>Ga0209274_10000507_pt1 | contig 23271 bp, 20 predicted proteins | sample HubBroMetageREF1_FD_188343 | JGI IMG/M metagenome (GOLD analysis project Ga0209274, IMG submission 188343) | Reference soil microbial communities from the Hubbard Brook experimental Forest, New Hampshire, USA - Hubbard Brook CCASE Soil... | ecosystem: Environmental > Terrestrial > Soil >...
ACGCCACTCGTGCCGCGGCCTTGAGCGATTTCTTGAATTGGATGTATACAGATGGACAGCACTTTGCAGCCCAAGAAGGTTATTCCGAATTGCCCGCGCCCCTGCTCGCAGCCGTGCGAAAGAAAGTCCAGGATCTGCGATAGGGATCCTTCGCGCTTGGCGCGTACCTGATAGGATTTCGCTGCAATTCGTTTCGGAGGACTTTTCTGGTCCCCGTTTTTCCTGGTTTTCTATGGGCTTGCACTTCGATCAGGCCATCTTTTTGCTCTTCGCCGCCGGAATCGGTGGCGCGCTCAATGCTTTGGCGGGCGGCGGCAGTTTTATCTCCTTTCCGGCGCTGCTGTTCCTGCGCATCCCCGCCGTGGAAGCCAATGCGACCAATACGGTGGCGCTGTGGCCCGGACTGGCAGCCAGCGCCATTGCTTACTTGAAGCGGTTGAACGCACCACTTCGCGTATTGGTTCCATTGCTCGTGACCAGCGTTGCCGGGGGATGGGCTGGAGCATTGCTGTTGTTGAAAACCCCCCAGCATACTTTTCTGCGACTCGTCCCCTGGCTGCTGCTCGGCGGCACTTTGCTGTTCGCATTCGGCAATTCGATCCGCGCCCTGTTCGGGAAGACGGCGGTGGTTGACGACCTGCGAGACATATCAACGCAAGCGATCATAGTGGGTTCGGTTGCGGAGTTGCTGGTTTCCATTTATGGCGGATACTTTGGCGCCGGCATCGGATTCGTGATGCTGGCCATGCTGGCGCTGATGGGGATGCGGGACGTCCATGCCATGGGTGCGATCCGGACACTGCTTGCCGCCGCGGTTAACGCGGCTGCGGTGATCACCTTTATAGTGGCGCGCGCGGTGCTGTGGCCGCAGTGCATGGTGATGATCGCAGGTTCTCTCGCCGGGGGATGGTTCGGGGCACACTACGCGCAGAAGGCCGATCCCCGGAAAGTGCGCGGTATTGTCATCGGCGTCGGCATCGCGATGACTGCGTATTTCTTTGTCACGGTACGCTAGAAATGGAGGGACAGCCGGCTCTCCACGGGCAAGCCCAAGTCGACAACAAAAAGTTTGCCACACGTTTGATAATGGTTGTATACTCCCTTCGTCTGGTCCACTTATCGGACCACTCGTCTATGCCGACACCGCTCAAGTCCGACTTCGAGGTTATCCGAAGGAACAAGGTTTACGAGGAAGTTGCAAAGCAGATTGAACGTCTGATTCTGAAGAAATTGAAACCCGGCGACAAACTGCCCTCGGAACGCGAACTCGCGGAATTGCTTCAAGTAAGCCGGAGTTCCATTCGAGACGCGATTCGAGGCCTGGAACTGATGGGCCTGGTTGAACCGCGTCAAGGCTCTGGGACGATCGTTCGCGAACTCTCGACCGAGTCCGTGGTCAATCCTTTTGCCAACGCGCTGAAGCAGCGGCAGGAGATGGTCAGCGAGCTTCTGGATTTTCGCAAGATGCTCGAACCACCGCTGGCGGCGCGTGCCGCCACCCACGCTTCTCCAGAAGAGACCTCCGAGATGGAAGAGATTCTGCAGCGCCAGGAGCAACGGCAGCGTCAGGGAGAGGCCGCCATTGTCGAGGACGCGGAATTCCATTACAGCATTGCGCTGGCTTCCGGCAACAGCGTTGTGCTGAAGGTGATCGACACCATCATGGACCTGCTGCGTGACACGCGCGAACGCTCTTTGCAGGTGGAAGGACGCTCGCAAAAGTCGCTGGCCGGGCACCACCGTATTCTGGCGGCCATCAAGCGTCACGATGCGGAAGCGGCAAAGTCGGCCATGCGCCGGCACATTGAAGATGTCGAAGAGATTGTGCTGGAAAGGTTTTGACAAAACGGTCGTCAGTTGTTGGTGGTTAGTTGTTGGTCGTTTGCAAACGACTACCGACTAGCGAGCAAGGCGAGGGTTGATTATGAGTTACACCGAACTTACGGTTTGGACGCGCGGCATCATTATGGATAAAGAAGGCCGCGACATCGTCAATTCCATCTCCGCATCCGCCCGCATCGAGGGTAAATACGCACAGGCGATGGAGAATTACGTCGACAATCCAGACCGCACCAACGCCCCGACCCGCAAATATTGCCGCGTGAGCGACGGCGTGATCGAGAACGAGCTCACCTACGAAAACGAGCAACCCAACATCGTCGTGCTGGTCGAGGGGACGATGGTCAAGGGCTGGGACTATATGCGTGGCATGCCTCCGGGCGGAACGCTGGTCATCAACACCCACTACACGCCGGAGTACATGATTCGGTTCGTGCCGGGCGCGGATCGACTGGCGCAACTCGTCTGTGTCGATGCGGCCAAACTGGCCGACCATAAATGGCTTTACTACCGGTTGGGCGAACTCGGCCTTGACCGTCTTTCGACCGAGGGCGCGGCGGAGCGCAACAAAGCAATCGCACCCGATATCGCCGCTCCGCTCATCGCGGCCGTGGTCAAGACTACGGGCATCGTCAAGATGGAGACGATTAAGGCGATGATCGCAAACAAGACGGCATTCGAATTTGCGCTCGATCAGTTGCATATCATGAAGCTGAACCCCGTGGCTGCATAGGCCAGTTGCATAAGAAAGATCAAAGGACCACATGTCGACCAAAGGCACACACATTCCGGAACGGCTCAAGATCCCGTTCGCTGGCATCACGCCCGCGCCCTCGCAGGAAAAGGGGCAAGACCTGTTCCCTACCGGTAACTGGCGTTCGATCAGGCCGGTATACCGCGACAAGTTACCACCCTGCAACAATGCTTGCGGCACCAACGAAAAGATCCAGGGCTATCTCGACCTGGTGAAGCGCGGCAAGTATCTGGACGCCTATGCGCTCATCAAGGAAGACATGCCCTTTCCGTCGGTGACTGGGCGAGTCTGTTATCACCCGTGCGAGCAAGCCTGCAACCGCGGGAAGTACGATGAGGCCATTTCGATTCGCGCGGTGGAGCGGTTTCTCGGCGATCTTGGACAGGCGCTGCCACGTGATGTGGTGAAGGCCGGAACGCCGAACGGCAAGAAGGTTGCCGTCGTCGGATCGGGCCCAGCTGGCCACAGCGCCGCGTATCAGTTGGCTCGGCTCGGCTACAAGGTGACGATCCTTGAGAAGTCGCCGAAAGCAGGTGGACTCAATCGCGGCGGGATTCCGGATTGGGTGCTTCCGCAGAACGTGCTCGATCGTGAAATCGAGCGCCTGGTCGAACTTGGGATCACGATCAAGACCGGCGTCGAAGTCGGCAAGGATGTTACCTGGGACGATCTGAAAAAGAACTACGACGCCGTCGTGCTGGCTGTCGGTCTCACCGAGCCCAATAGCGTGCGCGCCGAGGGCGAGAATAAGGACGGCGTGCATTACGGACTTCCCTTCCTGCGCGACATCGGCATGGGCACATCGAAAGTGAAGCTGGGCTCCCGGGTCGCTGTCATCGGCGGCGGCAACACTGCCATCGACTGCGCCCGCGAAGCGCTGCGGCAAGGCGCTGCGGAAGTGACTATGATCACGGTAGAAGCGCATCCGGAAGAAATGCCGGCCTCGCCCGAAGATCTCCACGACATGCTCGAAGAAGGTGTGGAACTGATGCACGGCCGCGCCGTGACCGCCGTGCACGGCAACGGCAAGGTCGAGGCCTTACAACTGCATCCAGCGCGCTTCTCGGGCGCCATCAATGCGTCGCCGATCACAGTGAATCGCGAGGCTCCTGCAGAACGCTTCCACGTCGACAACGTCATCATCGCAGTGGGACAGCACGCATCGCTCGCCTGGCTGCCCGACGAGTTCAAGACAGAGCGCGGGACCATCAAGATCGATCGCTTCGGACGCCTCGGCAACACCAACTTCTTCGCGGCCGGCGACATCGTGCAGCTGGGCTCGGGTCAGCCGCTGATGGTTGTAAACGCCGTTGGCGACGGCAAGCGCGTCGCCTTCAATCTGGACAAGGTAATGCGCGGCGAGTCGCTGCAGCCGCGGACGATTCCGGTCGATGTCATCTTCGATTTGAACCGCATGAACATGACGTATTTCCCGCACTTTCCGCGCGTCCATCAGGAGATGCTAGCGCCCACCAGCCGGCGCAAGACGCAGGCGGAAGTGATTCAGGCGTTTACTGAAGAACAGGCGGTCGAGGAAGCCGGGCGCTGCTTCAGTTGCGGCACCTGCAACGCTTGCGATAACTGTTATCTGGTCTGTCCTGAACCGTGCATTGCACGTCCGGCGCGGTCGAACGGGCTGTATAAGATTCTGGTCGATTACTGCAAAGGTTGCCGCGTGTGCATCGAAGAGTGTCCGACGGGATGCCTGGAGGGTGTTCCCGAACTCGACTTCGATACCGGCGTGGTGCGCATGGATACGGCGTTTGCCATCTCTCCGGGGCTGCATGGACGGCAGGCGGAAGAGTTGAGAAATCTGGGTGAGCGCGCGGCTAAGAATATTTAGGGCGCGTCTGAAGTGTGAGTGGAGTAGGGGCCCTTCGACTGCGCAACTGCTTCGCTTCGCGAAGCGGTTGCTGCGCTCAGGATGACATTGGAATTGGATTTTTGGAATTGGAGTGAATCATGGCGACGGCTACCGCAACAAAGAAAACGGTTCGGATCAACGGCTGCGTGGCGTCGGCGCAGGCCGCCAAGTACGCCGATGTCGATGTGATTGCGGCTTATCCGATCCGTCCTTACACCGCTACGATGATGGCGTTGGCGCAAATGGTGGCCAATGGAGAACTCGACGCCGAGTACATCGTCGCCGATAGCGAGCACTCGCAATTGAGCATCGCGCACGGCGCTTCGTCGAGCGGCGCACGCGTGTTCACTGGCAGTTCGGGCGTGGGCGTGCAGTTTGCTTACGAACTTTATTCTCCGATCTCGGGCAGCCGTATGCCGGTGCAGATGATGATTGCCGATCGCACGCTTGATCCGCCGGGCGATTTCGGTTCCGAGCATACCGACGCGCTTTCTACGCGCGACATGGGATGGCTCATGGGCTGGGCTTGCGACGCCCAGGAGGCATTCGACAATCACCTGATGGGCTATCGCATCGGTGAAGACCGGCGCGTTCTTTTGCCGCAGATGGTTTGCCAGGACGGTTTCTTCGTCTCGCATATCACCAGCGACGTTGAATTGCCGGACTCGGGTCAGGTCAAGGAATTTCTGCCGCCTTATAAGCATCCTTATCCGCTCGATCCGCGGCATCCCGTGTCGCACGGGCCGCAGATTATGCCGGAGCAAGGTCCTCCGTTGCAGTTGGAGCGGGCTCGCGCCATGGAAGAATCGATGGCGGTCATCGAGGAAGTGCACGATGAGTTCGCTAAAATCTTTGGCCGGCGCTATGACCCTTGGGTCGAAGAGTTCATGACCGACGGCGCGGACGTGGTTTTCTTCATGCAGGGCGGACACGCAGTCACAGCGCGCTTTGCCATTCAGCATATGCGCGAGAAGGGGCTGAAGGTCGGACTGGTGCGGCTGCGGACGATTCGGCCTTATCCTACTGATCGCGTGAAGGAAGTGCTCAGCAAGTTTAAGGTGGTGGGCGTGATCGAAACCAACATGGGGCTGGGCAGTCCGAGCAGCGGCGGAGTGCTTTACGCCGATGCTTGCGCGGCGCTTTATGAGAGCGACAAGCGTCCGCTGGTTGTGTCGTTCATGGCGGGCATGGGCGGCGAGGCTATCGTGCTTAAGGAATTTTATTGGATGACTGAGAAAATGATGGCGGCGCAGAAGCGCGGGAAGATTGAAAAGCGAACGCACTGGGTCGGATTCGAAGAGTAACAGTGGGCCGGGCGTTGCCCGGCTGAACGGGCGAGTCGCCCGTTCCCACACTGTCTGTTCCCACATTGCTGTTCCCACATTGTTGAAGAGGGAGGAACTATGGCAACCATAGAAGTGCAGCGGCAGCTGCTTCCGATTCTTGACAGCCCTAATCAGGGGGCGCGGTTTTATAATCCCGATTTGCCGTCTTCTGAGCCGTTCGTTCCCGGACATCGCACTTGCGCGGGCTGCGGGCCATCCATTCAATACCGCATGACCAGCAAGGCTGCGGGCGATAATACGATCCTCGTTGGGCCGACAGGTTGCATGTATGTTGCTAACAGTTCTTATTTGTGCACGCCTTACAACGTGCCGTGGGCGCATACGCAGATTGGCAGCGCGGGCAGCTTTACGGCGGGCGTCGCGGCGGCTTATGAAGCCATGATTCGCAAGGGCAAATGGAAGGGCGCTTATCCGAATATTATCTGCGAGGCGGGCGACGGCAGCGCCTCCGACATCGGGCTGGCTTCGATTTCGGGCGCGCTCTATCGCAATCACGATTGCCTGATTATTTGTTATGACAACGAACAGTATGCCAACACTGGCATACAGGCGTCGTCGCGCACGCCGTATGGCGGCATGACTACTTTTTCGCCTCCCGGGCCGATGGTGCCGGAGGCGAAGAAGCTTTATCCCAAAGATCTGGCGCGCATGATGGCGGCTGGCCATCCTCATTGTTATGTGGCTACCGCTAGCGTGGGCTATCCCATCGACTTGATGAACAAAGTGCGCAAGGGGCTCAACCACAAAGGTGCTGCTTACCTGATGGTCTACACTCCTTGCCAGAAGGGCTTTGTGTACGAGACGCCGCGCTCGATTGATTTGGGACGACTGGTTGTCGAATGCGGGCTCTATCCCGTCTGGGAGTGGAATCCCGAGACGCGTGCCTTTGATTACAGTTTCCGCCCGCAGAGCATGCGGCCGGTATCCGAGTACTTGAAATTGCAAGGACGCTTCGGCCACCTGCACGCCGAGCACATCGCCAATCTGCAGAAGTTTGCGAATCAGCAGTGGCGGATGATGGGTGTCGAACTGCCCGAGGCTTTGATCCAGGCCTCGGATGCGAAAAATCTGGTCAATATGGGGTCCGCGGCAGAGGCTGCGGAGGTGGCGGAGACGGTATGACTACTAACGCCAAAACAACTCCTGCTTCTGCGGTGGCTTCTGTGCCCGCGGCTCCGGAACCGCAGGAAAGCTATATTGTCAGCGAAGGCAAGAAGCGCGGGTCGACGCGCGACGTGCGGCCGGAAGCGGCGTTCGACCGCTACTACACAGTGCTGCGCGTGCACGCGGGCGATGCGATTCTCACCGACAACTGGCACACCAACGAAGTGCTCGATCACACGCGCAACAATTTCGAGGGCTACACGTTCGCCATGCGCACGCTGGAGGCCTGGGGCGCCATGATCGAGAACGACCACCGCGCCTACTACACGGCCGGCGGGCGGGTGTGGGTCATGGATCTGGAGCCATCCGAAGGCAAGAAGAAGCGTCTGCCGGGCACAGGGGCCGGCAAGAAGTAGCGGGCATTGAAATTGCGCCGCATCCTGCTCATCGACGATACGCCGGAGATTGCCGAGCTGCTCACGTTTGCGCTGCGCGACCGCGGCTACGAGGTCTTCGCCTCGGGATACACGACCGGCGTTCACGAGTTGGTTGTGGAGCAGCACGCCGATGCGTTCGTGCTTGACTGTACTGCCTACGACATGAGCGAGGCGCTCTTCGACGCCGTGCGGCATCATCCCGATCACGCCGAGCTTCCGGTTGTCATCATCAGCGACACTCCGGAGATAGCGGAGGCGAGCCTCCGTTCGCGGAACGCGCGCAGAGTCTTGCTGGTTCCGAAACCGTTTACTGGAGCGCAGGTGGCACTAGCGCTCGAGCAGTTGCTGGAATCATGATCTGCGGGGGTGAATGCCGAGAGGTAGATTCTCGATGTTCAGCCCCTAGGAGTGTGCGCGAGGGCTCAGTCGTCCCTCCGGGACTTGAATCCTTTCTTCCAGTAGTCCCAGCGCTGAAGCGCTGGGCCAAGTTCGGACGACCCTCCGGGGCTGGATGCTCGGGCTCTTCGTTCCACGTTCCATCGGATTGCCCGAAAATCAGTTCTCACGCACATACTTTCTCAGGCGCATAACTAAAGGGGCGCGCGATATTGAGGCATTTACGGCATCGCTAAAGCGATGCCCTGATACGAACCTGGAGTCTTTCGGCAATCTACCGTGTTGGAATCAATATGCCTTTGTGGAGCATGGACGAATGGCAATACCTTGAGCGCGAGGTCGTCAACGACCCGAAGGGTCGGCAGTGGACGGTAGCGCTGATGGATGTGCTTGGTCAGGAGGGCGATCCTGACATGCCGAATCGAATGCTCGAACTGCAGTATTCATCGGGCCGGTATTTCACGCTCATCTACTCGGCTAGCGGAGCGGTCCAACGAGAACGCGGCTACGCCTCGCTGCCGGAAGCGGACGACGCCTACCGGAACCTGCTGGTGGGTGTGATCGATGGCAGTGTCGATCCGGCGCAACCGGTGTTCCGGCAGAATCTGGAAGATTGACGATCATTTAGTCACTGTGTCATTGGATCATGACGTCTTTCATCTTACGGGTATAGGAGGTCAATCATTCACGGCCTCCCACTTGAGTTTGTGAAGGTGATAATGCCGAGAATAATTATCTGTGCCATGTAATGGAATCATCGGGTTGGACCGAAATTCCTCCTAAATCTTTGGGTTTAAATAACTTACACGGAAAATATTGCGGAATAAGGAGTTATGTGAGTTCCTGGGTCCGTCTTTTGGTCTCAGTGTGGTGTCCGGAGATACGCGAGCAGTTTCGTTGTGCAAACAAAATGCATAGGTCCTTCGCTTCGCTCAGGATGACAATTCTTTATTCAGATGACCAATTCTTTTATGATGACGAGCAAACTGAGCCAATATAGGAGGTCCTTATGCCACGCCTGAAAAAGAGCAAGATAGAACCGCGAACTGAACGACCGCAAATACCCGGCTACGGCATTAGCACGAGTAAAACCGGGATGTTACCTTGGGAGTGGGCAGTGAAGGCTCTGACGGACTCTCGCGAGTACTGGCTCGTCACGGTGCGTTCCGATGGTCGGCCCCATGCCATGATCATTTGGGGGCTGTGGTTCGACGGTGCGTTTTGGTTTGGCACGGGGAGCAAGACGCAAAAGGCACGCAATCTGGCCAAAAATCCAAACTGTATTGTGGGCACTCAGAATGCTGCTGAAGCGGTGATTCTGGAAGGTGTCGCCGAACTGATCACAGACCGAGCGATTGCGAAGAAGTTAGAACCGGCATCGCTCAGCAAATATAAAATGAGCGGCGGTGACGGCTCTGAGCCCCTCTACCGTGTGCGGCCGAGCCGTGTATTCGGCCTTATAGAAAAGACCTTCCCGAAAACCGCGACGCGCTGGATGTTCGATTGAGGTCAGTGAGCGGAATCGGGATATTAAACCAGCCAGTCCCATTCCTGGATCTGCGCCATTCTCACTGCTCGATCTTCGTCCCCAACCCCGCATACAAATAGTTCTCCCCATACGCCTTCTTCAATCGCGCAAACGCCAGCTCACCTGTGCAATGTCCCGGCGCAATCCTCTGCACGTTCCACTTCGTCTTTAACTTTTCCACCAGCACATCAATCTCTTCCACCGGCGTCGTCACCAGGTGCAATCCCCCAAACACAATCTCCGTTCTCGGATCGACCGCGCTTGCCGCTTCCAGAATCGCTTCAATCCCCGCGTGCGAGCACCCATCCACGAGCAGCAATCCGTTCGGTCTCTTGATCGCCAGCGTCAATTCCGGCAGCTCCAGCGTTCCTCTCTTCTGCGAAACAGTTGGCACCAGGAAAATTCCCGGCGATACTTCCGTCAATTTATTTACCAAAACAAAATTCCCTGTGTCGTAGAGCTTGCCCGATGTGAAATGTTGCGGCTCCGTTCCCCCGAAATATCGCATCTTCGCGGGCAAGCTCTCATCTGCTCGCAAAAACGTCGCCGGAATCGGCGCTCCTCCAAACCCATTCGCCCCATCCGCGGGCACATACACAGTAACGTTCGGATTCACCTTCAGCACATATCTCAGCCCCGTCGTGTGGTCTGCGTGCCGATGCGAGATCACCACAAAATCCAGTTTTGTCAGGTCTACGCCCAGCGCCTTCACGTTGTGTTCAAAAATTGCGGCGTCGTTCCCCGTGTCGAACAAAATTCGCTTTCCGTTGTGCTCCACAAAAGCGGAAAATCCCCAATCCTTCGTCAGTTCCTTCGATTCCCCGAACGCATCGTAGAGGATCGTCACTTTATCCTGTGCCCGGCAGGGAAGTGCCGCGACACACACCAGCAGAAACGTCAAAATCCTCAAAGCGTGGATCCGCAATGAACACCTCCAACCGGAATTTCGGAGTTAGTATAACAAGCTGGATGCCGATAGCTGCTGCCCACACGAGCTAAAACGCGCCGCCGCCACCGCCGCCGAAGCCTCCTCCGGAAAAGCCTCCGCCTGAGAATCCGCCTCCACTGCTACCGAAGCCCGAGCCGGTGGAACTGGCTCTGGGCGCGGAGGTGAAGACCTGGAAGACGTCTGACGCCATGCTGTTTATCGCACTGGAAAAGAAAAGCGGGCTGAAGCCTGCGTAGCCGTTTGACGAACTGTACCAGCTTGGGGGCTCTTTTACTATTCCGTCGAAGGCTTGCGCCCATTGATGCTCGACGCCCAGCGCCATGGCGTAGGGAAGAAATCTCTCGAAGGTGTCGGGCGTCATTTGCTTGATGCGGTCGGCATCGACCCGGTTCAGGAATTCCTGGAAGCCGAGGACGGCGATTGTGGCGCGTGCTCCGGACACGGTCTTCGCCGTCATCTGGCGCGCGAAGAGCCACCAGATCAGCGCGGAAATCAGCGCGCTCCCGATCGCGAGCGGGATGGAATAGAACAAGTGCATCCAACCCACCACGGCTACCACCGGGATCGCGATGACTACGGCGGCTACGACGCTGTAGGCGTTCGCCGAGTCTGGGTCCAGCGTGTAGATGCCTTTGCTTTTCAGAGAGGACATGATCTGCTCACGCACGAGGGGAATCACGGTGTAGAAGCGATTCTTCAGGTCGGAGAGATGAGTTCCGGTTCCGCTCAGAAAAATGTTGTTGAGCATCAGGCGTTCGTGCGGCGTGAGGTCGGTCCACTGCTCGCGCGGCTTCAACAAAGTAAAAAGATAATCTTTGTGGTGAAAGACGAGCAAGGTGTCGACTTGTTCTTCGATCTTGATGTACTTGCGCACGGCGAGATCGACGACGGTGCAGGTGATGTCGCGGGGGTTAACGTCGTCATCGAGCAAGGTTCCGGCTTCGGCGGGACAAAGGCCTTGGGGCGGCTCGTATTGCGGGGCGACGGAAACGCCGGGATCGGGATCGCGGCCTACCGTATACCAGAGAGTGAACATTACGGCCAGCGTCAGCAGCGGCAAAAACAGAATGGGATTGCTGAGTACGAACCAGCCGAACTTGGTTAGCGCGGATGGAGGTTGGATTACTCCCTGCGGAATGTAGATGTCGATAGTCAGGCCGCCGCGCATGGAGAGCGGTCTGGTGGTTTCTGCCGCTACGTTTGCGCCTTGAACCTCGGAGTCGGCTTCGCTTTGTCTTGAGCCATACGCGCCGGTGAAGGCCTGGGCGCGCAGGCCTCCGGCGGCATTGTCGGGTAGGGCGACGAAGGCTGAGGCGTGGTCGATAGGGACGGGCCAGTCGTTGCCGGTCACGTTCCAGTAGAACTCGGCGTAGCCTTCATTGTTGTTGTCGAAGAAGCGGACGCTGTTACGAACCTTGTAATCGATGTTGACTACGCGCGTGGCGTCGACAGCGTCGGGAATGTAGATTTTCAGATCGCGGTAATTTCCCGACTTGCTGGAATCGTACTTCAGCTTGTTTCCGTTTTCGTCGGTGACGCTAATGACGTCGAGAAAGAGCGTGTAGTTGGTTCCCTGCGGTCCGGGATATTCGACTGGAATGGTGCAATGAATGCCATGCCACTGGCCTACGAAAGCGACGGTGATTTTTTCGCTGACCAGCGCGGCGCCATCGGGCGCGATGGAGATGGTGTCCTTGAAATCGGCTACGCGCCAGTTGTGCGCTTGGGCGTAGGCGGTTGCGGCTAGCGATAGGAGTAGGAACAGGACTAATAGTCGGCGATTCCTATCGGCTCCGCGGAACATTTTCAAGAACTTCATCCTTGTCGCGAATCCAGAGTTGCCGTGGCTTCTGGCTGCCGAGCTTTGCTCGGCTTGGACGGGCGATGGCGCCCGTCCCCACACGAACACATGCCTAGAACTTCACCGCGACTGGTTCGCGATCGGCGGCGGTCGCTTCGAAGAACTGCTTTTGCTGGAAGCCGAACATCCCGGCCAGAATGTTGGTCGGGAACGATTGAATCCTCGTGTTGAGGTCGCGCACCACGGCGTTGTAGTAGCGGCGTGCGTTTTGAATGGCATCCTCGATTTCGCTCAGCGAATTTTGCAGCTGCGTGAATTCCTGCGAGGCCTGAAGCTGGGGATAATTTTCGGCCACCGCAAACAGGCTCTTGAGGGCGCCGGTCAGCTGATTCTCGGCGGCCGCCTTGTCGACTGGGCCTGTGGCCTGCATGGCCATGGAGCGAAATTTGGCGATGTCCTCGAACGTACTTTTTTCGTGGGTGGCGTAGCCCTTTACCGTTTCAACCAGGTTTGGAATCAGGTCGTGGCGGCGTTTGAGCTGAACATCGATATCGGACCAGGCCGATTCCGAGCGCACGCGCAACTGCACCAGGCTGTTGTACATCGCGATCAGGAAGACGCCCAGAAGAACGACAACGGCGACGACCGCTAAGACCATGTGCATTCTCCTTGATGCGGATTTAAAGGGACGGTAACAGCAAAGAAGCAAAGTTTCAAGGTTTCAGAGTTTCATGGTTCAAAGTATTCAACTTTGAAACCTTGAAACCTGGCTTTATTGCCTTGGAGCGTAGTATCCGCGGCGGGCGCGGACTTGCAGGTCTTTTTTTACGGCTGTGATCTCGATCGAGTGGTAACGTCCGTCGGCGTCAAAGTCGGAGGGCTTGTAGGAGACGTCGTACTGGCTGCGCAGTTCGTCTTCAATGGCGGCGAACGAGTGCGTAATATCCTTCATTTTATAGGGAAAGAAAGCGCGGCCGCCGGTCGCGGACGCCAGGTCTTCAAGAACTTTGTCGCCCCGCAGAATCAGGCCGCTGTCGTCGGTGGAGATGGCATAAACAAGCACTTCGGCGCGCTGCGCCATTTCAATCGCCTGGGCGCGGGTGTGTTCGCTCTGATTGTCCTCGCCGTCACTGAGGATCACAATCGCTTTGCGCATGGGATGGTCGGACTGAGGGTGATCGCGCAGCAGCTTTTCCTGGCACGCCTTGTAGATTGCGTCGTAGAGCGCGGTGCCGCCGCCGTTGCTCAGGCGCTGCACTCCGGCGGCAAGCAATGGCACCTGATCGGTGAAATCCTGGGTCAGGTGGCTCTCTTTGTTGAACCCCACAACGAACGCGCGGTCATAGCCCGGACGAATAATGTGCTGCAGAAATCCCGTGGCCGCGTCTTTTTCGAATCCAAAACGGCCCTGCACCGAGCCGCTCACGTCCATGAGCAGGCCGAGTTCGATGGGCAGGTCGGTCTCGCGGCGGAAGTTAAGGATCGACTGCACCGGCTTGTGGTCATCAAAAATAGAGAAATCGTCCTGGTTCAAATTGCGGACGAACTTGCCGTGGCGATCGGTGGCGATGAACAGCACGTTGACTTCATCGACGCGCTTCTTGATGGTGAGAATGGGTTCGTCCACGTCGTTGGTGGCGTCAGCCGCAGCAGGAAGAGCAGCGGTGCTGCCGGAAGCGGCGATCACGTAGGGACTGTTTTGGGCGCATCCGGAGATGGACAAACTCAGAACGGCGCCAAGAACTATGACGATTCCAAATACGCTGGCTGCGAATCTGCTTGGCGCCCTCTCGAATTTGTCGCGCTTCGTCATGCGTGTGTCCGGCTCGTAATCCTTAGTTCGCAAACCCGTTGTTCGAACCTTAGTTTTCGGAACCCTGGTTCATCTTAGACCCTTCAAATAATTCGATGCACGCCGGGGGCCGAAGACCGAAAAACTCGGTTTCATTGACTGTAGGCCCTGATCGGTGCAAGTCCAAGTTACAAAAGGAGTACGCAGACGGTGTGCCCCTTAAACGTAGGCCGGTCAATGGGTTAAAACCTTGGGTCAAAACCCTTCCCAGGATACTTTTTTCATCCTGGCGTGGGCTCCGTGCAAAATCTTCTGAACTGCGTCTAGTCCTGTACCCTGGAGTGCGGCTGCGGTGTCGGTGGACGACCGGCGGGAGTGATAACCTGAAACACGATAGCCTGAAAGACGATAATCTGAAAGACACAAAAGAAGCTGTATCCAGCCCGGAGTCGCGATATGTATTTTGAACAATTTTATCTAATCTGTCTGGCGCACGCTTCGTACATGATCGGATCGGAGGGCGAAGCGGCGGTGGTGGATCCACAACGCGATGTGGACATCTATTTGACCGCGGCCGGCGAGCAGAATCTCAAAATCCGGCACATTTTCGAAACTCATCTGCACGCCGATTTTGTTTCCGGACACAAGGAGCTGGCGGCGCGCACGGGCGCGAAGATCTACATCGGAGCGCAAGCCAATGCCGAATTTCCGCATGTGCGGCTGACCGACGGCTTTGAAGTAAAGATGGGAGCGGTGCGAATTCGCGCGCTGGAAACACCCGGCCACACGCCGGAGAGCGTCTGCCTGGTGATCACCGATGACAACAAATCAGCTGACCGTAAATCAGGCCAGCCCTCCGCCGTTCTGACCGGCGATACTTTGTTTATTGGCGATGTCGGACGCCCCGATCTTTCACGCTCGCATACGCCGCAGCAACTTGCGGGGTTGCTCTACGACAGTCTGCACCAGAAGTTGCTGGCGCTCCCGGACGCGGTGATGGTGTATCCCGCGCACGGCGCCGGTTCGCTCTGTGGGCGCGCCATGCGGGCGGAGCGCTCGTCCACGATTGGAACGGAGCGGCTTACCAACTATGCGCTGCAGATTGCCAGCCGGGAAGAATTCATCGCGCAGTTGACGGCCAACCTTCCCACCCGTCCCGACTATTTTCTTGAGGATGCCGAAATCAATCGCTCGGGTGCGGCCACGTTGACGGAATTGCCGCCGCTTCCGGCGCTTTCTCCGACTGAAGTGCAGGCGCTGGCGCAGCAGAATGCCAACCTGCTTGACGTTCGTCCAGGTGATGAGTTCGCGGCCGGACACGTGCCGGGATCGATCTGCATCGCACTCTCGGGCCAATTCGCATCGTGGGCGGGAGGGATTTTGGGCATCCATTCCAATTCGGTTCTGATTGGCGATACCGACGCGCAAATTGAAGAAGCTCGGTTGCGGCTGGCGCGCGTCGGCATCGAAGACTTGCGCGGCTATCTGGCCGGCGGCGTGGCGGCTTGGCAAAAGGCAGGCCTGCCGATGGCGAAGACGGCGCAGATTTCAGTGCAGGAACTGAGCCAGAAACTGCACGCGGGGAGCTTGCGTGCGGCCGACGTCCTCGACGTGCGTCGCGAAGGTGAATGGCAGGCGGGGCATATCGGTGAAGTGCAATGCCGGGCGCTCGATACGTTTCCGCAGGGACTGCCTGCGATCGATAAGGAGAGCGCGGTTGCGGTTCACTGCAAGAGCGGATATCGCAGCATGATTGCTTGCAGTTTGCTTGAACGCGCCGGCCATCGCAACGTGATCAACGTGGCGGGAGGGTTCGACGCTTGGCATGCGGCTGGGCTTCCGGAAGTTGCGGAGCAATTGGCCAAGGCGTAACGAGTTCCCGGTTCTCAGTTCTCAGTAATCCCAAATCAATAGACGTTTCGTCGTTCGTGATTCGTAGCCCTAGTCCAAGGTGGCGGCGTGCGCTCTGGCTAGAAGCACTTCACGGCGGGTGGGAACTTGTGGCAGCGCCGACATTAGTCGCCGAGTGTAGGCGTGGACGGGCACGGTGAAAATCTGTTCCGTCGGGCCGCACTCCACAATCTGGCCTTCATGCAGAATCGCGATGCGCTGGCAGATTCCGGCGACGGACGGCAGATCGTGCGAGATGTAGAGGATCGACATCCCGATCTCGCGATTCAGGCGCGCGAACAGTTCCAGGATTTCGGATTGCGTGATTACGTCGAGCGCGCTGGTCGCTTCATCCGCGATTAAGAGCGCGGGCCGGTGCAGGATGGCCATCGCGATGAGCACGCGCTGCGCCTGGCCGACGCTGAGCTGACATGCGCGCTTGTTCAGAAAGTCTTGGTTGCTATCATCATTTCCGCTCGGCAAGCTGACGCTCTTTAAGGCGGATTGGATAGCCTGCTCGCAGTCTTCTCTGGTGGCAGTGCGGTCGCTGTGTGCGCGCCATGCTTCTCTTAATTGCGTGCGGATTTGGAGCGCGGGATTGAGCGAGGCGAGCGGGCTTTGGAGCACGAGGCTCAGGGAGCGTCCGCGGAGCTTGCGCAATTCCCGTTCGCTCATACTGAGCAGATCGGCCCCTTGGAAACAAATGTTGCCTTCCACGATGGCGCGCTGGCGGCCGAGTAATCCGAGGATGGCCATGGCCAGTGTGCTTTTGCCTGAGCCGCTTTGGCCGACTAAGCCGACGACTTCACCGCGCGCGATTTCTAGCGAGATTCCTTTGAGCACCGGAGCCTTGCCCGGATAGCGCACGGTTACGTGCGCCGAGAGCAGGGTTCGGGAATCATCCGGCGTGGTCGCTATCATAAATTCGGTGTCATAAATATCAACTCGTTTTAGTGGCCCATTTATCGGCTGGCCCGCGTGGTTGGGTTCAGTGTTAAGCGCTCGGCGTTCCAGAACGTCTGCGGGCTGAGGATTCCGGGGTCAGCGCCCGCGACTGACGCAGCGACCGCGGACAGAGCATTCTGATTGACCAGGTAAATGATTGGCGTCTGTTCGGCGACGATCTCCTGCACGCGATCGAAGCTTTCTTTGCGCTTCTTTTGGTCGGCGCTGGAGGCTTGTGCGCGCATCAGGCCGTCGATCTCCGCTTCCCACGCGGTTTCGGGAGATTTCTGCTGCGGATTCCAGGCGTGATCTTCCGCCGAGCTCAGCCAGATGTTCATCTGACCGTTCGGATCGAGATCGACATTGCGAAAGCCTAGCATCGCCGCTTCGTAATTGAATTTTTGCGAGATGCGCTCGATCAGCGACGGAAAGTCGAGCGTGACCACGTTGACCTTGATGCCTAGCTTTCCTAGATCTTCCTGCACCATGACGGCCATGCGTTCTCTGGGCTTGCTGCCCGCATTGGTGACTATGGAAAACTCGACGGGGTTGCCCGCCTTGTCGAACAACGCTCCATTTTGCTGGTGGAAGCCGTCGGCTTGCAGACGCTTCAGCGCGGCTTCGGGATGATAAGGTTCGGCTTTAAGCTTGCTGTTGAACCAGAATTTGTTGGCGGGCGAAACCGGACCTACAGCGGGCTGCGCGTGTCCGTTGAAGACCACGCGAGCCAGATCGTCGCGGTTGATGGCTTCGGAAATCGCACGCCGGAAATTGGCGGAGCGGAACCAAGCGCGCTTGTATTCGGGAATCGGAGCGCTTGCTACCTGGTTGAACCACATGAAATCGGAATCGAGCGAAGCTCCCGCATCGTGCGCCAGCCCCGGCGAACTGGCGGCCAGGCGGTCGAAGTAGTCGCTGTCGAGAACGTTAATCAGGTCAAGCTCACCGCGTTTGAAGCGCAGCATCTCGACGTCGCGATTCGATTGAATGTCGAGATGGATGGAGTCGAGATAGGGCAAGCGGCGTCCCTGGGAATCTTTTTTCCAGTAGTTGGGATTGCGGCGCAAGAACACGCTCGATCCCGCTTTATATTCCGCGACCATGAATGGGCCGAGCACGGCCGCTTCCTTTTTGGGAGAACGGGCCGACATGATCGCGACCTGATCGAAAAGGCGATCGGCTCCGGCAATGGGTGCGGGGAAGATAATCGAGATCTGGTCTGGCGCAAGGATTTTGGTGCTGACGGCGCCGCTTCCGGAGCGGAATGCGTCTCCGGTCGAGGAGTGCAACGCGGGATCCATGAGCCGTTGCATGGTGAAGGCAACGTCCTCGGAGGAAAACGGGCTGCCGTCAGAAAAGGCAACGCCATGGCGCAGTTTGAAGGTGATCTGCTTGCCGTCCTTCGATAGCTTCCACGATTCCGCCAGCTCGGGTTCGAGGTCTTGGGTCTTGCGATTGACGCGCACCAGCACACCGCCGGTCAGATATCGGATCGACAGTGAAGCGTCGTCATCGACCAGGAGCGGGTCGAAGGTCTTCGGCTCGGAGCGCAGGCAGAAGCGCAACTCGCCGCCGGTTTGCGAGAAGGCTACGGCGGAGAGAAGAGCGAAGCACAGAAGCGTGAAAGAGAGACTAAGTCCCAGAAATCCGCGGCGGCCGAGCGTACTCATGCAGTCACCTCTTCGTTCGATAAGAGCAGCTGAAACGACGTCATTACAACGATCAGCAGCAGCAAAGGCGCCAGCCGCCACGGTTCTTCGCGGAACGAAATCATTCCTTCCAGTTCGCGCAGCAGACTTCCCCATGACGGCAGCGGTTCGGCAACGCCTAAGCCGAGGATTCCAAGATTTGCTTCGCTCAAGATGAAGACCGGAATCGAAATCCAGAATTGCGCGTAGAGAACCGGCTTCAGGTTGGGCAGAACATGAACCAAAAACAGCCGCGGACCGTGCAATCCCGAGGCGCGCGCCTGCAATATAAAGTCGGAGTTGCGTAAAGCGTCGGCGCTGGTCGAAAGCACGCGCGCCGACGCGGCCCAGCCGAGCAGGCCGAGAATGAGAAACGTAATTAAAACCGAGACCAGCGGAGAAACATTCAACGGCATGAGCGCGCGAACCGTGATCAGCAGGAAAAGCCAGGGCAGAGAAAGAAACAGATCGGTAAATCCTCGCGCGAGACGCAACCAGATTCCGCCCAGGTATCCCGCGAGTCCGCCGACCAGCGCAGCCAACGCGGTCGAGACCAGAGCCGCGGCGGGAGCGAGCAGAAGCGAGATGCGGGTTCCGTAGAGCACACGCGCGAAGCGATCGCGGCCCACTTCATCGGTGCCGAGCAGATGCTGGCGCGAAGGCGGCGCGCTGGGGGCTTCGCGAAATTGCTTCGTGTATCCGGCGGGCGCGAGCCAGTTCGCGGCCAGCGACACCGCGCAGACGGCCAGCACCACGACACACGCGAACTTGCGGGCTCGGTTCATAGGACGTTTGCGTTTTCAGTTGCCGGGCTGCGGTCCTTAGTCTTTCGTCAGCGGGCGGCGGACGGACGAATGCGTCCGTCGCTACGCGGACTCCTCACCGGGCCTCAGCATGTGAATCATTAAATCGGCCCCCGAGTTGGCCAGCAAGGTTACCAGCGTAACCAGCACGGTCAGGTTCACCAGCAAGGGAAGGTCTCGGGAAAGCGCAGCCTGCCAGGCGAGTTGACCGATGCCGGGCAGTCCGCATAGAGCTTCTACGGGAATGCTTGCGCCGAGAGCGATGCTGACGGTGATGCCGGCCAGTGCGATCATCTGCGGACCGGCGACCGGTATCACATGCCAGGCCAGGATGCGAACTTCGCCGAGTCCGCGGGCGCGAGCGGCGGTGATATGCGGCGAAGCGTAGGCCTTGGCCAGCAGGTTGCGCGAATAGCGGTAAATCTTCGGGAAGACGATCAGCGCGATGGCGAGATATCCGGGAGCGTTGAGAATCACGGAAAGCAAGGCCAGCACCGCTGCGGGAATGCAGAGAAAAGCGCCGCTGACGGTTGTGCCCAGAATTTCATAAAGCGGGCGACGCCAGAGACAGGCCGTGAAGGCGAGCGTCGAGCCCAACAGCCATGCCAGCAAAAGGCCAATGCCAGCCACGCGCGCGGTGACGGGCCAGCGTTCGCGCAGCAGACTTTGCACGGGTTGACCAAGGGCGTGAGAAGTTCCCAGATCGCCGTGCAGGGCTCCGCGAAGGTAGCTGGCGTAAAAGCTGAGAATGTTGTGTTCTCCGGCGCGCGACTGGCGCAAGGCGCGCACGCTTTCCGCATTCAGACTGGGGTCGAGTTCGCGCTCGTCGGCGTCGAAGCCGGGGGCCATGCGCACCAGCGTGGCCGCCATCAATCCGCCCAGCAGTATGAGCGCGGCGATGGCTCCGAGGCGCTGTGCGATTTTCCATAGCAGCATTTTCGACCGTAGCATGAGAGTGTCCTAGTTAGTTCACGGTGGTGCCGCGCGCGCGGGACGCAGGCGTCGTGTCACGATCGGGCGTTGGTTGGGAGTGGTGAACCTTTTTCATGGAGTACATGCGGCGATCGGCTTCAGAGAGCAGGCGCTCGACGTCGTAACCATCCTCCGGACAGAACGCTGATCCCACGCTCAAGCCAACCAGATCGCGGCCGGAAACTTTCTGGCCGGCTTCGACGGCCAATTGATGCAGACGGCTGGCCTTCTCGCTGGAAGCTTCCGGGCTCATCCCCGGCGCGACGATGACGAATTCATCCCCGCCCATGCGGGCGACATAATCGTAGCCGCGGCAGATTTCCTTCAGGTGGCTGGCAAATTCCTTCAGCAGGTTGTCGCCTTCGAGGTGGCCATAGAGATCGTTAATCTGCTTGAAGTTGTCGAGGTCGCACACCATCACCGCGAGTGCCGTGCCGGTGCGGCGGCAGCGCGCGATTTCGCGCGACAGATGAACAAATAACGAGCGGGCGTTAGGCAATCCCGTCAGGTAGTCGGTGGTGGCCGAGTCTTCGGCCTGCTGATACTTGAGTGCATTTTCGACCGAGAGCGCGATCTTCGAGCTGACCGCGAGCAAGATGCGCAGATGATCCGGCGAGAAAGCATCGCGTTCGGCGCGGTACATGGCCAGCACGCCCACCACGCCATTGAGTCCTTCGAGCGGCACGGCGAGAGTCGAGCGCAGCGTGGTGAATTTCGCGGGGTCGCTCACATATCCGGCTTCGGCCTCGGGATTGCCATTGATGATCGGCTTGCGCTTTTCGGCAACCCAGCCGCACAGCCCCTCTCCCAGGCCTATAGTCAGCGACGTGAGCAGACGGAAGTTGTCTCCGCTCACCAGTTCAGGAGTCAACTTGCCTTCCTTCAAAAGAAACACGGCCATCGAATCGTAGGGGATCATCTTGCGCAGCCGCACCGAAAGCACCGAGAGCGTCTCGCCGAGGCTCAGCGAGTTGCCGAGATCCTGGCTCAGTTCGAACATGGTTTGCGCTTCCTGGCGTGCCGAGGCAATCGAGGAGAGAAAATCCGCCTCGTTAGCCGGGCCGGCAATCGCCGCCGGCTGCTCGAATCCAGCAGCCGGGTCCAGGCTGGATGCGAGGCCAAAGCCGGTCGATAGCGCCGCGTCTTCTGCGGTCATTGCCATTGTCATTGGATTTGGAGTTGGAGTTGGACCCGGCGCCAACTCCGAATCCGCCTGCACCATGGTTTCCAGTTGCCGGTAACGGCGTTTCAAAACCTCGACCACCTTTGGATCGAAAACCGAGCCCGACATGGAGGCGACCTGCTCCATCGAAGCATCGAGCGAGACGGCGCCCCGGTACTGACGATGCGACGCCAGCGCATCGAGGCAATCGACGGCCGCCAGTACCCGCGCGCCCCGGGGAATCTGCTCGCCTTTCAGGCCGTCGGGATAGCCCGTTCCGTCCCAGCGCTCGTGGTGGGAGCGAACGATGGGCGCGACGGGATAGGGGAACGCGACCCGCTGCAGGATTTCGGCGCCGACCACCGTGTGGATCTTCATCTTCTCGAATTCTTCCGGGCTCAGACGTCCGGGCTTATTGATAATGTGTTCGGGAATCGCCAGTTTGCCGATGTCGTGCAGCAGCGCAGCCGCGCGAAGCGCTTCGATCTCATCTTCGGGAAAACCGAGTTCCTTCGCGACCTCAACCGTGAACACGCGCACGCGCTGCAGGTGCTTGTGCGAGGTTTGGTCCTTGGCTTCGATGGCCAGCGCCAGCGACTCAATGGTGCGCAAGTGCAGCGCTGCCACCTCTTCGGCATGCCGTTTTTCGATTTCAACCTGCCGCTTTTCCGCGGCCAGCTTGGCGAGATAAAGGTGATACGAACGATAGATCCAATAGACGAGCGGGAGAGTAAGCAGCGAGGTCTGCCATCCCACCTTTTTGCTCAGAAAGCCCACGGCAAACACGATCGCTGCTCCGGCCATGTAGAAGGGAAACGACCAGAAGTGGCATTCCCCCCAGACCTTGTGCGCCGGCTTGCCCTCGGTCACCGAGATGATGACGGCCACTGGAATCGTGTTCGCCAGGAAAAAAACCAGGGCGGTGATGACCAATAGTGGCAGCGTGCCGGCCCCGAGCACCCGCTGCAAATCGTGATAGGCGAAGTACGACAGCACAATTGCGTTCGCCATCATGCTGAAGACGTTGAAAACAATTTTGATCGGAACCAGTTTCTGCCGCGTTCCGAATAAGCATTGCGCCAGGGTCGCGGTGCAGCCGAGGACCAGCGTTTCGGGAAGGTTCAGTTCGAGCACGCCCAGCAAAATAAACAGGAAGTTGACCGACATCGTACCATCGAGGCCGGGCAGTTGAATCTTGAGGCTGGAAGCAAGAACCGCGACCAGCAGGTAACAGATAAATCGGGTCAGGTCGACACTTTGCCAGTGCCAAAGGGCATCCGCCAGCGCCCACATGCCGAGCGCCGCCGTGGCTCCGATAAACAGTCTTGCCCGAATGGACATAGGCCGAACCGCAACCTCTGCTTAAGTCGCGTGCAACTCCACGTGCGCGCTGGAGACTTTCATTCTCTCTGTCCCCGTTCAGTCCGCGCCAGTTACGCACACGAATTCCGCGATGCCCTGGGGCGATTGTCAGGCTGACCCCAGCGGTTCCGCGGTTTAGCCGCTTTGGCCCGGTCAATCGGTCAATCTATGGCCATCGCCCGTTCCAGACGCGGCTGAAATCCTGGTTCTCCCGTTGTATCGATAGTAGTTCAGCCTCTAAATGGGCAGGTACTTACCTAAGTAACTTCGGCGCGGAGTGGGCCGCATAAGTATGGAAGCACAATTCCACGCCCGGCTCGCCTTTAAGCGAGGAGACATAACGTTGTTACTTCGGTGTGAGCTTCGGTGGGGAACCATCCCGCGAAGTAATCGAGGTTGTGGCAGCATCTAGAAGGGAGAGTATTTGCAATTGTCTGGAGTCAACAACCAGAGTTGATAACTGAAACTGACAAGTAAAGTCCATAACTAAAGTCAGTGGGTCAAGCGGTCGCGACGCAAGGTAACATTTCCCCCTGTCGCTAACGGCACAAAAATGCCAATTTCATCGAAGACTCCACCAGTGGAGAACCCGCAGAAACCCGCAACCGGAAGCCGAACCTGCCATAGTTCGGCGCGGAC
>Ga0209274_10000509_pt1 | contig 23258 bp, 16 predicted proteins | sample HubBroMetageREF1_FD_188343 | JGI IMG/M metagenome (GOLD analysis project Ga0209274, IMG submission 188343) | Reference soil microbial communities from the Hubbard Brook experimental Forest, New Hampshire, USA - Hubbard Brook CCASE Soil... | ecosystem: Environmental > Terrestrial > Soil >...
CCGGATATCTATTTCGTCAACGGCGCGGGCATGCCTTCACTGGTTAAGCAAGGTCCGCGGCATAAGAACCGGCTGTTCCGCAACAACCACGACCTCACGTTCACCGATGTTACCGATCAGGCCGGCGTCGGTGGGGCGGGCTACGGCATGGGTGTGGCGGTTGGCGACTATGACAACGACGGCTGGCCCGACCTGTATGTTGCGAACGTCAACGGGAATCAGTTGTTCCACAACAACGGGAACGGCACGTTCACCGATGTGACGAAGAAGGCCGGCGTGGGCGGGGGCTTCCACAACGGCAAGAAGATGTGGTCGGTAGCGGCCGCGTGGCTGGACTATAATAACGACGGGCTGCTCGATTTATTTGTTTCGAATTACTGCCAGTGGGATCCGGACACCGAACCGGCGTGCTTCGTGAATGGCCGGAATGGCGAGCGCATCTCCTGCAATCCGCGTTTATACCAGCCGCTTCCCAACACGCTGTACCGCAATAACGGCGACGGCACGTTCACCGACGTCTCCGCCCAGACGGGCATCGCGGCAAGCCTAGGGCGCGGCATGGGCGTGGCGATTGCCGATTACGATGGCGACGGCTACCCCGACATCTTCGTGGCTAACGACAATGCCCCCAACCAGCTCTTCCACAACATACGCGGGGAGCGCTTCGAGGATGTCGCCCTGGAAGCGGGGGTTGCGTTTGGGGAGGGCGGGAATGTCCTTTCGGGAATGGGCGTGGATTTCCGGGATGTGCGGAACGACGGGCTGCCCGCCATTTGGATGACCGCCACGGAAAAGCAGACGTTTCCTCTGTTCATGAATCTAGGCCACGGGCAGTTTACCGAAAAGACGGCCGTGGCGGGGCTGGCGATGGATACATACGGGATGTCCGGTTGGGCGAATGGTATCGCAGATCTGGACAACGATGGTTGGAAGGACCTGTTTGTGGCGCGCTCGAACGTAGACGACAACGTACACGTGTTCGCGCAGCGGACCTATGAGGAACCGAATGCCGTGTTTCGCAATCTTGGAGACGCGAAGTTCAAGAACGTCAGCGCCACGGCGGGGCCTGCCTTCCAGGTTCCCGGCGCGCATCGCGGTCTGGCCTTCGGCGATTTGGATAACGATGGCCGGATCGACGCCGTGGTCTCGGTGTTGAATGGCCAAGCCAAGATATTTCATAACACCACGCAGAACGGCAATCATTGGATTTTGCTGAAGCTGTCCGGCACGAAAAGCAACCGCATGGGAATTGGCGCAAGAATCCGGTTGACGGCTGCGGACGGTTCGGTGCAGTATGACCACGTCACGACCAGCATGGGATATTTGTCGTCGAGCGATGCCCGCGTACATTTCGGTCTTGGCGCGAACGGCATGGTCAAAGAGATCCAGATAACATGGCCGAGCGGCATTCAGCAGGTGCTGCGCGATGTGGCGGCGGACCGAGTGGTCGCGGTCACGGAGCCCCAGGGTCGTTAGCCATGTGGGGCAGTCCGGTCCTCTAGACCGCGGCCGACGCCCTCGTCGGCCTGTTGCTAACGTCAAGCGCGTGATTTTAAAGCGGGGAGCGGGTCCAGGGGGACCGCGCGGACCAGGGGGTTCGCCCCACAATTCATGCAGAATCGAGTAAGGTGGGAAAACCTGGAGGTGGTCCGCAGCTTCTATAGTGTTGTTGCGCGCAATGCTTTCCGCCTATACTTGGACTATCGAGGGGTTGTAGCCGTGGGTTTTGCGAAAATCAAGTGGGCGGGTTTCGCTCTGGGTATCGGCGCCCTGCTGCTTTGCTCGCGGGTAGTGGGGTCCGGGGATACCATCTCGGTGCGCATATTGGTAGTGGACTCCGTGGATGAAGCAGCGAAATTCCTGCAGGAATTGAAAAGCGGCGCGGATTTTGCGGCGCTGGCGCGAGAAAAGTCCACCGATGCCACATCCGTGGATGGCGGTCTGCTCGGACAGGTTGACCCCGCTTCGCTGCGGCCCGAGTTGCGGGACGCGCTGCACGATCTGCGGCCCGGAGAGCTTTCGCGCATCGTCAAGCTGCCATCCGGTTACGCCATCTTGAAGGTCGTGGCGGAAACCGGGCCCGCCGGTCCCGATAGCGTGGGCCGTACTCGGCAGAGTGCCCTCTCCGCAGCAGGCAGCGTGCGGTACGGGCCCGTCGTAGCGGGCAATCTGGAGGCATTGTCCGCCATCGCGGCGATTTCGAAACCGGAGGGCTGGGACCAGGATCCTCGGGCCATCTGCGAAGTTCATAACCGCTCGTACAACGCCATGATGGATTGGCTCGATGGCATGCTGGACCCGACCCATGAAAACGGTAAGCCGCAAGCGGAGAAGGCGGCTCCGCTCGACCGGGTGCAGATGCACATGGCCAAAGGGCAACTGTACGTGTATAGGGGCGAAATGGCCAAGTCCATCGAACAATGGGAAACTGCTTACCGGGTGGCGTCCGCGGACGCTCCTCAGATGCTGCCCACGCTGGAGGAGTGCCTTGGAATCGTTTACCTGCATGCGTCGGAGATGGAGAACGGCGTTTACACGAATCCCGGCGACAGATGCCTGTTCCCGATGAGTCCGGCGCTGCGGTACAAGCAAACGGCCAACTCCGAGAAGGCGGTGCAGCATTTCCTTCGATACCTGGCCATACAACCCGACAGCCTTGAGGTGCAGTGGCTGCTCAACGTGGCCGAAATGACTTTGGGCAACTATCCGGATCGCGTGCCGCGCCAGTATCTGCTGGCTCCGTCCTTGTTTACCTCCGCCGAAAGCATAGGACGTTTTACCGACGTGGCCCCGGCGGCCGGATTGAACTTATTCGCGATGTCCTCGGGCGTAATTGTGGACGACTTCGACAATGACGGACTGCTGGATGTGGTCACGTCCAGCTATGATACCTGCGCTCCGATGCACTATTTCCATAACAAAGGGGACGGCACCTTTTCAGACCGGACGGCCGCCGCTGGATTAAGCGCTCAGTTGGGCGGGCTGAATCTCATACAGGCCGATTACAACAACGACGGATGCCTGGATGTGCTGGTGTTGCGCGGGGCCTGGGAGCAACTTGGGCAACGCAAATCGCTGTTGCGCAACAATTGCGACGGAACGTTCACGGATGTGACCAAAGAGAGCGGTTTGGCGATCCCGGCCACCAACACGCAATCCGCGGTTTGGGCGGACATTAACAACGACGGCTTCCTGGACCTGTTTGTAGTCAACGAAAACGGTCCTTCCCAGCTCTTCCTGAATAAGGGAGATGGGACCTTTCAGGATATCTCCCATGCAGCGGGCATCGACCGGTCGGCCTTCTCCAAAGGTGTGACAGCGGCCGACTATGACGGCGACGGGTATGTGGATTTCTACGTCTCCAACATGGGCGTGCATAACTTTCTGTATCACAACAATCATAACGGGACATTCACGGAGGTCGCCGAGCGGGCGGGCGTGCCTGGAAACGACCGAGGCTTCGCAACGTGGTTCTTCGATTACGATAACGACGGCTGGCCCGATCTGTTTGTGACCAGCTTCTATATCTCGGTTGACGAGAGCATGCGGACATACCTGGGGCTGCCCCATAACGCAGGCACCCTGAAGCTATACAAAAACCTGGGAGACGGCACATTCCGCGATGTGACCAAAGAGACCGGTCTGGACAAAGTCTATATGGCCATGGGTGGTAACTTTGGCGACCTGGACGACGATGGATATCCGGACATCTATTTGGGAACCGGAAGCCCCTCGTATGGTTCTCTCGTCCCGAATGTCCTGCTCCGTAACAAGGAAGGAAAGTCCTTCGTCGATATTACGGCCTCCTCGGGCACGGGCGAACTGCATAAAGGGCATGGCGTCGCGATGGCCGACCTCGACAACGACGGCCATTTGGACATTCTCACTTCGATCGGCGGTGCGCTCCCCGGAGATAGCCATGTTTTTCGCCTTTTTGAAAACCCCGGCAACGCGAACGACTGGATCGTGCTGCGTCTAGTGGGCGTCAAGGCGAACCGGTCCGCGATCGGCGCGCGCATCAAAGTGACGGTGAAAAACGAAGGAATGGGGACGCGGGCGATTTATTCCACGGTCGGCAGCCAAAGCTCCTTCGGAGGCTCGCCGTTGCGGCAGCACATCGGCCTGGGCAAGTCCGCGCAGATCCAGCAGATCGAAATACGGTGGCCGGGGAATCCGGCGCCTCAAACATTTTCCAACGTGGGCAAGAACCAGTTCATCGAGATTAAAGAATTCGCCACGAGCTACACGAAGCTCGACTACCGTCCGTATCGCCTGGGCGGCCCTAACCGACGGGCGGAGAAAAACTAACCTCAGGAGCGAGCAATGACGCGAGAAATAGCAGTTGCGATGCTGCTCAGCGTTGGCGCCGGAAGCGTTTGGGCTGCGCAACGCTATCCCGTGACGGGTCTGGTGCTGAAGATAGATCCGGCCCACCGGACCTTCGTGGCATCCTGCACGGCGATTCCCGGATACATGGAGGCCATGGTGATGCCGATCGCCGTACGCGACGGGAAGGCCCTGGATTCCCTGAAGCCGAGCACCCTGGTGGACTTCACTCTGGTCGTCACCGACGACGACTCCTACGCCGAGAACGTCCGCGTGCACCGCTACCAGAGTATGGAGGTGGAGCCACTCCTGACACAACGGTTGCAACTTCTCGCGGCGGTGGGCCATATGGATTCGGCAACCGCCGAACTGGCGCTTGGCGCGCCGGTTCCGGACTTTACGCTGACCGACCAAGCCGGACGCAACGTCAGTTTGTCGCAATTGGCGGGCAAGGTGTTGGTGTCCTCATTCATCTATACAAGTTGCCCTTTGCCGAATTATTGTTTCCGATTGTCGAACAACCTGGGACGCTTGCAGAAACGATTCGCGGATCGGATGGGAAGCGATTTGGTGCTGCTCAGTGTCACGATCGATCCGGTGCACGATACGCCGGAGGTACTGGCCAAGTACGCCGCTACCTGGAAGGCGGACGCCAACTCGTGGCACTTCCTCACAGGACCGAAACCCGATGTTCAGACGGTGTGCCGCAGGTTCGGAGTGAACTTTTGGCCGGATGAGGGGGCACTGACACACTCGTTGCACACCATCGTTATCGATCGCCAGGGAAAGTTAGCGGCCAACTTCGAGGGGAACGAGTTTACGGCTGAGCAATTAGGCGATTTCGTGGGGACCGTTCTGGGTAAACGAGAATAAATAGAGGCCTGCCATGCAGGGGCTCCAGTCTCGCGGGACGTCCACGCCGGTCCAATCCTGCCAATTAGAAACTGCGACATTTCGCTTACTTAGCCCCCGCACTTCTAATTCTGGAGCATTACTACTTCTACAATATTGCTCCTAGCGGCGCTTTCCTCCTATACTTGGCCCATCGTGGGATTGTTGTCTGCGGGTTTTGCAAGAATCAAGTGGGCTAGTGTCGCCCTAGGTATCGGCGCCGTGCTGCTTTGCGCGCGGATGGCTGGGTCCGGAGGTAGCATTGCGGTGCGCGTGATCGTCGTGGATACGGCGGACGAAGCGTCGCAGCTAATCGGGCAATTGAAAAATGGCGCGGATTTTGCCGCGCTGGCGCGGCGGAAATCCACGGATGCCACGTCCGTGGACGGAGGCTTCCTCGGCGCGGTAGACCTCGCCACGCTACGTCCCGAGTTGCGGGACGCGTTGCAAGGTCTGCGCCCCGGAGACCTTTCCCGCATCGTCAAGCTTCCATCCGGTTACGCCATCCTGCAGGTCGTACCGGAAACGGAGCCGCCGAGCCTCGATAGCGCGGGACGTGCCCGGCAGACCGCCCTCTCCGCGGCCGGCAGCGTGCGGTTTGGGCCCGACGTGGGCGGTCTCCAGGAGGCCTGGTCGGCGCTGGCGGCGATTTCCAAACCAGAGGGCTGGGACCAAGATCCGCACGCTATTTGCGAGGTCCATACCCGGTCGTATAGCGCCGTGATGGATTGGCTCGAGCGCATGCTGGATTCCGGGGATGAAGGAAGTAATGCGCAATCGAAGACCGGTAATCCGCTCGATCGCTTGCAGATACACATAGCCAAAGGGCAACTGCATGCGTATAAGGGAGAGACGGCCAAGGCCATCGAACAATGGGAGACCGCGTACCGGCTGGCGCCCTTGGACGTTCCCCAGGTGCTGGCTACGCTGGAGGAGTCCCTCGGAATACTCTACCTGCATGCGTCGGAGATGGAAAACGACGTCTACCGGAATCCCGGAGACAGATGCCTATTCCCGATGCGTCCGGCGTTGCGTTATAAGCACACGGCCAACTCGGCGAAGGCTGTACAGTATTTCCTCAAATGCCTGTCTCACCAACCCGACAGCCTTGAGGCGCAGTGGCTACTCAACGTGGCCGAGATGACATTGGGAAACTATCCGGATGGCGTGCCGCAGCAATATCTGCTGGCTCCATCGCTGTTTGCATCCGCCGAAAGCATAGGGCGATTTACCGACGTGGCCACCCCCGCCGGGCTGAACCTGTTCGCGATGGCCTCGGGTGTAATTGTGGACGACTTCGACAACGACGGGCTGCTTGACGTTCTAACGTCGAGCTACGATCCTTGTGCCGCGATGCACTACTTTCATAACAACGGCGACGGCACTTTTGCGGACAGGACAGCCGCCGCGGGGTTGAGCGATCAGTGGGGCGGGTTGAACTTGATACAAGCGGACTACAACAACGATGGATGCATGGATGTCCTGGTGCTGCGCGGCGCTTGGGAAAAAATCGGGCAGCGCAAGTCCCTCTTGCGCAACAATTGCGATGGAACCTTTACGGATGTCACCAAGCAGAGCGGTTTGGCGATTCCGGCTACCAATACCCAAGCCGCGGTTTGGGCGGACATCGACAACGACGGCTTTTTGGACTTGTTTGTGGTAAACGAAAGTGGTCCTTCCCAGCTTTTCCTGAATAAAGGGGACGGGACCTTTCAGGACATCTCCCACGCGGCGGGCATCGACCGGGCGGCCTTCTCCAAAGGAGTAGCTGCAGCGGACTATGACGGCGACGGATATGTGGATTTCTACGTTTCCAACATGGGCGCCAACAATTTCCTGTACCACAACAATCATGATGGAACCTTTACGGAGGTTGCCGAAGAGGCCGGCGTGCCCGGAACGGGAAGGGGCTTCGCCACGTGGTTCTTCGATTACGATAACGACGGTTGGCCCGACCTGTTTGCGACGAGTTACTATCCCTCGGTCGATGAGAGCATCAGGACCTACCTGGGGCTGGCTCATAACGCGGGGACTTTGAAGTTATATAAGAATCTGGGAGACGGCACGTTCCGCGATGTAACCAAGGAGACCGGATTGGACAAGGTTTTCATGCCCATGGGCGGCAACTTTGGCGATCTGGACGACGATGGATATCCGGACATCTATCTGGGAACGGGGAGCCCCTCGTACGGCTCGCTGGTCCCCAACGTCTTGCTGCGGAACAAGGAAGGAAAGTCCTTCGTCGATATCACGGCTTCTTCGGGCACCGGCGAGTTGCATAAAGGGCATGGCGTGGCCATGGCCGACCTGGACAACGACGGCCACTTGGACATTCTCACTTCCATCGGCGGCGCCGTGCCCGGCGACAGTCATGCCTTTCGCCTTTTTGAAAATCCCGGCAATGCGAACGACTGGATCGTCATGCGCCTGGTGGGCGTCAAGGCGAACCGGTCCGCTATCGGCGCGCGCATCAAGGTGACGGTGAAAAACGAAGGAATGGGGACGCGGGCGATCTATTCCACAGTCGGCAGCCAAAGCTCTTTCGGAGGCTCGCCGTTGCGGCAGCACATCGGACTGGGCAAGTCCGCGCAGATACAGCAGATCGAAATACGGTGGCCGGGGAATCCGGCGCCGCAAACATTTTCTAACGTGGGCAAGAACCAGTTTATCGAGATTAAAGAATTCGCCACAGACTATACGAGGCTCGACTACCGTCCGTATCGCCTGGGCGGCCCTAACCGCCCAGGTGCGGTCGGAAGCGCAGGTCCGGCGGCGAAGCTTTCCAAGCAACCGCAGCCGGGGAAAACGAAGATCGGGAGCGAGCAATGATGCGAAACGCAGCGTTAGCGATGTTCCTGTGCGTCGGCGTCGCAAGCGTTTGGGCCGCGCAACGCTATCCCGTAACTGGTCTGGTGCTGAAAATAGATCCGGCCCATCGGACCTTCGTGGCATCCTGCACGGCTATTCCCGGATACATGGAGGCCATGGTGATGCCCATCCCGGTGCACGATGCAAAGGTGTTGGATGCCTTGAAACCGGGCGTGTTCGTGGACTTCACGCTGGTGGTCGCAAATGACGACGCCTATGCCGAAAGCCTGCGCGTTCACCGCTACCAGAGCGCGGAGTTGGAACCACTTCAGGCGCAGCGACTGCAACTCCTCGCGGCTGTCGGCCACACGGGTTCGGCGGTCACCGAACTGGCCCTCGGCGCGCCGGTTCCGGATTTTACGCTCACCGACCAAGCCGGACGCAACGTCAGTTTGTCGCAATTGGCCGGCAAGGTGTTAGTGTCCTCATTCATCTATACAAGTTGCCCTTTACCGAATTATTGCTTCCGGTTGTCGAACAATTTGGGACGTTTGCAAAAACGTTTTGCGGGCCGGATGGGACGCGACCTGGCGCTGCTGAGCGTCACGATCGACCCAGTGCACGATACGCCTGAGGTGTTGGCCAGGTACGCCGCTACCTGGAAGGCCGATGCTAATTCGTGGCACTTTCTTACAGGATCGGAACAAGAGGTCAAGAGAGTGTGCCGCGGGTTCGGTGTGAACTTTTGGCCGGACGAAGGCGCCCTGACACACTCGTTGCACACCATCGTTATCGATCGCCAGGGAAAGCTGGCGGCCAACTTCGAGGGGAACGAGTTTACGGCGGATCAATTAGGCGATTTCGTGGAGGCTGTTCTGGGTCGCCGGGAATGAGAAGAGAGGGGCCATTTGCACGGTGCTGTGGGGCAGGTTGGCAACCTGCGGCCGATTGGTAATCGGCCTTGTTCAGCGCATTTCTCTGAGAATTCCCCGCTCAGAACCTCTCTTGATGGTTGTGGCCAACCTTCCATGCGTGCCGCATGCCGTATGATCACGCCGTGGGCCACCCTATCTTCCTCGCCTGACGGTCTCCCGGCGAACCGTAGCTTTCCACCAGCCACCTCCTCCGGACCGGCCATTCCGACTATGGACCAGGCGGAGGTCGTGCGCATTGCGAACTACGTCGAGGACAACCCGGTAACTGCGGGCTTAGCAACGGCACCCGAACAATTTACGTAATCCAGTGCCTGGCCGATTATCAATCGGCCGCAGGTTACTAACCTGCCCCACAACACCGTGCAAAAGTAGAAACTCGAGTGGCGAGCGCAGCTCGCCTAAGCGGGTCCTGGATGGAGGAACCGCCCAGAGATTCAATTTGGGTAGGGATCGCCGGGGCGGGCGATGCGGATCTGGTGATCGGTAAAGGCAACGTGGCCGTCCGACAGAGTCACTTTAGGCATGTGACAACCGGCACAGTTATTCTTCGACACCGGGCATGGTTTTCGCGGCTTCGACGCATGGCACGCCAGGCAGGCGCGGTCATAACCGGCTTCGTCCCCAGCCAGGCTGCCGTGCGGATCGTGGCAGGCGGTGCAGCGAATGCGTTTGTCGTCGCCGAGGAAGCACTGGCTATTTGCCAGCCGGTAAGGCGCAAACCGGACATTCACCTCGCCCCACTCCCGCTTCCTGACGACGAACTCCCAGGTGCGATGGCACTGGCCGCAGAAATTCGACATGTCTTCCGCGCCCATGTGGCCGAGTTTGGCGGGAAAGGGGGCGGCCTTTCCTTGTGCGATAGCTTCCATGTGCGCGGCCGCGCCCGTGTGGCAATGCTCGCAAGCCACGCCCGGCTTGAGAGTATCGAGAGTCAGCCTGCCCTGGTTCACGCCGCCCGTGCTGTGACAGCCAAAGCAGACGACGACTTCCTCGCGGGACATCTCGCGACCCATGGCTTCCACCAGATTGCGAGGCCGCAACTGCTCATCGCCCAGAGTGATGGCCAAGCCCCTCAGTTTCGTGTAATAGCTGACCATGCTTTCGTAGAAGCGGCTCCGGTATTGGAAGACGAACGTCTGCATGTGGACGCCGAACGCATATTGAATGGGCAGGGAGAGTTCGCCGGCGCCGTCGCGCACCGTGTATATGCTCAGATCGCCCTGGCGTTCGATGGTGTACGCGTAGCCGTTTTTCTCAAAGGTCAGCTTGGGGTGGGATTTCAGGTTCTGCTGGTCCGGAGGCAACTGGATAGCTTGGGCCATTCCGGATTTCGGCTGCGACAGCATTTGGGCCGGATGGCAAGTGGCACAAGTCGTTGCGCCGGCAGGCGGCGCACCGGCGTACGCAACCGTCGCTAGCGCAAGGCAGATCGACGCTGAGTGTGCATGAGCCAATGACACATGATACTCGAAGTTGGAGGGGGCGAAGCCGTCCGGCTGTGCGCACGCGCTATCCTGGTCGATATGGGTTCTCGCCCCCTGGTTGCGCTGGGCTTGACGTGTGCATGGTTGCTCCTGTCGCGCGCCGCGGGCGGGCCGGCTTCCGCTATCCGGTTCGATCTGAAGGCGATCCCCTTCCAGCTTGAACAAGGCGAAGTCGCCGCGCGCCACGTGCCCGCCGCCATGGCCGGCGGCGTGGCCGTGTTCGACTACAATCGCGACGGGCGTCCCGACATCTTCTTCACCAACGGCGCCAATCTCGCCACGCTGAAGAAGGACGATCCCAAGTACCGCAACCGGTTGTTTCGCAACGATGGCAACGGCGTGTTCACGGACGTCACCGAGTCGGCGGGTCTGGCCGGCAGCGGCTTCGACAGCGGCGTGGCGGTGGGCGACTACGATAATGACGGCTATCCCGATCTCTTCGTGGCGGGCGTCCACCATAATACGCTGTACCACAACAATGGCGACGGCACGTTCACGGATGTGACGGCGAAGGCCGGCATCGACAATCGCCCGGACCCCCAATTCGGGCCGATGTGGGGCATTACAGCGGTCTGGGTGGACGTGAACAACGACGGGCTGCTCGACCTGTTCGTGGTCAACTATCTACAATGGGACTACGCCACGGAGCCCCTCTGCGAATACAAAGGAGTGCCCGATTATTGCGCGCCGCGGTCCTATAAGGGCTTGCCCAACCAGTTGTTCCTGAACAAGGGCAACGGCACGTTCGAGGATGTGTCGGAGAAGTGGGGCATTCGCGCGCACGTGGGGAAGGGTATGGGAGTAGGCATGGCCGACTACGATCTGGACGGTCGCCCGGACCTTTTTGTGACCAACGATGGCTCGTATAATTTCCTTTTCCACAATCTGGGAGACAAGTTCGAGGAAGCCGGGTTTCAGAAAGGCGTGGCACTGCCGGAGGACGGAAATTTCGTATCCGGAATGGGCCTGGATTTTCGCGATTTCAACAATGACGGGTACCCGGACCTGGTAACCGTGGCGCTGGAGAAACAGACGTTCCCCTTGTGGACCAACACGGCCGGGCGCGGGTTCCAGGAGGTGACCACGCCGAGCGGCATGCGCGCGTTGACCATGCGCATGGCGGGATTCGGCGCGGGACTGTATGACTTCGACAACGACGGCTGGAAGGATCTTTTCGTGAGCCGCGGAGATGTGCTGACCCAACCGCTGCCCGGCGCCACGGTGGAGCAGCACAACACCGTATTCCGAAATCCGGGCGCCAGCGGTCACTGGGAGGCGTTGACCGCCGAAGCGGGCTTGGACGCGTCACCCGCGGCGCGCCACCGTGGCCTGGCGTTCGGCGACCTGGACGGCGATGGGCGGATCGACGTGGTGGTCACCGCGCTAGCGCATCCCGCGGAAATCTGGATGAATCGCAGCCCCGCCGCGGGACATTGGCTGGACATCGCGCTGGAAGGAACCAAGAGCAACCGCGACGGTATTGGCGCCAGGATCCAGGTCACCACGAAGAGCGGCGCCCAGTATAACCACATGACCACCAGCGTGGGCTATGCGTCGTCGAGTTGCGGACCCGTGCACTTCGGATTAGGCGCGGACGGGACGGCTGCTACGGTAGTCATTCATTGGCCGTCGGGGATCGTACAGACGCTGAAGGACGTGCGCGGCGACCGCGTGTTGAACGTAAAGGAGACTCCGTAGCGCAGTGCCGCTCAGATCGCCAATTTTGAGTGGGCTAGCAGCGGGTCCAGGGGGACCCGCGCAGACCAGGGGGTCTGCCCCACAGGCTGCCCGGATGCTCTACCTGGTTGCTTGTCTGGGCTTGCTCGCCGCCAGCGACACGTTCGACCAGGTGGCAAAAGACGCTGCGGAGGCGCGCGAGCAGAACCGCATCCAGGACGCCATCGGATTGTATCGCCAGGCGGTCAAACTGCGCCCATCGTGGACGGAAGGCTGGTGGTTCCTGGGTGAACTCCTTTACGATCAGGATAAGTATCCGGAAGCCCGGGACGCCTTGCGCCGGCTGGTATCCCTGGACCATAAGACGGGCCCCGGATTTGCGATGCTGGGCCTTTGCGAGTACGAAACAAAGGAGTATGCCAGGGCGCTCGACCACATCGACGAGGGCCGCCGTCTAGGTCTAGGCGACGACCCGCAAGCGAAGCGTGTGGTGCTGTACCATGCAGTCGTGCTGCTCACGCGATTCCAACGATACGAATCCGCGTTGCAGGTGCTGGAGAAGGTCCTGAGGACGGGCGAGGCTGGCCCCAATGTGATCGAGGCCGCGGGCTTGGCGGGGCTGCGCCGGCCTATCTTGCCGGAAGATCTGCCGCCTGGCGATAAGGACCTCGTCGATCGCGCCGGACGGGCAGTCTGTGCCGCCAGCGGAAAACGTCCGGCGGACGCGCAAAAATACTTCGCGGAGCTGTTGGCCGCATATCCGAAAGCGCCCAACGTCCACTATCTCTACGGATCGTTCCTGTTGGCGAGTGATGAGGATGCGGGCCTCGGCGAGTTCCAGAAGGAACTGGAATTGAACCCGAAGCATCCGGAGGCTCTGGCGACCATCGCCTTGGAGTATGAGAAGCGCGGCGATCCCGACAAAGCCATTCCGTATGCGCAGCGCGCGGTCGACGCGGATACTGGGTTCTTCGCGGCCCACGCTGTACTCGGCAGGCTGCTGGCCAATGCGGGCGAAGTGGAGAAGGGAATCAAGGAACTGGAGATCGCCAGGGAGCAGGCCCCGGACAGCCCGCAGGTGCACTTCTCGTTGGCGGCAGCCTATGCCATCGCGGGCAGAAAAGCCGATGCGGCCCGGGAGCGCGCGGAGTTTGTGCGGCTGAAGCAGTTGGCCGATGAGGTTGCGAAGTGACGATACGCAGGCCGGCCCGAGCGGGTTCTGGAGAACCCGCGCAGACCTGGAGGTCTGCCCCACATCTGCTGCCAACGATTGCTCTCGTTGCGTCCGCGCTGTGCGCGCAGGTTCCAGACCAGATCGGAACCTACCGCGAGTATCTGGAGGCGCACCCGGATTCGGTGGAAGCGCGCTCGAATCTGGGCGCCGCGCTGGCCCGCGCCGGCCGCTACGAGGAGGCCATCGCGGAATACGATCGCGCGCTCTCGAAGAGCCCCGACAACCCAGCCCTGCTGCTGAATCTAGGGCTGGCTTATTACAAGACCGGGCGCCCCGCCGAGGCCGCCACCCGCTTCGAACGCGCCGCTTCCCTTGCACCCCAGTTCAAAGACCAAGTCACGCTGCTGCTGGCCAGTTGCTATAACGGTCTCGGCAAATACAAGCAAGCCATCGCGCTATTGGCCCCGCTCGAGAAGGAGAAGTCCACCGATCGGGCATTCGACTACTTGTATGGAACCGCTCTCATCGGAGATGGTCAGAGCGCTAGCGGCGCAGCCGTCATCGATCGCATCCTCAGCCGAGGCGACTCCGCTGAAGCCCTGCTGCTGCGTGGCACTCTCAAGATGAGGGCGAACGACCACGATGGCGCGGTCGCCGACGTCGAGAAGGCTATCGCCCTCGACAGCGGGCTTCCCGGCGCGCATGGCCGTTTGGGGGAAATCCTGTTTGCCGTGGGAGAAATCGACCGCGCCCGCACCGCGTTCGCCCAGGAACTCGCTTTGAACCCGGACGATTTCATATCGAACCTGGACCTGGGCGTGTTGGCGAAGCAGGATCAGGAATACGTGGAGGCGCGCCGTTACTTCGAGCGCGCCCTCCAGGTACGTCCCGGCGATCCGGGCGTGCGCTATCAGATAGCTAACGTCGACCTGGCCACCGGCAATGCGGACCAGGCGCGCAAGGCGCTGGAAGCCTTGATCGCCGAATCGCCGGATTTCGCCGAGGCGCACGCCACGCTGGCCGCCGTCTATTATCGTCTCGGCCGTAGCGCCGACGGCGAACGCGAACACGCTATCGCGAAAAAACTCATCGACCAGCGCGATGCGGCGCAGGCGGGTGAGAGACCCCGATGAAGCGGTGGCTGGTGGTTGGTGGCTGGTGGCTGGTGTTTAGTGGCTGGTGGCTGGCCCTCAACGGTGAAGGCCCTGAACTGAAACGGCCGCACTTCACCGATATTGCTTCCAAGTCCAACTTCGCTTACCGCACGGACAACAATTTCACTGGCAGGAAGTATTTTCCGCAAACGATGTGCGGCGGGGTGGCCGCCTTCGATTTCGACAACGACGGCCGCATGGATCTCTTCTTCACCAACGGCGCCAAGCTGCCCGAATTGGAAAAGAGCGATCCACGCTTCTACAACTGCCTGCTGCGCAATCGCGGCGACGGCACTTTCGAGGATGTCACCGCGCGCGCCGGCTTGCTGGGCAAGGATCTCGGGTTCAGCTTCGGGGTGGCCGCCGGCGATTACGACAATGACGGCTTCGAGGATCTGTTCATCTGCAACGCCGGACGCAACACCCTTTACCACAATAACGGGGACGGCACCTTTACCGATGTCACCGAACGTTCCGGCATCGGGAGCAAGCCGAAGGATGTGATCAGCGTTGCGGCCGCCTGGTTCGACTATGACAACGACGGCAAGCTGGATCTGATTGTTTCCAACTATACCGTGTGGACCCCGCAAACGGACAAAGTTTGCGCGATCAACGGCCGCGAATACTACTGCCATCCCAAGGTCTATCCCAACATCGCGCACCGCCTCTATCACAACCTCGGTAACGGCCGCTTCGAAGACGTGACCGACACATCCGGTTTCGGCACGGAACTCGGCAAGGGGATGGGTATCGCCATCGCGGATTTCAACGGCGACGGATATATGGACGTATTCATAGCTAACGACACAGTACGCAATTTCCTGTTCATCAACCAGAAGAACGGGACGTTCAAAGAGTCCGGTTTCGAGTGGGGCGTGGCCTACGACGAGAGCGGCAATGCGGGTTCTTCCATGGGCGTCGACGCCAAGGATTACGATAACGACGGCTGGCCCGACATCTTCTTTAACAACCTGAAGGGGCAGATATGGGGTCTTTACCGCAACATCGGCGGCAAATCCCTGAACTACGTTTCCGGCGTGTCCCGCCTGTCGCGCTTAAGCGCGCACAATTCCGGCTGGAGCAATGGCTTTGTCGACTATAACAATGACGGTTGGAAGGATCTGTACTCCGCCAACGGAGAGGTCGAGAACATGGCCGAGATGACGCGCCAGCACGACACCATGTTCGAGAACGTGGATGGCAAGGAGTTTCGGGATGTCTCCGGACTGCTGGGCGAGGACTTTAACCATGCGGGCTACCAACGCGGCTCGGCTTTCGTGGATCTGAATAACGACGGCTTCGAGGATCTGGCGGTGACATCCCTCGGCGAAAAGCCGCGCATTCTGATGAACTCGGCCGATAACGGGAATCACTGGCTGTTGGTTAATACTATCGGCCGCCGCAGCAACCGCGACGGAATCGGGGCGGCGTTGAAACTGACGACTGCCTCGGGCCGCACGCTGTACAATCACGTGACTACTTCCGACGGATTCATGTCGTCGAGCGACAAGCGCGTGCACTTCGGGTTGGGAGCGGAAAAGGCTATCGCATCGTTGGAGATCCGCTGGCCCAGCGGGATCGTGCAGACGATTAAGAAGGTGCGGGCGGAACAGATTCTGACGGTCACGGAACCGGTGCGGTGAGGGACGCTGTCGTTTTCGACCAGTTTGCACGAGAATTCCATTCCGCGCGTCTATATCTGGAGGGGAGAACCGACATGCCGCGCCCGTCAGTCGTGCTTGGATTCGCAATAGCCGCGTCGCTTTTCGCCCAGGCCGACCGTCAATTCACGGATGTCCCTTTTGTCCCCACGCCGCCCAACGTGGTCGATGCCATGCTCGATCTCGCCAACATCAAACCGGCGGACGTTCTGATCGATCTCGGCTCAGGCGACGGCCGCGTTGTTATCGCAGCCTGCAAGCGATTTGGCATTCGTGCCACAGGCATCGAAATCGATCCCGACCTGGTGCGGCAGTCGGAAACGCTGGCCCGCCAGGAGGGCCTGGCCGGGAAAGCCAAGTTCGTGCAGGCCGACCTGTTCGCATACGACCTGCGTCAGGCATCTATCGTGACCATGTTTCTGACACCCGGCGTCAACCTGCGTCTGCGTTCGAAGCTGATCGGTGAGCTACGGCCCGGAACGCGCATCGTCTCTCACCGGTTCGACATGGGAAGCTGGGCGCCTGCGAAGACTGTCCAGGTCGGAGACGACCGGATATACCTTTGGGTGGTTCCCACGGGTGGGCTGGGAGCCTTCCATCCCGCAAGTCCGCACACCACACCGAACACAGAAACTCGGGCGACGATGTTTTCGTACGATTCGGCCGCCCCACTCAACATCCGCATGGAAAAGCCCGAGGCAACCGACAGATCGTATGTGACGGCGCTGTCGTACTCCGGCTCGGTAGGGCCGGTTTCGGCGACCCTCGTCACTCCTGCCGGGAGAGGGAAGTATCCAGCGGTCGTCTTCGCGCCCGACTACGGCAGACGCGACGAATTCCTCCCCGAGGCGCTGCTGCTGGCGCGCGCATCGCCGCCGCTTGTTTCGTTACTGGTCGACGCGCCTGCGGAGAGGCCGGTGGGCTGGCGGCGCAGTTTCAATTCGCTGAGCGACAATGACAACGACCGGGACATCCACATTCAGGCTGTGATCGATATCCGGCGGGGGATCGATATGCTGGCCACGCGAAGCGATGTCGACGCCAGCCGCATCGCCTATGTGGGTCACGGTTATGGGGCGAACTGGGGCGCGATCCTGTCAAGCATCGAACCGCGGCTGCGCGCCTTTGTTCTGGTGGCGGGTTTTCCGAGCCTCGCCGAATTGATGGAAAGCGACGATCCCGATATGGCGAACATGCGGTTCTCCATGGGAAGCGAACGTTTTGCCCGATATCGGGCATCCATTTCCGCGGTGGATCCGGAACGTTTCACGCGTTTTTGGTTGGGATCCCCAATTCTGTTCCAGTTCGGGCGCTTCGATCAATTCGTGCCGCGCGCCGCCGCGGAGGGCCTCGTGCACTCGATCCCACGTCCCCAGAAAGTGGTGTTCTACGATGCCGGCCACTCGGTAAACGACCCGCGCGCGATGGCCGATCGTGACGAGTTTCTGGCCCGCAGCATACAAAAATAAATCTGAACGCTTGCCTTCCTGCGCCAGTCTTAGCTGGTGACACGCCTCGATCATGATCGAAGTTATACAAGCGATGGCGCTGCCGGAGCCAGGATCGGCAACGCGGCAGGAAGCCGCGGAGCGCGAATCCCGCTTCGCCGGGCTGGTTGAGCGGCAATCGCGGTTCGTCTTCCGCGTAGCGTACGCGCTGCTGCGCAACTCGCACGATGCCGAGGATGTGGTGCAGGAGACGTTTCTGAAGCTCTATCGCGCCCGCCGCTGGGACATGATCGAGAATGAACGGGCGTTTCTGGCGCGCGCAGCCTGGCGGATCGCGGTGGATAAACTGCACAAGGCGCGCCCCGCGCCGCTGGATGAACTGGCTGTGAGCGGCGGGGCGAACCCGGAGGAGATGGCGGTGACGGCGGACTGGAACGCGACTGTGCATCGCCTAGTAGACGCCTTGCCGCAAGAACTGCGGCAGCCGCTGGCGCTTTCGACGGTGGAGGAAATGAACTCGCGCCAGATCGCAGCAGTAATGGGGATCGCCGAGGGGACCGTGCGTACACGAATCATGCGTGCACGCGGGATTTTGAAGCAGAAACTGGCAGGGATAATGGAAGGCCGTTTATGAGAGACGACGATCTCGACAGAGCCCTGGCGCGGTACTCGAGCAAGGAACCTCTGGCCGGACTCGAGCAACGGGTGTTGCATCGAATACGTGCGGAGGGCGCGGCTTCGCGATTTGGGTTCGGGCAATGGGTGTGGGCGATTGGAGTTGCTTTGGTGGCGTGCATAATCGCGGCAGGCGTCTGGTTGCAGAAACCAGTGCCGCAGAGAACCGCTGCGCGAAGAATGGAGGGAGGGCTTCAGCCGGCGCGGGGCTTAAGCCCCGCTATCGGCGAACGCAGGCTTTCGCGCCGACAGGCCAGGAGGCCTGTCCTACTGACGCCCGAAGAGCGCGCTCTGCTGACGCTGGTGACCAGCGCACCGAACCCTGCAAGCGAAGCACTGCTCGACCTACAGCGGCGCAGCAGGGAACCGATCCAGTTCGAACCGATCGAAATAGAACCATTAAGGAGCCACGATGCGAACGACGACGCGAAATAAGGCAAATCTAGCCATAGCTTGCGGCGCAATCCTGTTGATAGCGGGTAATTGCACAGCGCAAGACGAAAACGCCAAATCCACGGCCGAGCCGCAGAAGTATTTTCACCTCGATTTCGTGGTGAAGCAACTGGAGGGCGAGAAGGTAATCGGCGCCCGGCATTACTCGGCCACAACTGCCGTAGGACAAAAGGGCGAGATCCGCGCGGGTAACAAGGTGCCGATACAGACCGGCAGCGCAGCGGGGCTCACCTTTGTCGACGTAGGCGTGAACATCGACTGCACCGCGGCAAAAGAGATCGAGGGAAGTCTGCCTCTGAGCGTGTTCGCCGAAATCAGCAGTGTCGCCGTCTCCTCGAACCCGCCGTTGATCCGGCAGACTAAGTGGAGCTCGAATGTGATCGTGCCGATCGGCAAGCCGACAGTGATCTTCTCATCCGACGATTTGGCCACCAAGGGCCAGACGCAACTGGAACTGACGGCGACGCCTGTTGGTGTTGGGGCTGGAGGAGTCCCTCGATAACAGTGGCAGTTCGGTTGCGCTGTAGGGCGGCCAATCATGGCTGCAGCCGCCTTTTAGGCGGCTCTTGCTTTCACGGCGGGGGGCGGGATGCGGGGGCCGGATTGCCCAATGCCACTTACTTTTCCCATGACCGAACACCTGCATTAATTGCGGGGCGGGCCTCCAGGCCTGCGGCGGGCGTCTACGCCCGCCTGTTCCGTTGCGCGAAGAGCGGGTCCTGGAGGACCCGCGCAGACCTGGAGGTCCGCCCCACAACGTTCCGCAGCATTTCCCGACATTGAGAAAAGTAAGTGGCATTGGGCAGGATTGCCCGCTCACAAACGCCATACTCACTTGTCAGATTAGCGCGGGCCGCACGCCTCACCAACGCGTTGCTAGAATAATCTGCTTATGGACGGTGTGTTGCTCCTAGTGCGCCTGTTGTTGTCGGGGACCTTTGCCGTCGCGGGAATCACGAAGTTGACCGATCCCGAGGGAACACGTCAATCCATCCTCGATTTCGGTGCGGCCGCGTTTCTGGCGCGGCCCGTGGCTTTGCTGCTGCCGCTGGCGGAGCTGGCCTGCGCCATCGTCCTGCTGCCCGCTGCTTCGGCCGTCTGGGGCGCGGCCGGAACCCTGGCGCTGCTGCTGCTGTTCATCGCGGTAATCGGCATCAGCCTAGCCCGCGGCCGCCGGCCCGCTTGCCATTGTTTTGGCCAACTGCATTCCACGCCGGTAGGCTGGGAAACACTGGCGCGGAACTTAGCGCTCTCGGCGATGGCCGGCTTGGTGATCCTGGAAGCCAGGGATACACCTTCTGCGAGCTACATCGGATGGTTCGCCGGCCGCGACCGTTTCGCAGCCGCCGTACTCGCGTTCTCGCTCGCCATTGCCGTGCTCGCGGCGCTCTGGATCTGGTCTCTGCTGCATCTGCTCAAGCAGAACGGACGCCTGCTGCTGCGCCTGGAAGCGGTCGAATCCGAACTCGGGTTGCGTCCGCAGCCGCCAGAGCCGGGGTTGCCGCTCGATAGCCCCGCGCCGCCCTTTCGCCTGGCCGCGCTGGACGGAAGCATGGTGACGCTCGACTCGCTGCGCCAGGCCGGCGAAACACTCTTGCTTGTCTTCACCGAGCCGGGTTGCGGCGGCTGCGATGCGCTGATGCCCGATGTGGCGCAGTGGCAGCAAACGTACGCGGACCGTTTTTCGATCGCGATCGTCAGCCGCGGCGCCCTGGAGACGAATCGCGCCAAGGCGGCCGAGCACCAGCTTCGGAATTTCCTTCTGCAGGTAGACGAGGAGACGTCGCACGCTTATCAGGCCGAGGGAACTCCGACTGCCGTGCTCATTAAGTACGGCCGGATCGCGAGCCCGGTCGCCAGCGGCGCGGATGCCATCCACGCCCTGGTGGCCAAGGCGGCTATACCGCCGCCCTTGGCTAAGGGCGAACTGGCGCCGGAACTCAAGCTTCCGGATTTGGATGGTGCAACCGTCGACTTGCGCGCTCTGCGCGGCCACCGCCATCTGTTGCTGTTCTGGAATCCGGACTGCGGCTTCTGCCAGGAGATGCTCCCAGATATCAAAGCATGGGAGCGCGATCCCGCGGAAGACGCGCCGCAATTGCTGGTGGTTTCCAACGGCGCGCCGGATGCCAATCGCGCGCAGGGGTTTCGTGCGCCCGTGGTATTGGATCAGGGTTTCCAGGCCGGCCAATTGTTCGGGGCCACCGGCACGCCCGCGGCCGTACTGCTCGACGAAGAGTGCAGAGTAGCTTCCGGCGTGAGCGTGGGTGCCCAGGAGGTTCTGGCGCTGGCGCGCGGGACGGTGGTGGGGCTGGCGGTTTCGCCTGTTTTCCGGTAAGCTTTTTCGGCCCATCTGAATCGAACCTATACCCGGTCACCTCCATGAATTTGGGATTCAAACAGTCAATGTATCCGTTCAATTTCAAGCGGGTGATCGCCACGCTGGCCGGAGTCTGCTCCACCGCTTGAGACAACCAGCGCAGTCCGTCTTCGGCGCGCCTGCGTTCGCCGATATTTAAAGCGGGTCGGATTATGGATCGGGTTTTTTCCTTCATAAGTAGGACTAAAGTTCCACATCAGAACTAAAGTTCTCCAACCGAACAGTACTAATACTACGTATTTTCTTGAATAAATAGTTGACCTTAGTGTCCGAAAAAAATTAGGATTACTTAGAGTGGAACAAAGACGAACTCGACGGTTCACCCTGCAGTTGCCCGTTTCCATCACCCGCAACGGGACGGAACGCATCCAGCAACCCGGGCTGACCAAGAACATCAGCTCAGGTGGCGTATTGTTCACTGCCGCGAAGGAACCGGAAATCGGCGGATCCATCGAATATGTGATCAACCTCACCGGGTCATCGGACCATGGCGTGAGTTTACGCTGTATTGGCAAGGTGCTGCGCGCTAACCGGTCGGATTCCGGCGAGTCCGCCTACGACATCGCGGCCACCTTGGAGCGCTACGAGTTCGTGCGCCCCGAGGAGTAATCGGCAAGTCCGCTTGCTGCCGCGAACTTCAACGCGATTGTGGCCGGCCGCGATCCGTTAGGGAGCGGTTTCTTGGCAGCTTGCCATCCGCCGCCTTTTCGTGTGAGGCAGCAAAGAAAAGGCGAAGATCAATGAAGCTGACCCGCCGTCGTCAATGGCTACCAGCACGTCGGCTTCGGTGACTTTGGCGCGGCAGACGTCGAGGGGCGGGTGGCCGGCGGCGGGGAAGTCCTCCATCATGGCTTGGCGGAAGCCGGCACGGGAGGCGGCGCGCTCCGCGGCTTTGCGATATTCTTTCAGGTCGTCGGAGGTGGAGGGGATGAATACGGATGGTGCGCCGGGTTTTCGCGGCATGGTTTTATGTTAGCTGATGGTTGGGGGGTCGCGGGCGCAACGAAAGCCGATGAGGTTATCCTTGAGCGCCGGAGCGCCCCCGTCACGGCCGACGGAGCGCAGATCTTCTATACCATAGTCGAACGAACCTCCGCGTAGCACACGTACTTCTTCGTCTCGGTCGTACCAGCCCTCGACCCACTCCCACACGTTGCCGGCCATGTCAGCCACGCCTTCCGGCGTAGCGCCGGCCGGGTATAGCCCGACTGGCGTAGGGTACCCCACCCTCATGTCAAAGTTCGCTCGCCTCTCGTCGGGTCCCTCGTCGCCCCACGGGTACTCACGCCCCGCGTGCCCGCGTGCCGCCAGTTCCCACTCTGGTTCAGTCGGCAGTCGTGCGCCGCCCCAGGCGCAATACGCTGAGGCTTCAAACCAGCTCACACCAGTCACCGGGCAGTTGGAATGGAGTATCTGCTCGTCCCAGCGTTTCGGCCGTGCGTATTTACTGAATCCGCCAGCCCGCCAACAGGGCTCGTTCTGGTATCCATCGTCCTCCAAGAAACGCCGATACTCTTCCACGGTGACCGGGTAGCGGGCGATCTGAAATGGCTTCAGACCTTTCGGCCCACCGCCCTCGATGCTGATCCAGTTGTCTTGGCGTAACCGTGGATCGCCGGCCTGGCCCAGCGCCTCGGCCGCTTCCAGCCGTACCGGGAATGGGATGCCGTAAGCTTTGTCTGCATCGAAGATGCCAAGTACCGCATCGATTGATTGCTGATAGCGTGGGTCGGCAGGCTGGTAGTTGAATGGCTGCAAGTCGCGCACCATGGCACCTAGCAGACCCGCGCAGAGTGCCTCCTCCAGCAGGGTGGGGCGGTCGCCCAGGTCTCCGAACACCGCTGAAATAAGGCCGTCGACCTTTTCTAGACCCTGCCGGTAAAGCACGCCGCCCAGGAGTAGGAGCACTTCGCGCCATTCCGGGTCGTAGAAGTGGTTGCGTGTGAGTAGGAGTTCCTGCTGGTCTGCATCTTTCATTCCCGCCAGGGCCTTGGCCGCCAGATATTCCTGGAAAGTGAGATGCCGGAAACTGACTTCGCTGGCCCGGCTGACGATGATGCCGCTATCGACCTCCTCCTGCTCCAGGAAATCCTGCGCGCGCTGCAGGCGTTCCGGTTCGGGAACTTCGCGGAAGTGTGGCGCGAGCGCGTCGGCCGCCCATCCTTTGCTCACCTGTACTGCCCGTCCCTTCG
>Ga0209274_10000510_pt1 | contig 23207 bp, 21 predicted proteins | sample HubBroMetageREF1_FD_188343 | JGI IMG/M metagenome (GOLD analysis project Ga0209274, IMG submission 188343) | Reference soil microbial communities from the Hubbard Brook experimental Forest, New Hampshire, USA - Hubbard Brook CCASE Soil... | ecosystem: Environmental > Terrestrial > Soil >...
TTTGGCGACGCGGGCGAGCTCATTGAGTCTGCATGAATTGAACAAAGATGCCCCCGGCAACCACAATCTGATCGCCGGCTCGCAGACCGGCACCAATGTCGTATTGGTCCCCGGCGCGATAACCGAGGGTTACGTGCTGCCGCGCGAAGCTACCGTCGGGCTGAGCGACGTAGACAAACGGCAGGTTCTCGTCATCCCGTAACACCGCCGAGACAGGGATCAGCAGCCCGGTACTTTCCTGGCGCGCATGGATCAACACGCGCACATACATCTGCTTCTTCAGGAAGTTCCCCGGGTTTTCGACCACCACACGCACCTGAACCGAACGCGTATCCGGATCCACCAGGGCGGAGATGTTGTCCACCTTTCCGGAAAAGCTGTTTGTGCCAACCCCAGTCACCACCTGCGCGGAATCCCCGAGACTCACCGCGGCGAGGTCCGAGCCAAAAAGCTGCGCCAGGACCCACACGCGCGAAAGGTTGGCGACCGTAAAGCACGCCGTGGCGCCCGCCTGCAGGAGCTCTCCGGGAGTAATCAGCCTTTCGACCAGGGTTCCCGCGATTGGCGAGCGGATGAACGCCGCGGTGTCCGCAACACGCCGGCCCTCCTGAATGTCCCTGATCGTCTGTGGAGCGACCTTCAGCGACACGAGTGCCCGCAACGCGGCATCGCGATCCGCCTCAGCACTGACCGCGTCGGTTTGTGCCTGGTCCTCTTCGCGCTGGGAAACACCGTTGTGCTCGAGAAGATCCTTATCGAGGTCGGCAAGTCGGCGGTCGGTCTGCGCCGTTGCAAGTGCCTTACGGTAGGTACTGATAGCCGTCGCAAAGTCGGGTGAATCCACGGTCGCGAGCGCAGTGCCCTCCTTGACCTGAGCGCCTAAGGGGACGAGCAGCTGCGAGACCGGACCGGAAAACGGCGCCAGTACGCTCGTGGCCTGATCGTTGTCGAAATCAACCACCCCCGTGGTCTCAAGCGTTTGGTGAAATCTGGAAGGCTGAACGGTGTAGAGCTGGACGTGCTGGCGCTGAGCCTCCGTCAGTCTGGCATTGTTGGCCGTCAACGCTGCGGCCTGCGGGCTCCCGTCAGACTTCGATGAACAGCCGGTGACCGACATGACAGCCACCGCCAGGACGGCAACCGCACGCGCCAGGGACTCATTCTGCATGTTGATCAGTCACCAGGTCGGCGCGGTTCCACCAGCCACCGCCAAGGGCCTGAAACAAGGCCGCCGTGTCGGCATAACGATTGGCCTGGGCCTGCACCAGGTTGATGAGAGCCTCCCGATAGGTTTGCTCAGCGCTCAACAAGGCCAGGGAACTGGCGTAGCCGGACTTAAGCTGTCGTTGGGACAAATCCAGGGTCACCTTCGCGGCATCGGTCGCGGCTGCAGCCGCCTTCAGACCCTCGGCGTCCTGCTCGAGCGCCGCTAAGGTGTCGGCAACGTTCTGAAACGCAGTGAGTACGGTGCTGCGATATTGCTCCGCGGCCTGGACGTAAGCGGCTTTCGCGGCCCGCTCCTGATGCAGCAGGGTCCCGCCTTCGAAAAGGGGTGCAGTCGCAGCGGCGCCCAGGCCCCAGAACCCCGTCCCCGAAGTAAACACCTGACTCATGGCCAGTGCTGTGCTGCCGGCATCTGCGGTCAGTTGAATGTTCGGCAGGCGGTTGGCGATGGCCACTCCAATCCTGGCGCTGGCGGCGTGCATGTTGGCCTCGGCCTGCAGCACGTCCGGACGCTGCGCTACGAGTGCCGACGGAAGGCTCACCGGCAGCTCCTGGGGTAATTGCAGACTCGAAAGCGCAAATTTTTCATGGGTTGCCTGGTTGGGAAACTGGCCGGCGAGGACGGCCAGGAGGTCGCGCAGCTGGGCGGCTTGCTTGAGAAGGGGCGGGAGCGTAGCGGCCACTTGCGCGAGCTGCGATTCCTGCGCGGCGACATCGAGGCGGCTGACATAACCCTTGTCGAACTGATAGCGCAGGATCTGCACCATGTTGGAGTTGATGTCGATGAGCTCGTGGGTCGCATCGATCTGCGTCTGCACCGCGGCCAGCTGAACCGCGGTGACTACCACGTTAGCGGTCAGCGTGGTGTAGGTCGCGATCATCTGGAAACGTACTTCTTGTTCCTGCGCTTGCAGCGACTCCACGGTCCGGCGGTTGAGGCCGAAAACATCCGGGACGTAGGCAACGGTGACCTGTGGCGTGAAGAGATTGTATTGAAAGGCGTTTGAGCTGGGCGTGGGTGAGATCGTCCCTGCTTGCCGTTGGCGGCTGGCCGAAAAGCCGGCCGAGACACTGGGATAGTAAGTGCCGCGTTGCGCGAGGACATTCTCTCTCGCAACCGACAGTGCCGCCTGCGCCGCCTTAAGATCGGGATTATTTGTAAGCGACTGTTCGATCAGGTCGTTGAGCGGCCGGGAATGAAATAAGGTCCACCAGTCCCCGGCGAGCTCACTGCCCCTGGCGAAGCGCTGTGCCTCCCCGCCGGAGACATTCGCGGTGGTCACCGTGGTGGAGAGGGCCGCGGGTGTGTAGTCGCTGACCTCCGGAGCCGCAGGTTTCTTGAAGTCAGGCCCGACAGCGCAACCGGCAACAGCCAATAAGGCTAGTGCCGCGATGAAGGGCGGAGCGCGCGGCTTACAGACCAGAATCATATGAGGGTAAGAATCGCGGTGCGACGCTTCAGTTCCATGCTGGCATGCGCCGCCTGTTCGCCTGCAATGGTGAATCAACAATTGTCTGCTAAACCCTCCGCGACCGCCAGCGACTATCAAACTGGTCGCGTCAGGCACGGAGCACGAGCAGACGGCCAATCTCCCAGTGAAGGCCGAGAGTCGGCCGCAAGGTGGTCTTTCAGCCGATTCAGCTCGTTGGGCAGGACATCAGGAGCGTCCGCGTTGGGTAGCGAACGCGCGGCTCGCGTGCGCGCGGAACTGGTAGATTTTCGATAGACCGCCGTCGATCTACCGGCCGCGCGCTACTTCAGCTCCAGCACTACCGGCCCTGAAATTGGATCGGTGACACCGAGACCGCCGCCCAAGTCTTCAAGCGTATGGCGGAACGAATCAAGCGTGGCGATCATGTTCGGGCGCGCTTTGGCAAGCGAGTCCATGTCGGACCATTCGCCAATAATGCAATAGGTTCGGTCGGCGACCTTGATCATGTTCACTCGCTTGAGACCCGGCCAATCGGTTGCAACTTTCTTGTGGGCATCGAGGAATTCCTGGTCGCGCCCGGGCTTTACCCGGAAGCGCACTGCATTGAAGGCGGGCATGAGGCTTTCTCCTGTCGTGGCGCGCTAAGATGGCGCGAGACTCAAGGCGGATGAGCTAAGGAGGCGGACTTCCTTCCTTAATCGCTCGCTTCAACATCTGCCGGAATTCCGCTGTGTCCTGATGGCCGTGAACTTTTACCGCATGCTGCACGGCCACTTCAATGAGTTCCTTTTCACTGTCGGCGGATATTGCGACCGTGCATTTGCTCTGGGACGGCATTTCCCTGCAATCAACATATTTTCTAGCCATGGCTACCTCCTGAACGTCGAGAAGCACAAGATCTTGCGTGCTCAGTTATGGCGATACCACTGGTGCGAACGCCTCTTCAGTCTCCCTGGTGGCGATTCAGCCGCCAGTGGCTGTCACCTGGAGTTCTGACATCGCACTCCGTTAGTCAGGCTGATTCGGCCCCCCTCGCGGCAGACCTGTCAGGTCCGCTTGGCGTAGTTACTGGCACCAAACCAGTCGACCACCACCACCGGCTCCTCGCCGACGACCCAGGCGTCGTGGCCTTTCGGGAGCGAGGTGATATCTCCGGGACCCGCGATGAACTCCGTGCCATCGTCCATCCGGATGGCGAGTTTGCCGGAGACGTGGTACTGGAAATGCGGGGCTTCGCAGCTCGCGGTCTTGGCGAGCGGCTTGACGTCATTGGACCAGCGCCAGCCTGGCTTAAATACCAGGCGACCGACCTCCGCGCCGCCGACGGTGAGAATCTCGGCCTTGCCGTTAGGGAAATCCCGGACCTCTTCGGGCCGGGTGAATGACTTGTGTTCGGTTTTCTGCTCGTGACTGTGCATGGCCGTCTCCTTCGTGCTGAGGGCTGGATTAGCCGCAGACTGTATGGAAGGTGCCTGTGAACCCCCGGTGATGGCGCCGCGGGTCCGATTGCCGCTGCGCCGCTGGCGTGGTAGTTTACTTACTAGTAGGTTAATAGCAAGGGCCATGGCCAAATCAGTAAAAAAAGTTTCTCTTCCCTCCCGCAGCGCAGCACCCACGGCGGCCGCGACGGCCATTCTGGATGTCGCCGAGCAGCTTGCGCAGACGCGCGGCTATAACGGGTTCAGCTATGCCGACATTGCGCTGAAGCTCGGTGTCACCAAGGCGAGCCTCCACTACCATTTTCCCTCGAAGGCGGAGTTGGGTCGGGCACTGATCGAGCGCTATCGGCGCCTTTTCGGTGCCGCGCTGGCAGCGATAGACCAGCAGATCCAGGATCCACGCAAAAAGCTTGGACGGTACGTCGATCTCTACAACTCTGTTCTGAGCAACGAACGCATGTGTCTGTGCGGCATGCTGGCGGCCGAATATGCCACGCTCCCTGCGGCCATGCAGGAAGGGTTGAAGCTGTTCTTTGATGCCAACGAGCGCTGGCTCACAACCGTGCTGGATGAGGGCCGACGAGCCGGAATGCTCAGCTTTAAGGAATCGGCCAATGAGCGGGCGCGAGTCCTACTTGGCGCGCTCGAGGGCGCGATGCTCGTGGCGCGCTCTTATGGTGATCCTCTCCGCTTCAAGTCGGCCGCGGCCTATGTGCTGGCGGACTTGCACGCTGCCACGCCGCGCCGGATATCGGCAAGGCGAGCCGTAAGGATTTCGACTCGCAGCTAGCCTAACCTCCCGTCGGCCGTTGGAACTAGGGCCGCGCGGGGGCGGCGTGTGCGGTTGTGTCGCTGCGAGCGAACTCGAACCTCACCAGCCACTCCCGAGTGTCCTCATTGTCCGCCGGAACGAACCGCCATTTTCCAGCGGCTCCTTTTGCCAGGCGGGCGAAATACGAGCTTGGTCCGGGGTTTTCCAGGAGCGCGTCGACGACATTGCCGGAGCGATCGACGATCACACGCACCGTGACCCTGACATGGCCGTGAATCGTCTCACTAGCGCTGCGCGGCACGACGGGCAACTCTTCATGGACCACGGAGGGTGAAGTGTCCGTCAACTGCACAGGCTGATCCGGCTGACGAGAAGCAGGGCGCGGGGGCGCCGGTTTAGTCTTTCTGGACTTTGCGGTGGCCAACGGGGCGGAGGCCTCGGGAGGCGCTGACAGGTCCGGAGTCTGCAACGGGGCCGCCGCCGTGCGGGGACCTTGTTGCGATGAAGGCTGCACAGTACTTGCAGCCGGCAGCGGTGTTTTGGGGTGGCTTTGAAACAGGCGCAACCCAGTCCAGGCTGCTGCAGCCAGTACTATGAGGACCGCTGCGATGATCGGCGCGAGCGCGCGTTGCTTCGGCGACTCCGGTGGAGGGGCAGCAGGGACCGGCGCGTCGCGAGTGACAGCCTGAGGAGCCGCAGCCCCTGAGGCAGGTGGCGCAGGTTTGAACTGGGCCTGCAGGTCGATGGCAGTCGGACGGCTGCCGGGGTCGTGACTCAGGCATCTGCGTACGGTGTCCACGAGTGTTGGAGCAAGGGTCGCGGGCAGCCAGGCGGTGGCAGATTGTTCATCAGGCGACGCAGGAACGCGCTGCGTGAGCGCCTCAACCATGGTTATGCCGAGAGCCCAGATATCGCCGCCCGGAGATAGTCTGCCGTTTTCTGCTTCCGGAGGATCGTAGACGGAAGGCTCAGCGATGCTTGCTCTGGGTTCGCCGGCGGGACGCACGGTATCGCTTGCGAGTTTCAGTTGATCATTGACCACCAGAAAATTTGCCGGCTTGAGCTGACCCTGCACCAGGTTTTTACCGTGGAGGTAAGCCAGGGCATCCAGGGTAGGAGGGAGCATCTCCTGCACTTCGTCGGCGGTAAGGGCCCGCTGGAGAAGCACCTCAGAGAGAGTCTGGTCGGCATATTCCATTACGACGAAGAGAAATTGGCGGCCTCCGAGCTGGCACAAACCTGCGTCGAGAAGCCGCAGCAGATGAGGATGAGACAGGTCGGCCGCCGTCTTCCAGTGCAACAGCTGTGCCAATGTGACCCGCTCAGCCGGCACGATCTTGATCGCGGCAGTGGCAACATCTTGTGCCTTACATTCGGTAAGGAATACTGCGCTGTGGTCTGAGCCATTCAGCAAGCGGCGCAAGGGATAGAGCCCATTGATGACCTCGTTCTGCCACTTCGGCCAGAACTCGATCGTCGTCTCTATTGTTTCAACGTTCACTGCGAACGACGCGCTCCCTGGGTGTCTGTAAGACGATACCACCGCGAGGGAGGCTGCCGAAGAGCCAGATATTGATATAGGTCACACCCTCGGGGGTCGGCGGTGCAGGGGGCTGTAACGACGCCAAGCGCCGCAATTCGATCTGCGCCAAAAATAAAAAGGGCCTGTCTGCAGGCCCTTCTTATCTGGGGTTGCGTCAGCAACCGTGGTGCCTATGACATTGTGTGGCAGGTTCGCGCTCAGCGAACGGCGAGACGCCAAAGCGATGTCACCTCGGCGGCACGCGCTGCGTGCAGCGGGTCGGTTTTGTCGGACGCCTTGGGATGCTTCGGCCGCGCATCGCTTCGATCCACGATTTTCAGACCGGCGGCATCGAACGCAGCGAGCAGTTCCGATCTCGGCCGCAGGCCCAGGTGTTCCGCGAGGTCCGACAGGATCAGCCAGCCTTCGCCCCCTGGCTCCAGGTGCGCGGGCAACCCGCCCAGGAACCCGCGCAGCATGCGACTCTCCGGGTCGTAGACCCCGCTCTCGATAGGAGAACTCGGTCGCGCCGGAACCCAGGGCGGGTTGCAAACCACCAGCGCTGCGCGTCCTGCGGGAAAAAGATCCGCCGCCACGACGCTCACCTGGGCCGCCAGGTGAAGTCGCCCGAGGTTCTCGCCGGCGCACGCGAGCGCCCGGGGATCCGAGTCGGTGGCAATCACACGCTGGACGCCGCGCCGCGCCAGCACGGCGGCCAGCACCCCCGTTCCCGTGCCAATGTCGAAAGCCAGACTGGAGGATGAGAACAGGGCTGGCAGAGCCGTGGTGGCGACCAGATCAACGTATTCGCGCCGAATCGGTGCGAACACTCCGTAATGGGGATGGATCCGGCCGCCGAGCGCCGCGATTTCAATTCCCTTGCTGCGCCACTCGTGCGCGCCAATTACACCCAGCAACGCTCGCAGCGAGGCGACTGAGGGTCCTTCTGCCGGGCCGTAGGCTTCCTCGCAGGCCTGGCGGATGTCCGGCGCGCGCCGCAGCGGAATGCCGTAGTCCCCATCGAGCGGTATCAGGAGGGCGCCCAGGGTGCGCGCCCGCTGTGACCGGGCCTGGCGATGCAGGTGGAAAACTTCGGCAGGGGATGTGGGCAGCGAGGATGCGGCCGGCTTTTTTGGCTTGCGCCGCTGACGCTCGGCGCGACTCGCCAACGCAGTGAGCATCTGGCGGGCGTTCTGGAAGTCACCTCGCCACAGGAGCGCTGTACCCTGGCATGCGAGCCCATACGCATCGTCGGCGGTGGTGCGGTCATCGGCGATGACGACGTGCGCGGCAGGAGGCGCGCCGCTCTCCGAGCGCCAGCGCGCCGAGCGCGCCTCGCCATCCTCGATCCAGTGAAGGATCGGGTGCAGTTCTTTAATCACATCGGATTTTTCAGATCGATCACCAGCTCTCCGGTTTCGTACGCATCCGAATAGTGACCGCGCAGCACGCCCTCCACGATCTGGGCGTGAATCGCCACGCGGGCGGTGGAGCTGCCATCCGGATACCGCACCACCGGGATCCCGAACCGCTTCGGCTGCGTGACCGTGGCAGTCCCCTCGATGTTCTGCGGTTTGGAGAGATCCAGGGAGCCGCGAACCTTCACCCCAGTGGGCCCCGTGTACTCGAAGTCACCGTCGCTGCCGAGGACAACCCGACCGCGACCCACCTGACCGGGATTCAGGCTGCTCGTGGAATAGGCTCCATAGGTTCCGGCAGCCACGGTGGCGGTGGATGCCTGCGGGGCGGGAGCCGGCGGCGCGTCGGCCGCGGGAATCGCAACCGAGCGGACGGCCACGGGCGTTCCCGCATCCGCGGTGCTCACCGGGGCAGGGGCGCTGGCCTTGTGTGCGGCCGCGGCGCGTTGCTTCAGCTTGCGCAACGCCAGGGCTGCCTCGGCGGCGTGGGCACCCTCGGGAAATTGCTTTTTGTAATCCGTGAAGTCCGCCTGATCGGTGCTGTCCTTGATGCGATTCCAGTATTCCTGCTCGAGCTCGTTCGCCGTCTGGACGTGCAGCGCATCCGCTGCCCCCGCGGGCTGCGGCCGGGCGGCAGCCACCTGACCCGCCGGCACGAAGTAATAGTCGCCGATCGTCTGGTCGTACAGGGCCGGGACCTGCTCGTGGTTGACGGTCCTGGCAATCTGCACGACCTGGTATGACACGTTCTTGAGAAGTTGATTTGCCGTCACACCCGGCTTTTTGATCTCCTTGATCAGGACCCGCGTAAAGAGGCCATTCGGATCCGTGTCGTGGTCGCCGACATGGTCGAGCGCCTCCTGTCCGGCGCCGGCGGAATACATCACCATCTGACCGGTCGCGGCGGTCACCGGCGCAAGTCCGCGCGTGCCGATGGAGCGTCCGGCGCTCTTGAACGGGTTTTCGCGGCAGGCATCAACGATCGCGAGCGAGAAGCGCGCCTTTTGCTCGCTCAGGTCATCAAGCACGCGCTGCAGCCCCACGGAGTCGTCGGCCACTTCTTCTTCGCTCTGAGGCAACAGATCCACCGGTATCAGATAGTTCGTGCCCCCGAACTGCACGCCATGGCCGGAATAATAGAACACCACCTCATCGCCCCCGGAGACCTGCGCCTTGAAGGTCCGCAAAGCGACCTTCATCTGCTGCAGAGTCAGGTCCTGCTTCAGGGTTACCGTAAAGCCGAGGCTTTGCAGGGTCGCGGCGACCGACCTGGCGTCAGCACGCGCGTTGCGCAGTACGTCGGCGTGCTGATAGTTGTCGTTACCAATGACGAGCGCCAGGCGGTGTGCCGCCTCGACCGGGGCGGCACAAACCAACATCAGGAGCACTGCGAGCGCCGACCAGAACAGCGGCAGCCTTGCAGGGGTTGCGTGCACGCGACGGCTCATTGGCCTGCCGCGCCGGCAACGGCGGCGGCGATCAACAGCTGACTCACCTTCTGGTCCGGATCCGGCAGCATGTCGGCGAGCAGTTTCAGTGTCTGCGGAGGTGTGCCGAGCTCGGCCACGCGCACGCCGAACTCGGCGCGTCCGAAATCCTGCGTGCGATCCGCGCCGAATGAGGTAGGTACGATCGGAACCCGCATGCCGCTGGCAGCGTCGGTTGGGTAGTACTTCAGGTAAGAGCCGGCCTTCAGGTCGACACTCTGGGTGACGAGAGTCCGCTCGAAGAGCTGTGCCTGATGTCCGGCAAACTCGTCGCGCCACACCGCGTCGGCCCGCACTGCGATCGCCACCGCATAGCGCCCATCGATGCTCTTGGCGCCACCTTGGCTGATGTAGAGCCGCAGTGGCCGCAGACGGATGGCATCGCGCGGGGTGTCAAGCTGCACGCTCGCGACGAAATCGAGCGCTACCTCATCGGCATCAGAATCAACGGCGGCGAAGCGCGTAAACCGCACACAACTGATGCGGCTGTTCAGGGGAGCAGCGCTGCCAGTCGCCTCACCACCGCGGTAGTAATCTCCGCTTGCCGTGGCATCGGCGACCCTGGCGTACTTCAGTAACTCCTCGTGAACACTGACAGCCACCGGGTGCAGCGCGATCTGCCACGCATGGGTGACAAAGCTCCATAAGAAGTCCCGTGAGGTCTGCGGCCGCTGGCTCTCACCATTGGCACAATCGCGAATGAGGGCCGCCTCGGCGGGGCTCGCCGGATCAATCGTCCGCGGGCGGTGCTCGGAAAGCGCCTGCGATGCGCCGGCGCCGGGAATCAACACCAGCACGGCGCGGGTCGGCGCCAGCGTAACCGGCGTGGACTCGCCGCTATCCGCCGCGCCGGCGGGCAACGGTCCCCCTGCCAGCGCCAGCCCCAGCAAGGTTACCGTCCAGGCCGTGAATCCCCGAGCGCCCGTCATCTGTCTGGCCCTACCTGACCGTAAACTCAAGCGGCTGCCGGCCGGTGCGCCCGATGTTGTCTGCGATCTCGATGACGAGCTTGTGGCTGCCGCTCGGCAGCTGCGCGCCGCTCGCCTTGAGACCGGCCGCCGAAACCTGCACTCCCGGCGCGTCGAGAATACGCCTGGTGATGTCGAGCTTCAGGAATCCGTACATGATTTTCAGCGACGCGAGGTTGACGGTGGCACCCTGGGCTGCCTTGAAGTGCACGTCGATGTCGACCGGAGGCTGAATGGGCGCACTGTGGTCGGGGCTGACCACGGTGATCGTTGGGGCGTCGAAGTCGGCGCTCCTGAGAGTAATGGTGGCCCCGGGTGTGGCGCGGGCCGCGAGTTCCGATTGGTACTCCTGCGCCGACAACAGCTGGAAGCCCGCGTGCGGTGCCGCGCTCGCAAGCGCGGCAACCAGCAGGCCCGTAACCATCACCAGGGGGAGCTTCGATGACATAGCCGCTGTCCTTTCAGTTCGCCGCTGCACTCTCGACCTTGACCGTCAGCGTCCCGGCCGCGAACTGGCTCTTTTGAGCCTCCACGCTGATGGCGCGGGTCGCGCGTGCGGACACATCGGTGAATGCCGCCTGCATCTGACCCGCGGCGTCGCGGCCCTCGATGCCGAGCTCCAGGAAGTTGACCCGCTTGTCGGTCAGGAACGCCGCCACGAGAGATGGGCCGATGGGCTCCGCCGCGCGCAGCACAAAATTCATGTCGGCGGTCGGGAAGCGGAATGCGCCGGCCTTAACCTCGTTGGACGGGGTGTACTTGTTCGGATAGAGGACCGTGGTGCGATCCTGGCTGTCGACGGCGACCACGTTCAGGAAGCCGGCGCGCGGCAGCGCCACGTCGAGGACGATCTGCTGTCCAACCCGCAGCTGCTGCCCGCTTGCGGAGAGTGTCAGCGGTTCGCCGTGCGCGGCCAGCGCCGCCAGCGCCTGCCAGGTGGGACCCTGACCGTCCCGCAAGGGGATCAGATCAAGCGCCCCGCGAATGAGACGCTCGTTGCCATCGGCAACCGGATGCTGATCGTTCAGGTGCACCGCGATGAACGCCGCCGTGGACGCGCGTACGTCGGCGACCGTCGGGTGCTTGCCGTCACGCGCGGCGCTTTGAATCGAGTCCACGACCCCCAGTGTGAAGTAGCCACCCTGTTCGCTGTCACCCGCGGATTCGTCGTCGCGGGCGGCCGACAGCGCCGCGTAGTTCTCTGCCCCGGAGGGTGCCCGCAGGGCACGCGTCGTGACCGGCTGAGCCGGCATGCCCGGATAGGAGAAGAACTTCGTCACCCCGGACCCGAGGCTGAGGTTGGTGATATTCAGGCTGCGGGTTGCGGTCCCGCTGTGACATGCATCGACCAGCACCAGCACGTTGTGGCTGGGGATCGCCGCGAGCGCCGCACCCAGTTCATGCCCGAGCAGCACGCCCTTGAGACTCGCGCGGCCATCGATCGATGCGCGCCGCACGTCCCGCATCACCAGGGCATCATCAGCGCCGCCGGGGCTGCCGGCATCCGGCACGCGCGTGCCGTGGCCGCTGAAGTAGATGAGCACGTGGTCATCCGGCCCCACGCCATCGCGGGTCCAGGTCGCGAGCGCCTGCCTGACATTCGCGTAGGTCGCCTGCTCATTCAACAGAACCTTGGTGTCGGCCGGTTTGAAACCCATGATCGCGGCGACTTTCTTCATGTTGTCGATATCGAGCTCAACGCCCGGAAGAAAGTTGTTCGGTATATCCCCGACCCCGATCAGCAGTGCCCGCGGGTTTGCCTGCACGGGCGCGGCCAGGAGCGCGCCCGCCGCGAGCACACCGAGCAGCCGCAACGCCAGCCTCATCTGTTGCGCTCCTTTCACTTAAGCGCGCGGCAGGGTGCTGATCTCAACGCGCCGTTGCTCGAGCGCATCCGGGGCAACGCCCGGCAGTGGCTGCGTGGCGCCAAAACCGCTCGCCTCGATCCGCCCGGGCGCGATGTTGAAGCGCTTGAGCAGGTAACTGCGCACCGAGCGCGCCCGCGACTCGGAAAGCCGCAGGTTGTGCTCCGCGGACCCCGTGGCGCTGGTGTGGCCGGCAATCAGAAATCTCGCGCCGGCCAGCCGCTCGGATTTGAGCGCTCCGCCGAGTTGCGCCAGTTGCGCGTGTGCGTCCGGCGTCAGCCGGGCGCTGTCGTTTGCAAAGCGGATATCGAGGATCATCTTGCGTTCGCTGCCGGCCGCGCCGCCACCGGCGCCGGTCCGCGGCGCGACCACCAGGCTGCGCGTGCCGGAGGTGTGCGGTTGCAGCGCATTGATAATGGTCTCGCTGTCGATGACCGTCGGCGGCGGGGCGGCGAAGGCCGCACCGATCCCTGCATTTGACAGCAGCAGCAGTGCAGGCAGCGCGAAGGAGGCAGCCACTGCGCGGCGCACGCGACCAGTCTTGTTCATAGCGCGAACTCCAGGTGCCTCGAGGGGGCCGGCGGCGGCGCACCCCGAGTTGTTCGTCTCGTTTCTGATCCCCGGCGGAAATTATCGTTGGCGTGCCGCCTGACGCCCGGGCCAGACCCGGGCGTACTTGATTTCGCACGCCAGCATACGACAGCATCAAGTCATGTCAATGGCAGGTACCACTGGCGGCGCTGCGAGTGCCGCCGGCAAGCCGCGGGCTGCGCGCAGCAGCATGTTTCGTGCGGTATTACACAGCCTGCTGCTGGCTTCGGTGGCGCTGTTCTTCCTGAATTTCAATCTCTTCGGGACTGCCAGTGCGAGCAAGCGCTTTTCGCAGGACCTGGTGTACGCGTGGTTCGGAAATGAGGCGTGGCTGTACCCGCGCGTGCCGCCGGTCCCGCCAGGAGCCGCGCAGCACGCGGCGCCGCCGCGGGTCGTGGTAGTGATGATCGATGAGGAAGCGCTGGCGCTGCGCGCGGCGCGCTGGCCGGTGCCGGTGGAGTTTCATGCACAGTTCCTGGCGGAGCTCGAGGTGCTGCGGCCGCGCGCCATCCTGCTCGACTTTCTGCTGATCGATGCGGCGGCCCGGCAGGATACCTGCGACCTGTTGACGGTCGCCAGCAGGCTGCGCCACAACGGCATTGCGTTGTACCTGGCCGTGACCACACCCGCGGACCTGGAGCCGATGGACGCGGCCGCCTGCCGTGATGCCAGTGGCGCCGTCATCCACCCCGCACAGGTGTTTACGCCGGTGTCGGTGCAGCGCCAGGTCGATGGCAGCGACTTCGTGAGCCGCCGCTATCCATTCGAGCAGCGCACCGCTACCGCCGCCGCTGGTTCCGGAGTTGTGAGCGCGGCGGTGCGCATGTACTGCGACGCCGTCAGTGCACCCGCGGCTTGTGTCGCGCGCCTGACGCGCGCGCGCACCGCCGACGCGGGGTTCGAGCTTGCCTGGTCGCCCGAGGGCGATCCGTTCAACCAACGCTGGTCGCACGCCTCGTGTATCGAGACCGCGTCCCCGGTGCGGGCGATTCTCAACCAGCCCGCGTTGCCGCGCGAATCACCATGTCCGCCGGTCGCAACCCTGTTCGCGGCTGCGCTCCTGGACCCGCAGGCGGACCCCGCACTCGGTGCCGACAACCAGGATCTGTTCAAGCTTGCGGATGGATCGTTCCTTCTGGTCGGCGGAAATTTCCGCGGCAGCGGGGATCTCATCACGACGCCGATGCACACGCTCTTGCCCGGGGTCTACTATCACGCGGCCGCGCTGGAGAACCTGCTCGCATTCGACGGTCGTCCCAAGGTGCGCAAGGAATTCCGCACCCCGAACATCGGCTTTTACGCCTACGACCTGCTGGTCCTGTGGGTGTTGGCGGCAATTTTCCAGTGGCGCCAGGCATGGGTGCAGCGCGTGCACCCCGGAGATCACAGTCCCTTCGAGCTGTCGGCCGCGGCACGCGCCTGGCTCGCGCCGCTCATCGCACGCTGTCCGACACCGATCTGGATCATTGCGACGGCGGTGCTGCTGTTGCTGTTGTCGACCTACAAATCACTGCAGCTGATTGCCGTGGCCGTGACCGTGGCGAGCCTGGTGGCGGTCGAACTGCGCGTCGCACCCACGGCTGAAGTTCGCGAGCGCATCCGCGGGCTGCAGGTGTACCTCACGACCATGGCTCTTTCGCTGCTGGTGATCATTGTGGCGATCTGGGTGGGTTACCGTTGGCTGCGGTTGCCCCCTGGGGACTGGCTCGGCTATTTCTCGTTCGTCGCCTTTGGCTTCTTCGTCGCGCGCACCGCGATTCTTGAGTTTGGCCGGCGCGTGGATGAGCTGTATGTCGCACGTACCACGGGCGGAGGCAGGCAATGAAAACATGGCTGCTCGTTGCGCTCGCGAGCGCGGCGGCTGCAGCGGGCGTTCCGGCCGATGAGCCGGCCCCGGCGGACAAGCCTGCTGTGTGCCCAATGCTAAATCAGCGCATTCTCGGGCCACGCTCGGATGAGCGCCCGCTGCCGCTGTTGGCGGGGAGTGCCGCGCGCGGCTTCCGTCCGGCGTGCTCTGTGCTCTGGGGCACCCTGAGTCCGAATAACCAGCCGCTGAAGATCGTCGACTGTTTCCGCGGCAGTCTGCTGCAGGTCGCCAACGATGCGGCGTGCGGCCCCGACACCGGCCCGCTATGGGTCAGTGCCCGCTGGGTGATAACCACCGCGGATAAGCAGCAGCCGGCAAGCCGGACCGCAACCTGTCAGCAGCTTGAAACGAGTGCCCTGGCGGCAACGCGGGAGCTGGCACTTGATTGCGTGCCGAAGAAACGCCCGCCCGCTGAGGCTGCTACGCCCGCAACTCCGGCGGCGGCTGCACCGCATCCGTAGTCCCCGGGGGCGAGGCGCCCGCAAGCATCGAACTTGCTGCCCTGAGCGTCGAAGCCGTGGCTGAGTTTGTGGCCAATGGTCGCGCCGACCTCTCCATAGCGCCGCCGGCCTTTGCCATCAGGAGCCTGCGGGCAAATACAGAGCGATCAGCTACTTACGTGGGCACCACTCGCCTCGATCGAGCAAACGCACATAACCTGCTGAATTTGCTTGACCGACGTTGATGCCGCAGGCCCGTGATAAGTTAAATCACATGTCGCGGCGAGGTTTAGGGTGTCCGAAGCAAATGCAACGGACCGCAGGGGCGAGCTTCCTGCGGAGGTACGCGGTCCGATGCAGCTCGGCGCGCGCGAAAGCGTTGCCTCGCATGCGGTCGAACTAACAACCAACATCATAATCGACGTTGCGGGCATTCGTGCACTCAAGCCGGACTATGAGCATCTTTATCATGCCACCGGCAATACGCTCCCCTTCGCGCTGCAAGACTGGCATTTGACGTGGTGCGCGCATTTTCTGAACCGTAATCCGCAGATCCGGGACCAGCCGCTATTTCATGTGTTGCGAGACAGCGCCGCAGAATGCGTCGCAATCGTTCCGCTGATTCTCACCCGCCGGCGTCTCGGGCCGCTCAAGCTGGCTACGGTGGGTCTCATCGGCGCGGACCCGGGACTAACCGAAATCCGCAACCCCCTGGTCAAGCCCGGCTACGAGTGCCTGACGGTGCGGGCGGTACACCAGAGCCTCGCCAGGATTCGTGAGTGGGACTGGATTCAGTGGAGCGGAATCAGCGCAGCAATGGCCGAGGCACTGGCTCGCGAGACAGCGCCGCAATGGTACCGAACCAACGCCGATTACATACTGGACCTGCCGCCGAGTTGGGATGAGTTTCGCGCCGGCCTGAAGCACAATGTGCGTGAATCGCTTCGCCACTGCTACAACTCACTGCGGCGCGATGGCCACACATTCGAATTAGTCGTGGCGCGCGAACGCGCAGAGGTTCAGCAGGCGCTGCAGCGATTTTTTGAATTGCATGAATTGCGCGCCAACATGGCGTCGGGCACCAGGCATCCTAACTGGTTTGGGAGCCAGTCATTGCGGGACTTTCTGTGCGATGTCTGCGATAGCCTGGCGGCGGGCGATGCGGTGAGGGTCTTTCAACTGAGGATCGGGACCGAGATCGTCGCAGCGCGCATCGGCTTCGTCGTCGCGGACAGCCTGTATTTGTATTACTCGGGCTTCGCTCCGGCCTGGGCGCGCTACAGTGTAATGACGACCACGATGGCCGAGGCGCTTAAGTACGCGATCGCCAATGGCCTCACGACAGCGAACCTGTCGCTCACTGGCGAACAGTCAAAGCTGCGCTGGCGTCCGCGCCTGGTACAGTTTCACTCGGCGCTCGTGCACCGTGAATTCCTGAGTTCGCGAATCGCGTGCAGCGCTTATCGTGTAGCGATGTCTGGAAATGGCGCACCAGCGCGATTGTTGAAAAGTCTCTTCTGGCCCCATCGCGATTGGAATTGAGTCCAGGGCCGTCAGGCTTGCGCGTTCACCACAGCGACACCCGCTCACCGGGCGGCAGGTAGAACGCATCGCCGGGCTTTATCTGCGGAAAAGCTTCGTACCAGCCGGCGGTGTTGCGCACCACGCCGTTCACCCGGAACGCCGAGGGACTGTGGGGATTTGAGAGCACGACGCGTCGGGTCAGGCCATCAGTCCACACCTCGCGCCAGCTCTGAGCGTAGGCGATGTAGAAACGCTGGTCGCCGGTGAAGCCGTCCAGCACCGGGGCGGGCTTGCCGCCAAGGGCGATGTGATAGGCCTTGTGCGCGATCACGAGTCCCGCCAGGTCCGCAATGTTTTCGCCCAGCGTCAGGCGTCCGTTCACGTGCAGGCCCGGCAGCGGCTGGTATTGGTCGTATTGCTTTGCGAGCGCCGTGGTACGCGCGTCGAAGGCCTTGCGATCCGCAACCGTCCACCAGTCGTTGAGGCGCCCGGAAGCATCGTACTTGCTGCCCTGATCGTCGAAGCCGTGGCTGATCTCGTGGCCGATGGTCGCGCCGATCTCGCCATAGTTCACCGCATCGTCGGCGTTCGGATCGAAGTAGGGCGGCTGCAGGATGCCGGCCGGAAAGACAATTTCGTTCAGGGGCGGATTGTTGTAGGCGTTATTGGTTGGCGGTGTCATGCCCCACTCGCCGCGGTCCACCGGATCATCGATGCGCTTAAGTTCGCGGTTCCATTCGAACACCTGCGCATTAGAGACGTCGGCGATGAGCTGTCCGGGCACGATGGCGAGCGCCGAGTAGTCGCGCCATTTGTCCGGGTAGCCCACCTTGACGGTAAAGCGCCGGATCTTTTCCAACGCCTTCGCCCTGGTGGCCGGGGTCATCCAGGTGAGCGTCTCGATGTCGGCCTCATAAGCCTTGAGCAGGTTCGCCACCAGCTGTTGGATCTTGGCCTTGGCTTCGGGCGAAAAATAGCGTGCCACATACAGCTTGCCGAGCGCCTCACCCATTTGTGAGTCGAGCAGGTGGATGCCGCGCAGGTCGCGCGGCAGCTGCTGCTTTTCCCCGGAAATCACCGTGCCGTAGAAGGCGAAATCAATGTCGTCGACGCGCTGCGGCAGATAGTGGGCGCGCGAGTGCAGGTAACGCACGGTGAGATAATCACGCCACACAGCCACGGGCGTGGCCGCGAATACCGTCGCGAGCTTCGGAAACGCGGACTTCTCGCGCACCACCACCGAACGCTCGCCCCTGGGCGAGGTGCCGGTAACCCCGGCTGCGGCAAAAAAGGCATCCCAGGGAAACTGCGGCGCGAAGCCCGTGAGCGAGGTCACGGTCATGGGGTTGTAGACCTTGTCGGCTTCGCGCCGGTCCGCCGCCGGCCAATGCACGTGAGCAATTCTCTCTTCGAGCGCATACACCGCCGCGCTGCGCGCGGCATCGTGTATGCCGGCTACCTCCAGCATGTCAGAGACGTACTTCTTATAAGCGTCACGGGTCGCGACGCTGTCCTTGTCCTTCAGGAGGTAGTAATCGCGGTCCGGCATGCCGAGTCCGGATTGCGACAGCAGCACGGCATAGGCGTCCGGATTCTTCTCATCGACGTCGATGTCGATCTCAAACGGGCCGCCGACCTGGGTCGCGGGGGATCCCATGAATGCCGCAACATCGGCGGGTGTCGCAAGAGCCGCGATCCGCGCAAGATCGCCCGCAACGCTTCCAAGGCTCACAGCCTCGATGGCCCGCGTATCCTCGAAGGCGTTGTACAGGTCACGCAGCTTGCGCTCCTCGGCGCTGAGCTGGGCGTCGGGCCTGGCCGCCAGGTCAGCAACGATGGATCGCAGCCGCGCCTCGTTGCCCTTGTCGAGTTCGAGGTTAACCCCCGCGACCGCGCGGTCGGGCGGGATGACGGCGGTTTTCAGCCAGGCGCCGTTGGTATAGCGGAAGAAGTCCGTGCCCGGGCTGACCGACGGATCCATGTAGGTGAGGGTGACGCCCCAGGGTCCGAACACCGCCCCCGAGGGTGAGGTCGCACCCAGGGCGACGGCGATTGCTCCGCAGCACAGCGCAGGAACGATAGTTGATTTCATGTGCGGATCTTGACGGAAACCCCGGCAGTCCGCTATTTCAGATCCTGACTCGCGAACCAGTGCAGCGTTCCCGAACCTTCGGAGTTCTGATACGTGAAAACCAACGCCATGCTCCTGGGTGGAGCACTCCTTGTCCTGGTCACCGGGGCATGGGCGGCCGCAGGAGCGGATAACTTGAACACCAACCATCCAGCGGCGGCCGATGCCACTGATCCATATCTGTGGCTCGAGGATATTCATGGCGCGAAGTCGATGGAGTGGGTGCAGGCGCAGAACGCCAGGTCAAAGTCGGTGCTGGAGGCGGACCCGGATTACCAGAAGGACTATGACTCGATCCTGAAGGTGATGGATGCCACCGACCGCATCCCCTACGGTTCGCTCGAGCATCAGTACGTCTTTAACTTCTGGCAGGACGCGCCGCACCCCAAGGGAGTCTGGCGCCGCACCGGCATCGCGGAGTACGCGCGCCCGGCCCCCGAGTGGGAGATGCTGCTTGACCTGGACAAGCTGAGCGCGGACGAGCATGAGAACTGGACCTGGAAGGGCGCCGATTGCTCCCCCGCGCTCAAGCGCTGCCTGGTCAGCCTGTCCCGCGGTGGCGGTGACGCGGACGTGGTGCGCGAGTTCGATCTGGCGGCAAAGGCTTTTGTCGCGGATGGCTTTCAACTCAAGGAAGCCAAGTCCGCCATCACCTGGCTCGATGAGGACACGGTCCTGTTCGGCACCGATTTTGGCCCGGGCTCAATGACCACATCCGGCTACCCGCGCGTAGTGAAGCTCTGGAAGCGCGGCGAGCCGCTGGACAAGGCCAGGACCCTCTATGAGGGCAAGGACAGTGACGTGGCAGCAAGCGGCACGGTCTTTCACGGCCCTATGGCGCGCATTGCAGTTATCCAGCGCGACGTGAGTTTCTTCACTTCCGAGTACTATCTGCTCGCGCCCGACGGCTCGACGCACCAGATTCCGGTACCCCTCGGAGCGGATCTCAAGGGCGCACAGGGTAAGAACCTCATTTTCACGCTGCGCGATGACTGGACGCCGCCCGGCGGCGTGCCTGTTCCGAAGGGATCATTGATCGCGTGGCGCCTTGAGGCGTCCGGCTCGCGTGCCGGTGACACGGTTGCCGTGCTCTTCACGCCCGACGCACACAGCTCGATCGATGAGGTGTCGGCGGGGCGGGATGCGGTCTACGCCTCCATCTATCACGATGTCACCGGCAGCATCCATGTGTTCCGCGAGGGCGGGAACGGCAAGTGGAGCGACACGGAGGTGAAGCTTCCGGTGGGAGGCTCAACGCACATCGTGGCGGCCAACGACTGGGGGCCGGAGGCGCAGTTCCGCTTCGAGAGTTATCTTGCGCCCACGACGCTGTACGCCGACGCCGGTGATGACAAGGCGGTGGCAATCAAGTCGCTGCCTGCGCGGTTCGATGCGTCGGGGCTGTCGACGCAGCAGTTCTTCGCCACCTCGAAAGACGGCACGCAGATTCCATACTTCGTAACCCGCGCCACTAACCTCAGCGGGCCGGCGCCCACGGTTCTCTACGGTTACGGCGGTTTCGAGATCTCCCTGACCCCGAGCTACTCGCCGAATTTCGGCATGCTGTGGCTCAGCCGCGGCGGGGTGTTTGTGGTTGCCAACATTCGCGGCGGCGGCGAGTACGGGCCGGCCTGGCACCAGGCTGCGCTGCTGCAGAGCCGCCAGAAGGCCTACGACGACTTCCAGGCCGTGGCGCAGGACATCATCACACGCGGCATCACTACAGCGAAGCAGCTCGGCATCATGGGTGGGTCCAACGGCGGACTCCTGGTAAGTGCCAACATGGTGGAACGGCCGGAGCTCTTTGGGGCGGTGGTGTGCCAGGTGCCGCTGATCGACATGATCCGCTACACGCAGATCGGCGCGGGGGCTTCCTGGGAGGCGGAGTACGGCGATCCGGCGAAGCCTGCGGACCGCGCCTGGATCATGAAGTACTCGCCATACCAGAACGTCCGTGCCGCAACTCACTATCCGCCGGTGTTCTTTGTCACCGCGACGAGCGATGACCGTGTCACTCCGGTGCACGCGCGCAAGATGGCCGCGCTGATGGAAGCCCAGGGGCATGATGTTCTTTTTCATGAAAACACCGATGGCGGGCACGCGGCGGCGGCTGACCACAAACAGGCGGCGCAGATGTGGGCCTTAAGTTTCGTATACCTGAAGCAGAAGCTGACCGGCACACCGGAGTCAGCCGCGCGCGGCAGCCGGTAATGCGGCGATGACGGTTGAATTGCTGCGCGCGTCGGTGCGGGCGGCGGTTCCCTGGAAGAACGGCGGGGGTGTCACGCGCGAGGTTGCCGTCCACCCCGCGGGCGGCGGCTTCGACACGCTCGATTGGCGCGTGAGCATTGCAGAGATCCGCACGGCGGGCCCCTTCTCATGCTTGCCGGGGCTGGACCGCCGGCTGGCCGTCCTGGAAGGGACGCTTTCGATAGTCGTCGATCAGGCGCCCGAGGTGCAGCTCTGCCCGGGTGCCGCGCCGCTGCATTTCGCGGGCGAGGCGCCCGTACAGGCGCGTCCTGTGGGCGGCGCCGTCACCGATCTGAACGTCATGACGCGCCGCGGAAGCTTCAGTTCCGCTCTCACGCTGCATCAGGCGCCGCACGCCACGCGCGTGGCGTGCGGCGCGGCGAGCGTGCTGGTGGTGGCGCTGACCGATCTTGTGCTCAAGGCTGAAGGCGGTGAGTGGCAGCTCTCGCGCCTGGATGGCGCACGCATCGAGGGCGACTCGCTGTGCGAGATCCAGCCGCAAGGTAATCAAGCACGCTTTTATGTGGCCCGGCTACAGCCGCAGAGTGCCGCTACGGGGCTTGCGCCGAGCGCGCGTAGCGCGGGTCGCACGCCGGTCGAGTGAATATTTTCTGCACCATAGGCTCGAAGAAGTCCAGCGGTTTACTGGGGTAATCCGGATCGAAGGAGGCCTGATCCCAGCGATCCGCAAAGTGTGCACAGACATCGAACCACGGGTGTGCGCGCAGGCGCTCGCGGGCGAAGCGGTCCCCGCCCATGTGATGCACATAGAAGTAAGTCTGGAACAGCCCGTGCTGCTCCACCACCCAGGTGACCTCGGCGCGCACATAGGGTCGCAGTATCGCGGCGCCAAGCTCGGCGTGATTGTAGGGCGAGAGGTCATCGCCGATATCATGCAGCAACGCCGCCACAATCATTTCCTCATCGGCGCCGTCGGCGGCGGCTCGTGTGGCCGTCTGCAGCGAGTGTTCCAGCCGACTGACCGGGTAGCCTTCGATTGAGTGCTCGAGATGGCGCAGCGCCGCCAGAATCCGCTGCGGCAGGAACCGCGCGTACTCGCGTTCCGATTGATCCAGCAGCTCGTAGTCCGCGCGGGTACCATTGCTCATCTGTCGAAAGCTGACGATGCGTCCCATGTCTGCCCCTACTGTGCGGCCGTGCGTCGTAGCACCCGATACAAGCTGCGCGGCGCATCGATATCTATGTAGCAGCCTTGCAGATGCCGCAACCCGTCGCTCGGGTCAAAACCCGTTCTGCCGTGCAGCAAGCGGCAATTGTCGAACATCACCAGGTCGCCGCGCTCGAGCAGGAATCGAATCTCAAACCCGGACGAGCGCAGCAACTGATCGAAGTGCTGGCGCGCCCGGTAATAGCGCTGCAACTGATCTGGCGGTGCCAGCGGCACAAAATCCAGGCGCGGACTGAAGTGGATGGCGCGCAGTGCCCCCGTGACGTCCAGCTCGATGGGCGCAGCGCTGGCGGTCAGCTCCGTGCCCGCGTCGCGATAGCAAAAGCGCACCGCCGTGCGCGTCAGGATCGCATAGCTTTCGGGGTCGCGCTCGCGCAGTGTCGTGGCGACCGCAAACCCGTCCACGAGCGTGGAAAGGCCGCCGCGCGTTTCGTTGACCAGGCAATGCAGCAGCTGTACGCCCGGCACCGGCCGGCGGTAGGGATTGTCGGTATGCGGCTCCAACGGCAACGGTGTGTAGGCCAGATCGCTCGCCTCCGGCACCGAGCGCACGTCGAACAAGGCGCCGAAATTGGTGTCGCGCACGAAGCCGAAGGCGGCGGCTGCCTGCAGCACCGAGCCCGGTGCGGTGGGCACGCCAGACAGGATCAGGAACCCATAGCGCAGGAATTTCTCGAGCGCCGCGGCACGCTGTGCAGGTGTCGCCGTGGTGCTCCAGCGCTCTCGCGGCAGCTCCCTCAAGGTGCCATTCCAGAGCTGCGGCGTTGGGCAATCCTCCCATCCCGCTGGTGCCATAGCCTCGGTGAGTACGTCGGCGTCGCGGTACTCTGCCTCATGGCCATCGCTGAATCGTGCCCGAAAGTGTCCGGGCGTGGAGCGGCAGACGTCGAGCAATTCAAGCCCTAGTTCCAGATCGGAAGGGTTATGCAGACGCTGCCCGGTGTTCAGATCCATGCTACTCGGGTCGTGGCTGCGCTCACGCAGCCACAGAGGATGCAGCGGCACCCGCCGTCCGTCGCTGAATTCCACCGCCAGTTCGGTCGCGGACAGGAAATGAAGCTGCGCACCCATACCTTAAGCGCATTGC
>Ga0209274_10000511_pt1 | contig 23196 bp, 17 predicted proteins | sample HubBroMetageREF1_FD_188343 | JGI IMG/M metagenome (GOLD analysis project Ga0209274, IMG submission 188343) | Reference soil microbial communities from the Hubbard Brook experimental Forest, New Hampshire, USA - Hubbard Brook CCASE Soil... | ecosystem: Environmental > Terrestrial > Soil >...
CCGCGTCCAGTCGTTTGAACCTCGCCCAAGCTTTTAATTCTGTCGGAACCTTCATTGCTCCCTTCGTAGGTGGAATGTTTATCCTGAGAGGAGCACCGCAGATCGCGTCAGCACTGCTCCACTCAATGACGCCCGTTGCGCAGCAAGCCTACCGCCAGGCTCAGGCTTCTTCCGTTCGCCTACCGTATGCCGGAATGGCACTTCTGTTGGCTTTACTCGCAACCGCGCTTGGCCTTTTACGCCTCGGGCCAAGTTCAGGGCGCGCAGTGCCGGTCCAACACTCAAGGACGGGAGTGCTGACTCAGATTGCTCGACAAGAAATCTGGCACCACCCCTGGTTGATTTGCGGCGCACTGGGCATTTTCACTTATGTAGGCGCGGAGGTAACGATTGGCAGCCTGCTCGTCAACTACATGGGGCTTCCGCAGGTTGGGGGACTGAGACAGCAGACCGCCGCTAACTACTTGATGTTTTATTGGGGCGGAGCGATGATGGGCCGCTTCATTGGCTCGGCGATCTTACAGCGTGTCAAGACTGGCCTGCTATTGTGCATTGTCGCGATCGGTGCCTTCGCCCTCGTCTTGACCTCGATTCTAAGCAGCGGCAGGTTGGCGATGGACACTATGCTCGGTGTCGGCTTCTTCAATTCGATCATGTTCCCGTCCATATTCACTTTGGGGATCCAAGATCTCGGTCCGCTGACAAGCAAAGGTTCGAGCCTGATGATCGCGTCCATCGTGGGCGGGGCTCTTATTCCGCTCGGGACCGGAAGGTTAGCCGACCGCATCGGGCTTCAGCCGTCCTTCATCGTGACTGTCATCTGCTACGTCTATATCGCTTTGTTCGGCGCCGCCGCGATTCGCCGCCGGGTGCTGATACAAGTGCCGCCGGAAATCCCTCCTGCGTAGGAAACCCTGTGTATGAGTGCCTCAGCCGGTAACGCTACTGGGAGTTCGCGGCGTGTGGCAGTTTTGCCGTCTCTTCCTTTCACCCCTCCACCCGTTTGACCCTTCTTTTCTCGCGCCTGTAAGATCAAAAGTCCTACCCACAGAGGACACAAAGGTGCACTCAGGCAGCGCAGATCTATGCTGCCATCCCGGTGCCCCCTGTGGTTAAGGTTTTAGCTGGTTGCTGATTTCCTCATGCCCCACGAATTGCCCAAATCCTACGAGCCGGGCGCGATCGAAACCCGCTGGGCCGACTACTGGATCAAAGAGAAACTTTTTTCCGTCCCCACGCCGCCCGAGGGCCCGCAGTGGGAAGGAAAGACCCGTCCCGTATTCACACTCCTTTTGCCGCCGCCAAATGTGACCGGCCGCCTGCACATGGGACACATGCTCAACCAGACGCAGATGGACATCATCGTGCGCTGGCATCGCATGCGTGGCTTCATCACCCTCTGGCTGCCCGGCACGGACCACGCCGGCATCGCTACCCAAATGATGGTCGAGCGGCAACTCGCCAAAGAAGGCACGAAGCGCCGCGACCTGGGCCGCGAAAAATTCATCGAGCGCGTGTGGGAGTGGAAAAAGCTCTATGGCGGCGCGATTCTCGACCAGATGAAGCGCCTGGGCGCGTCCGTCGATTGGGACCGCGAATATTTCACGATGGATGAAAACCTTTCGCGCGCGGTGCGCGAGGTATTCGTCCGGCTCTACGAAGAAGGCCTGATCTATCGCGGGAAATACATCGTGAACTGGTGTCCGCGCTGCGAGACGGCGATCTCCGATCTAGAAGTGAAGCACGAAGAAGTTGTTGGAAAGCTGTGGGAGATTCGCTACCCCATCGTCGGAACGAAGTCCGGATCAACTGAGTTCATCACGGTAGCGACAACGCGGCCGGAGACCATGCTCGGCGACACGGCTGTTGCCGTCAACGCGAAAGACGCGCGCTACACGCATCTGCATGGGAAGTATGCTCTGCTGCCTCTGATGAATCGCGAGATTCCCATCATCACCGACGACCTTGCCCAACCGGAGTTCGGCACCGGCGCAGTGAAAGTGACTCCGGCGCACGACCCTAACGATTTCCAGGCCGGCAAGCGGCACGATCTGCCGCAGATCGACGTGATGGACGAGCACGCGCACATGAACCAGAACGCCGGCCGCTATGCGGGGTTAGACAGGTATGAAGCGCGCAAGATGGTGCTCGTGGACCTGCAAGCCGGCGGGTTTCTCGTCGCCGAGAAAGACCACACGCTTGCGCTCGGCAAGTGCGACCGCTGCGGAACCGTGGTTGAGCCGCGCCTTTCGGAGCAGTGGTTTATCAAAATCCAGCCGCTCGCGCAAAAGGCGATCGAGGCCGTCGAAAGCGGCGAGATCACGATTGTTCCCGAAAACTATAAACAGATTTATCTGAACTGGATGAACAATATTTACGACTGGTGCATCTCGCGCCAGTTGTGGTGGGGACATCGCATTCCGGCGTGGACCTGTGACGGCTGCAAGGAAGTGATCGTCGCCCGCGAAGCTCCCGTGAAGTGTCCGAAGTGTGGCGGCGCGAAGTTGGAGCAGGTTTCCGATGTGCTCGACACCTGGTTTTCGTCGGGCCTCTTGCCGTTTACCACCCTGGGCTGGCCGGAGAAGACGCGCGACCAGGCAGTTTTTTATCCGACCACGCTGCTCATCACCGCCTACGAGATTCTTTTCTTCTGGGTCGCGCGCATGATCATGTTCGGCTGCCACTTCATGCAGGGACATCAACAGGATCCCGCCATCAAGAAGGCCAGCGGCTGGGCTGACAAAAAGAACGATAGCGTGCCTTTCCGGCAGGTTTACATCCATGCCCTGGTGCGCGACGCTGAAAGACAGAAGATGTCAAAAACCAAAGGCAACGTGATCGACCCGCTCGAGATCATCGAGCGCTTCGGCACGGATGCAACCCGCTTTACCTTGGCAGCCATGGCCGCGCCCGGCACCGACATCGCCTTCAGCGAGAGCCGCACCGATGGCTACCGCGCCTTCGCCAACAAGATCTGGAACGCCGCCCGCTTCATGTTCATGAATGTGGATCGGATCGAATGTGGCGCGGGCGCCCTCGCCCGCGAAATCTCACCCAAAGAAAACGGAGTTGCAGGTTTCCACGCCGGCACTCTCGAAGACCGTTGGATTCTCTCCCGTTTCAATCGCGTGACCGCCGAAGTGAACGACGCCCTCGGAACGTTCCGCTTCCACGAAGCCGCGAACCGTATCTACGATTTCTTCTGGGGAGAGTTTTGCGATTGGTATCTGGAACTGATTAAGCCCCGCCTGAACTTTGATGAAGGCGCGGACAAAACCCAGGCGACTCTCGCCTGCGGCAATCTCGTCAACTTATTCGACTCCGCGTTGCGCCTGCTGCATCCGGTGATGCCGTTTATCACAGAAGAAATCTGGCAGGCGATCTATGAAGGCAAGCCGCCACTGAAGTCGATTGCGCTGGCGGGATATCCGCGGGCCGACGAGAAACAGTTCGATCTCAACGCCGAAACGGAGATGGCGATCCTTCAGGATTTGATCGTGAACGTGAGGAACGTCCGTGCTGAGTTGAAGGTCGAGCCCAAGGTGAAGGTCCCGATCGAGATATTTGTGCCTGAATCAGGCATTCGCAACATGATCGAGCAGAACCGCGTCGCGCTGGAGCGACTGGCGAACGTGGAGAGGATTACATTCGTAGACAGCTCCCTTGCCAGGCACGCCGGCGCCCGCAGTACCGCGCGCTTCGATGTCCACGTGGTCTACGAAAGAAAGGTCGATGTCGCGGCTGAGCGCGAACGCTTAACCAAAGAGCTGGATAAAATTGAAAAAGAGTTCGCGAACAACCAGCGGCAGCTGAGCAACGAACAATTCCTGGCGAAAGCCCCAGCAAAGGTGGTCGAAGGCTTACGCCGCCGCGAGCAGGAACTCATTGGTCTGATTGCAAAGATAAAGCGCCAATTGGATGAATTGAATGGCACAGGAACGTAAAACTGAGGACTGGCCACTAGCCACTGATCACTGGCCACTGCTTTATGGACTTTAACAGCCGACGCCTCACCGCGATTCTGGAGAACGCGTTGCTCGAAGACCGGGCCACGCGCGATGCCACCAGCTATGCCTGCATCGATCCCAACCAGCGTGCGTCGGCCACCATTCTCGCCAAGCAGGACTGCATTCTGGCTGGCATCGGTTGCGTGGGGCGCATTCTCGAGATTTACGCTGCGCTCGACGGCGCCGTAACTTCGCACCATGAGGTGACCACGCATCCCGAGATTTTCGATGGCGTGCGGCTGCATACGGGGCAGTCGGTGGCGGTGATCCGTCACAATGCCCGGGTCATTCTGTCGTGCGAGCGCGTGATCCTGAATTTTCTGCAGCGCATGAGCGGCATCGCCACGCTGACTCGCAAGTTCGTAGACGCCGTCTCCGGCACCAAGGCGCGGATTCTCGACACCCGCAAGACCGCTCCCGGCCTGCGCATGATCGACAAATATGCCGTGCGCTGCGGCGGCGGACAGAATCACCGCCTCGATCTTTCCGACGGAGTCCTCATCAAGAACAACCACATCGCGCTGGCGGGTGGGATCGTGCCGGCAATTGAACGCGCGCTGCGCAACCGACGCGGTTCACAAGTTCTTGAGGTCGAAGTGCGCACCCAGGAAGAACTCGAGCAGGCGCTGGCCTGCGCAGCGGAAGCGATTCTGCTGGACAACATGCCTCCCGAGGAAGTACGCCGCGCAGTCGAGCGCTGTGCCCGGCTGGAGCGCCGCGTTCCGCTCGAGTGTTCGGGCGGTATCCGTCTGGAAAATGTTCGTGCCTACGCCGAAACCGGCGTCGATTTCATTTCAGTCGGCCTGCTGACCCACTCGCCCCAGGCGGTCGACATGAGCCTCCGGGTTGTGCCGGCCTGGGTAATAATCTAAAGGCTTCTTCGACCGGCAGCAGCCCCGCGGCCGAGTCGCAGCCGCGTGATTGTCGTTTCTGGTGAATTCCCGCATAATCCCTGCATCAAGAAGGCAACGACAATTCGAAAGAGCCAGCCTTCGCGGACCGAAGTCCCGAGCCGGTCGAAGGCAGTGTCCACGCTACACTCTCAAGCCACTGATGTCCGGCTCGGCCGTATCGTGCGCCTCCTGATGGAGCACGCGACCGTGGTGGCGAGCGGCACCAAGATCGCGCAGGAGATTTCTTCGAATCGCTCCGAGGTCTGGCGCCTGATTCAGCAGTTGCGCGGCCTGGGCGTGGATGTGGCGGGTCATCCGGCCACAGGCTATCGGCTCAGGTCGGTCCCGGACCTGTTGCTGCCTGAAATTCTGAGGCCTTTGCTGCGCGGCACCATCTTTGCCGCTCAACTCCATCATTATTACAAGATCGGCTCGACCAACACAGCAGCCATGGCGGCCGCGGCGGATGGCGCCGCCGAAGGCAGCGTGTTTCTCGCTGAGGAGCAGACTGCAGGCCGCGGCCGCGGTTCGCACTCCTGGCAGTCAGACCGTTCGGCTGGCATTTACTGCTCCGTGGTGCTGCGTCCGGCGCTGCCGCCTTCCGAAGTGCTCGTGCTCGCGCTGGCAGCGGGCCTGGCAGTGCGCGCGGCAATTCAGCAAGTTGACTCCCGCGTGAGCGTCGACCTGAAGTGGCCCAACGATGTACTGATCGATGGCAAGAAAGTGTGCGGCATTCTGACCGAGATGAACGCCGAAGCTACGCGCGTGCGCTACATCGTCGTCGGAATCGGAATCAACGTAAACCAGCAGAGTTTTTCCAAAGAACTTCAGATCGAGGCAAGTTCGCTCCGGATGGCGACCGGCAGCGAATGGTCGCGAGTGGAGATGACCGCAGCTTTGCTAAAATCGCTCGATCGGGAATATCGTCAGTTAGTCGAACAGCCCGACGCGCGCCGCTCGATTCTCCGCCGCTTCGCCGAGCAGTCGTCCTGGGTACGAGGAAAACAAATTCGCGTCGAGGAAAATGGTTCAAGAATCGAAGGAACGACGGAAGGCCTGGATGAGCGCGGCTTCCTGCAAGTGCGCACCGCGCAGGGATTGCAGACAGTTTTGAGTGGGACGGTAAGGGAGAAGTGAGACCGAAGCGATCCCGGGAGCGAGTTTGCAAGAAACGGGGATCGGGAAGGGCACGGCTTTAGCCGTGCCGCTCAAGTGTCAAAGAAGCTGGCTTTAGCCCTGAGGGTCGCTTCCTTCGTGACTAATTGTCTTTAGAGAATAACAACCATGCTCTTCGTTCTTGATGTCGGCAACACGAACACGGTCTTAGGAGTTTTCGCTCGCGCTGAGAAGCCGCGTCCCGGCGGAGACGCCGACGTCCCTCCACGCTACGACCGCCTGGTAGCTAACTGGCGCGTCGCGACCCGGCAAGGCAGCACGGTCGACGAGTATGGTGTCCTGTTCCGCAATTTATTTTCCATGGCCAGCCTCGAGGCATCGGGCATTCAGGGCATTGTGATTTCTTCGGTAGTGCCACCGCTTGATCCTGTGCTGCGCCAGGTTTGCGAGCGCTATTTCAATTCCAAGCCGCTTTTGATCGAGCCCGGCATCAAGACCGGCATGCCCGTGCATTACGATAATCCCGCGGAAGTTGGCGCCGACCGCATCGTAAACGCCGTGGCCGCATTCGAAAAGTACGGTGGCCCCTGCGTGATCGTCGACTTCGGCACCGCCACCACGTTCGACTGCGTTTCCGCAAAGGGCGAATATCTCGGCGGAGTGATTTGCCCCGGCATCGGCATCTCGGCCGACGCGCTCTTTCAGCGCACAGCCCGCCTGCCGCGCGTAGAGATTCGCAAGCCCGCGCGCGTGATTGGCACAAACACTGTAGGCAGTCTGCAATCGGGCCTCTACTACGGCTATCTTGGTCTGGTAGATGGCATCCTCGAACTTCTGCTCGAAGAATTAGGCAAAGAGACGCACGTAATTGCCACTGGCGGCCTGGGGCCGATGATCGGTACAGGATCGAAGTACATCAAAACCGTCGACGATTTTCTGACCCTCGAAGGCCTGCGCATTATCTGGGAAAGAAACGCAGCCGCGCGGTCTGCACTCGCGCCGAAAGCTGCGCAACCTACCTCCCCCAAAGCTCGGCTCAAAACAACGACAGGCGGTACTGAGCGCGCCACTCCACGTTCCGCCCGCTGAACCACCGTGGAGAATCAATTCAATTACTTCAACTACTTCACCGAAATTGAGGATCAGTTCCTGCGCCGGCGCGGCGGCGGCCTGCTGCTCACCACGCTGGACTGGGCGCTGATCGAAACCTGGAAAGACGCCGGCATTCCCCTCGAAGCTGCACTGCGCGGCATCGACGCCGCCTTTGACCATTACGACCAGCGTCCTTCGAAAACCAGAAAGGTAAACAGCCTCGCCTATTGCTCGCAGGAAGTGCTGACAGCCGCGGAGGCCATGAAAGAAGCAGCAGTCGGAGTGGCTGCCGATCAACCGGCATCGCCCAAATCAGGCGCGGGACAGGGCTTCGAGCCGCAAGCGATCGCATCCTTCCTGCGCCGCAATGCCGATCTGCTGCAGACAGCAAAGCTTCCGCGAAGCACGGGGATCTCCGTTCATGCCATCGCCGAAGAGTGCGCCGCCACGCTCCGCAAGCTGGCGCAGGAAATCGAGACCCAGAAAACACCTTCAAAACTGGAAGATCTGGAATGTCACCTCACTGTACTGGAGGAAAAACTTTTCGCCGCACTGCTAACCGCCACTCCAGACGAAGAGATCGTAGCTGTCCGAGCCCAGGCCGACCGCGAACTAGCTCCCTACCGCCGAAAAATGGCGGGACCACAAATCGAGCAACTCCAGAAACAATACGTACACAAGCGCCTTCTGGAAAAATACAACCTGCCGCGCCTGAGTTTGTTTTACATGTGACCTATGCTCCTTGATGATCGTGATTTCACCGTTGCCGTAAACCACGGATCGGGAAGGGCACGACGTTTAGTCGGCCCATCAAGCGCGAAAAACGGCTGCGGGCTTTAGCCCCTGAGGGGAAATCAGGCGTTGGTCTATGACCCATTCCTTTGATGCACTCATTCTCGGTGGCGGCGCGGCGGGCCTGATGTGCGCCATCGAGGCCGGCAAGCGTGGCCGCCGCGTCGCCGTGCTCGAACACGCCGATTGTCTGGGCAAGAAAATTCTGATCTCCGGCGGCGGACGCTGCAACTTCACCAACCTTCACTGCCAACCGGAGAATTTCATTTCTTCCAATCCGCACTTCGCGAAATCAGCGCTGGCCCGCTACACTCCCCAGGATTTCATCGCCCTGCTAGAAAAGCACGGCGTCCCATACCACGAGAAGACGCTAGGCCAGCTTTTCTGCGACCATTCCGCCCGCGACATTCTCGGCATGCTCGAAGTCGAATGCCAGCAAGCGGGAGTAAGCATCTTCCTCAACACAAAGATTCATGAAGTCGATCGACCGCAGGAGTTCGTCGCACGCGCCCCGAATGCTGAGTTTCGTGCCTCAGCGCTCGTGGTTGCCACCGGAGGCCTCTCGATTCCGAAAATCGGCGCCACATCGTTCGGCTATGACCTGGCGCGGCAATTCGGCCTCACCATCCGCAATCCCTGGCCCGGACTCGTGCCCCTCACCCTGAGCGAAGACGATTGCTCCCGCTATTGCAGCCTGGCAGGCGTTTCCGCCGATGTCATCGCCTCATGCAGCGGCCAGCAATTCCGCGAGAAGATGTTGATCACGCATCGCGGCCTGAGCGGCCCCGCAATCCTTCAGATTTCCTCCTACTGGAAACCATCGCAGCCCATCCTGATCGATCTCGCACCCGGTAGCGAGATTACTGCTGCATTTCGCGATCCAACGATGCCGCGAAATCTAGGCACACTTCGAGCCGAGTTGCGAAAGTTCCTGGCTCATCGCCTCGCAGACCGCTGGCTCGACACGCACGCGCCAACTTCGTGGACAAATCAAGCACTCGCTGACTGGGAAAAGCAGACCCATGCCTGGACGATCTCCCCAAGCGGAACCGAAGGCTACGAGAAAGCCGAAGTGACCGCAGGCGGCGTCGACACCAACGAACTCTCCGCCAAAACAATGGAGAGCCGCAAGATCTCAGGCCTGTTCTTCATCGGCGAAGTAGTCGACGTCACCGGCCAGCTCGGCGGGTTCAATTTTCAGTGGGCCTGGGCCTCAGGCGCGGCGGCGGGAAGAGCGCTGTGACATTTGCGACTTGCGAGTGAAGGTCCGAACATTTTGTTTTATAGGAGTGGCAAACTCGCCCGTCATGTGATATTCCTCTCCGCACGGTCGCTCAAGGAGACGCCTCATGCGGCGCAGAACGGCATCGACTCTAACCATGTTGATAGTGCTCGCTGCAAATAACGTACCGGCGCAACAGCCGGCTCCCACAGCCGCGTCGACCCCGGGCGCCATATCGAACGCGGACCGCGAGCGAGCACTCGGAATTCTTGATGCTATTTCTAAGGGGGTTCAAAACCTTTACTACGACCCAAAGATGAACGGCCTGGATTGGAATGCGGTAACTGCGAATGCAAAGGTCAAGATCGCGGAGTCGAATTCGCTGAACGAGGCTCTCACCCAGATTGCCGTCGCCGTGGATGCACTGCACGACTCCCATACAACATTCCAGCCGCCGGCTCGACCCTATAATCTGGATTTTGGCTTCGATTACCAGGTAATTTGGAGCTTGTGTTTCGTCACCCGCGTGCGGCCGGGGTCTGACGCCGAGGCCAAAGGGCTCAAGCCCGGCGGCCAAATCCTGGGGATTGACGGTATCGCTCCCAACCGGCAAAGTCTTAGGAACATCGAATATATGGATTACGTTTTGGATCCCCGGCCCGAAATGCGCCTCGAAATGGAGGACCCCCCGGGAGAGAAGCACACAGTGGACGTAAAGGCGAAAATGACGCTCTCGCAGGATCTTGCGTACCGGCCCGGAGGGGGAGTTCGGTACGACGTCATCCGCGAGAGCGAGAATGAATCGCACCGCATGCGAATGCAATTGGTTCAGTTTGGCGACGTGGGTATTCTTAAATTTCCAGAGTTCAGATACGGCGTCAACAGGCTATTCGAGCTCGGCGGCAAGATTCGCAAGGACAAAGCCCTGATCATCGATCTGCGAGGGAACCCCGGCGGCTCGGTGGATACACTCCGGTACTTCATCGGGATGTTTTTCGATCGCGACGTCAAAGTATTTGATAAGGTGGAACGCAAGAAGACCTCGCCGGAAGTCGCCAAACGCGAGCACGCCATTTATTTCCCCGGGAAATTGATTGTGCTCGTGGATAGCGAATCGGCTTCGGCATCGGAGATTTTCGCCCGGGTTATGCAATTGGAAAAACGCGGCACGGTTATCGGGGACCGCAGTTCGGGCAGCGTCATGGAAGCAACCGGCTTCTACTTCGCGAGCTCCGGCGTAGACTACGGTGCGGAGGTCACTATCGCCAACCTGATAATGACCGACGGCAAGAGCCTCGAACACCATGGCGTGAACCCGGACGAAGTGTCGCTGCCCCAGCCCGACGATCTCAGGTCCGGGCGTGACCCCGTCCTGGCGCATGCTGCGCAAGAGCTTGGCGTTACCCTAACGCCAGAAGCGGCGGGAAAGCTCTTTCCCTACGAGTGGCCGAAAGAGTAACAAAATTCGCCATCTCCCGCCTCTGCCTTTATCATGACCACCATGCCAAAAAAGCTCCGTTGGGGAGTTCTCAGCACCGCAGCCATCGGCCTCAGGAAAGTCATCCCGGCCATGCAGCAGGGCGAATATTCGAGCGTCGTGGCCATTGCATCCCGTGATCTGGCGAAGGCGAAGCAGGCCGCAGCCGCCCAGGGCATTCCCACCGCGTACGGATCCTACGAAGAACTTCTCGCCGATCCCAACATCGACGCTGTCTACAATCCTCTTCCTAATCAGCTTCACGTTCCCTGGACGATCAAAGCCGCCGAGGCCGGCAAGCATGTGCTCTGCGAGAAGCCGCTCAGCCTGACGGTCGCGGAAGGCAAATCTCTGCTCGCCGTCCGTGCCCGCACCAAGGTCAAGATCGGCGAAGCCTTCATGATCCGCTGCGCTCCCCAATGGCTGCGACTCCGCGAACTCATCAATCAAGGCCAAGTCGGCGAACTCCGCTCCGTCGTCGGTTTCTTCAGCTATTTCAACCTCGACCCAGCCAACATCCGCAACCTGGTGGAATGCGGCGGCGGCGCTCTCATGGATGTCGGCTGCTACCTCATCCACGCCTCGCGCTACGCCTTCGCCCAGGAACCCGCGCGCGTCGTCGGCCGCATCGATCGTGATCCCAAGATGCACACCGACCGCCTCACCTCAGCGCTTCTCGACTTCCCATCCGGCCAGGCGATCTTTACCTGCAGTACGCAGTTAGTCCCCTACCAGCGCGTCCAGTTCCTCGGCACCCGCGGGCGCATCGAGATCGAAATCCCCTTCAACGCCCCGCTCGACCGTCCCACTCGCCTCTTCATCGACGATGGCAGTGACCTCTCCGGCGGAGGCATCACTACGGAAACTTTCCCAGTCTGCAATCAGTACACCGCCCAGGGCGATGCTTTCTCCAAAGCAGTTCTGGAAAACACTGAAGTCCCCGTCCCCCTCGAGGACGCCATCAAGAACATGGCCGTCATCGACGCCATCCTTCACTCCGCCAATTCGGGCGAATGGGCCCCGGTGCCGTAACCGGTCTTACCCCCTGGACGGACGGCCAGCTGGCTGCTGTTTCTGCTGCAACTGCTGCGTCTGCTGTTGGTGTTTCTGCTGCAATTGCTGCGTTTGTTGCGCGTGCTGCTGCTCCACTTGCTGCTTTTGTGCGTCAGTGGCCTTCTGCTTATCCAGATTCAGGTGCTCCTGGTCCTGCTGCTGTTGGAGTTTGTCTCGTTCCCCTTGCTGTTTCGTGATCTGCTTTTGCTGTTGCTGCTGGTACTTCTTGTCCAGCTTCGCGTTGCCGGTATTCGGAGCCGTCGGTGCCAGGGTTGGAAGGTCGTGGGGATGCACGGCTGCCACGGGTTGACCCCCCACGGGTTGACCAGCATTGTTTTCTGGACGTCCCTGCGTTCCTCCCCGATTAACCGGAGTATTCGGCGCGCCTGCCTCTTTGGTCGGTGCAGCGCCGCGGTCATTGAAATCTCCGGGCCTCGGCGTCGCTGCGACCCCTGGCTTGCCCATATTCGCTGACGCGCGTTGCTGCGGATTGGCTCGAGCCGCCTGCGCATGTTGCGTCTGAACCGCTACCGGAGGAATGTGCCGATCCCGCCCCGCAGCCTCTTCTTCAGGCGTTGCACGCGCGATGATTCCACCATTCCCGCCATTGAAACTGACGCGGCTCACGTTGTTGTTAACGATGGTGGTGTTGTAAACGTTGTGAATGTTCGTGATGTTTATGTTGCTGACAGCACGGTTATAGAAAAAGTGTCCGTTATCCCACCGCCCGCCTTGAAAGCCCACGCCGAAATAGCCATAGCCGTAATTGATCCCGCCATAGAAGCCAATGTGCGGACCCCAGTAGCCGTCGTAGAATACGAATCCGTCGCCGCCCCAGCCCCAATATGCTGGCGTCCACAGAAACCCGACTTCCGGCGCCATCACCCATGTACCCGGCACCCAGTAGTAATCGGTGACGTCGGTATCGTAGGCCCAGTAGCCAGGCGTCCACAGATACCCGTCATCCGGACAAAGAGGCTGCTCATAGACCGGCAGCGCCGGCGGCCCAATCGTAATAGCCACGCCAATTTGCGCCAACGATGCTGCCGAAATGGACAGCACGACCAGCAAGAACATCAGAGTACGAATGAAACGAATATGCATTGTGGATTCCTCTGGCCCATCATCCCTCGCTTGCTCGGGGATGCTTTGCTGACGCCGGTTGTGTGGATGAGGGCCGATCCTCGGACAAGACAGACTTTATAGTCGGTCTCCTGGTTAAACAGTTCTCACAATCACTCTCGCACTCGGCAATGTAGAAATCTGAGCAAAAACGCTCACTAGCCGCAGGCTGCCGGGAACGTGGAACAGCCCGTAGCCAGCCCAACCCTCACTCATGCCGTAGAATCAACTCTTGCTCCTAAACATCGAAAAGCTCATCTACGGCGGCGACGGACTAGCTCGCCTCCCTGCCTCATCTCCGACTAACGAATCGCCTGGCAACAAAGACCGCGGCCGCGGCAAAGCCGTCTTCATTCCCTTCGTCCTCGCCGGAGAAAACATCGAAGCCACGCTCACCGAAGAAAAACCCGGCTTCGCCCGCGCCAAGGTCGAAGCAATCGCGAAGCCATCCCCGCACCGCGTCCCGCCACCGTGCCCACATTTCGCAAGATGCGGCGGATGCCACTACCAGCACGCCCTCTACGAGCACCAACTCGAGATCAAGAAAGAAATCCTGCGCGAGAACCTGCGCCGCATCGCCCGGCTCGACCTTCAATGCGAAATTCATGTGCATCCTTCGCCGCCATGGAACTATCGCAACCGTTCGCGCCTTCAGGTGCGTACTCAGCCCAACTTCGCCGCGGGATATTTCAAGTTCGCTTCGCATGAACTCCTGCCGGTCGAGGAGTGTCCCATCAGCTCGCCGCTGATCAACCGCGGCATTGCAGCTCTGTGGCAAGCGGGACGCGCCGGCAAAGTCGTGGAAGGCGTGCGCGAAGTTGAATTCTTCGCCAATGCCGACTCGAATGGAAATGAAACAAAATTACTTCTCGATCTCCTGTGCGCTCCCGAAGCTCGTCGCGCCGCAGTGCGGGCCTGGGCCGAAGAGTTGTGCTCAGCGACACCAGAAATAGCAGGCGTAGCGGCGTTCCGCGAGATCAAGAAAGGCGTCCAGGAGCCGCTGGTAACAGTCGGCGTCTCCGAGTTAACTTACCAGACGAAGACCGCAGCCTACCGCGTGAGCGCCGGAGCATTCTTCCAGACCAACCGCTTCCTCACCGATGAACTGGTCAAAATCGTAACGGCAGGCCGCTCCGGAGAACGCGCCCTCGATCTCTACGCCGGTGTAGGCCTGTTTTCCACAGCCCTGGCCTGTAACTTCCGTCACATCGTTTCGGTTGAGTCGTCACAGACAGCCGCCGCCGATCTTCAATACAATCTGCCCGTGAATGGAAAGGCGGTCCAATCGACGGCGGAACAATACCTGACCAAAGTTCCCAAACCCCATCTAGCAGTACCCGATCTCGTAGTACCCGATCTCATAGTGGTCGACCCGCCCCGAAGTGGCGTGGGAGATGCAGTCGCTCACGCTCTGGCAAGCGTAAGCGCGCCCCGGCTAGCCTACGTCTCGTGCGATCCGGCGACGCTAGCCCGCGACCTGGTCCCGCTACAAGCGGCAGGCTACCACGTGGACGAGGTGCACCTGGTCGACCTATTCCCGCAAACCTACCACCTGGAAACGGTACTGCATCTAGCGCGCTGATCCAAGTGAGGACGACCCAAGTGAGGACAATCCAAGTGAGGATGACCCAAGTGAGGATGACCCATGTGGGAACAGCCGCCTCGGCTGTCCCGCCGAGCGCAGCGAGGCGTCTCGCCAAGGAAGCTGTGGGAAATCAGGAGATCAGGAAGGGCACGACTTCAGTCGTGCCATAAAGCCGGCAGAGGGAACTTCGGCTTCAGCCGCTGAGGTTAGATTCCGACTCTGCCCCAATTTTTCCGCGCCACGGTCGAGGATGCTGCCGGCCAAGCACCCCCAAGGTCAAACAAATGCCGCCCTTACCCCTAATCCAAAAGCCGTCACCCGCTCCCATTCCGCAGGAATCCCAACTCAAGCCCCCCCGCCAACCCATGCTCTGGGCCGCCCTCTCTTATTCCGCGGGAATCATCGCAGGCGTCCACGCCTGGCGTCCCGCATCATGGTGGGTAGCGGCAGCGGTGGCATTTCTATCCGCAGGCCTCTACTTCGCAAGCAGACGCAAGTCGCTCGGAGTGACCTTAGCTCTAGGTGCATTCTTCCTGGCCGGTGCGCTTCACATCCAGCTGAGAGGCCCAACGGACGCCCTCGACACCAGCATCTTCCCCTTCGCTGACGGCCAGCAAGTCGAAATGACCGCACACGTAACCCAGGAAGGCAGATTCCGAGAAGGGTCTCCAGGCGAAATCAGACAGAGCCTCGACGTCGAAACGGAAGAGATCATCGCCGAAAACGGCAAGCCCATCCCCGTACACTCCGGCGTGCGCCTCGGAATCTACAGCACCAGCCCTGAAGCCGCTCCGCAGGGCCTGTTCCACTACGGCGAACGACTCCGGCTCCGAGTCAAGCTGAAGCTCCCTCGCAACTTCCGCAATCCCGGAGCCTTCGACTATCAGGGATACCTGACCGCCAACGGCATCTCAGCACTAGGGTCGGCGAAAGTCGAAGACGTGCAACTGCTCCCTGGCTTCACCGGCAACCGCCTCGAACTCTGGCGAACCCGCATTCACTCGAGCATCATCGCCAAAGTGCATGCGCTCTGGCCCCCGCCGCAGGCCGCCCTAATCGACGCCATGGTTATCGGCGAAGAGGCCTTCATCGACCGCGACACCCGCATCGATTTCCAGCGCTCCGGCACTTATCACATCCTGGTAGTTTCCGGCATGAATGTAACCATCCTGGCCTTCGTAGTTTTCTGGACCCTGCGCCGCCTGCGCCTCGGCGAAGTTCCAGCAACCCTGCTCACGATTCTTTTCTGCGTCGCCTACGCCTTTCTAACCGAAGTCGGAACCCCCGTCTGGCGAGCCACGCTGATGTGCGCCATCTACCTCGGCACCCGCCTGCTCTACCGCGACCGCGCCATGGTCAACGCGCTCGGCGCAGCCGCTCTAGGATTGCTCGTGTTCGATCCCCGCCAGCTCTTCACCGCCAGTTTCCAGATGACATTTCTCTGCGTCCTGATCGTAGCCGCAATCGGAGTGCCGCTCATCGAGCGCACCTCGCGCCTCTACCGCCGGGCCCTCACCCACTGGGACGCCGGCGACTTCGGCCCATCCTTGCCTCCGCGAGTCGCCCAATTCCGCCTCGATCTCCGCCTGCTGGCAAGGCAACTAGCCCGCTTCATCGGAGAAAAATGGTCGCTCCGCCTCATCCGCACCTTAACGATTATTTTCCTCGCCGCGTTCGAGTTGCTGCTGGTCTCATCGGTCATGCAGATGGGGTTGGCCCTCCCCATGGCGTATTACTTTCACCGCGCCACCACCATCGGCCTCCCAGCCAACGTCGCCGTCGTTCCTCTAACGCAACTTCTAATGCCCACCGCAATCCTGACCATCGCACTGGGATACATCTCCCCGATCCTCGCAAAACTTCCCGCACTGCTCACCGTTTTTGCCCTGCAAGCCATCACAGGAACCGTCCACGGCCTGGGAGATCTGCGCCTCGCCGACCTTCGCGTAGCCACCCCCTCACTCGTGATGATGGCAGCCGCTTCCGCAGCGCTCCTGCTCGCAATGTTGTGCGTCCGCCGCCGCGTACTGCTAGCCCTGGCAGGGATCATCGCCCTCCTGCTAGCCTCGCTCGCGCTAGCCTTCGTTCCTCCCACGCCCCAAACCCGAGCAGGAGTGCTCGAAGTAACTTCCATCGACGTAGGCGAAGGCGATTCCATCCTGCTCGTAATGCCGCAAGGCCGCACCCTGCTAATCGACGCCGGAGGCCCCATCTGGGGCGCGGGCTCCCAGCTTGATTTCGGCGAAGATGTGGTAGCGCCCTACCTCTGGACCCGCCGCTTCTCCCGCCTCGACGCCGTCGCCATTTCCCACGGCCACTCCGACCACATCGGCGGCATGCCCGTGGTGCTGAAAGATTTTCGCCCGAAAGAATTGTGGATAGGCCTGCTACCCCCAAGTCGAGCGCTGGAAAACCTGATCGCCGAGGCCCACCAACTGGGAATCAAAGTAGTCCGCCATTGGGAGGGAGACGAATTCGATCTAGGAGGCGCAAAAGTGGACGTACTATTCCCGCCGCAGGACTGGCCCACCGGGCTGGAACCCAAAAACAACGATTCCATGGTTCTGCAAGTCAGCTACGGCAACACTTCTGTTTTGCTCGAGGGCGACGCCGAAAAAGCAGTCGAGCGCCGCATTGCCAGCCTGCACCATCCCCGTGCCGAGTTATTAAAGGTAGGTCATCACGGCAGCGCCACATCCACCACGCCGGAAATTCTGCAGTCCGTAAAGCCCAGCTACGCCGTCATCTCAGTCGGCTTCCGAAACTCTTTCGGCCTACCGAAACCCGAGGTCCTAGAGCGCCTCCAAACCTCCGGAGCCCGCGTCTACCGCACCGACGTGAACGGCGCCGTAACCTTCTACCTAGACGGCCACTCAGTGACGCCCAGCCTACCACGTCTTCCGTAAGCAAAAAGAAATGGACGGCACAGACTCCTTCGTCGTTGTCCTTCGTGGTTGTCATTCCACCCCCCAAAAAACTTGTCATTCCGAGCCTTCCCGAAGGGAAGGGGAGGAACCTGCTGTTCGCCGCCCGCGCCTCCAAAGTCCGCGTTCACAACATCGCGGGCTTTAGCCGCCGAGAGATCGGGAAGGGCACGACTTCAGTCGTGCCACCAAGATCCCACAGAGACGCGGGCTTTAGCCCCTGAGGCAACTCCGCCGCCACACCTAAGCCTTAGTCTCATCATCATCCGAAGCGTCTCCAGCCGGCCGCCGATACTCAGCAATCAAGCTCCGAGCCTTCTCCGCATCCTCTTCCCGCACCAGGATAATCATTCCCCCCAGCCCCGGAAACGCATCCTGCAAAAGACTGGCGGACGCAAGATCGTTTTCAATCCTCGCCGAATCCAGCAGCCCCTTCACCACCATCGCCTCCGACTCCTCTTCGCTGTCAAAAATCTTCACCAGCTTTTCATTAGGATCAGGCCGTCGTTCCTCAGTCGTCGCATCACGCTCTGCCATACCATCTCCGTTCCGGGAATCCCCAGCCACCAAGGCATCTCGAATTCCACACTCCCGTGATTCTAACTCTTCCCAAGGTTCGAAGAACCTAGCCGGGATTTCGGAGGGCGTCCGATACCGCCCGCAGTGACGTGGAAGAGCGGCGCTTCAGCGCCGCGTCAAGGTTCCGCATCGAGCCCCTTCAGAGCCTGCCCTGAGCGAAGTCGAAGGGGGCGGCATTCATTAGCCCCGGACGTAAGCCCGGGGTAAGCTCACAAAATAGAAACCATGTCCCGCAGGGACGGCAGAGGTATGCATCCTCAGCAAAAACCGCAAAGGACGGGACACCCGCTTTGTCCACGTCCTAAAGTGCACCTCCTTCGCTATTTCTTCTCCACAGGGTTTTGTGTGATACTTCGACGTTGAGCTTCTTCCACAGGAGAGCACCTTTTTTGCAAACGATTCACAGTTGCGTCTGGAACAAGCGACGTGTAGAAGGAATTCACACGAGCGCATCCATCAGAGGCATGAAGGTCAAACTTTTCTCTTTCTTCTCAGGCACAGGCTTTCTCGACTTGGGTTTTGAGACGGCGGGGTTCTCGATTTCTTTCGTCAACGAATACCTTCCAGCCTTCTTGAATGCATACAAGTTTTCGCGTCAAGCCCTGAAGCTCGACGGGCCGGAACACGGGTACTACGGCGGATCAATCACCGATTTCGCCGAGAATGTTACCCTTGCGAAGAAGTTAAGAGAGTTGGTCGAGGAAAGCACGCGCGACACCGGAGGCCCTACGAAGAATGCAAACTCCTGCATTGAAAGCCGGGCATAAAACGGCCCGGAAGCTAACCCCCTCTAGGCCTTGGTGGCCGGGGACGCAGTCCTCTCCAGAAGCGACTTGATCTCCCTCTCGGAGAAGGTCTGGCAATCCATATAGAGCTTCGTTAACAGCGCTGGCTGCGTCTCTAATAGGGCGGGAAGCACCCGCTCGAATTCAGAGAACGCCCTGCGAAACGAACGAATCCTCTCCAAGTTTTCACTCAACCGCCCGCTCCGCTCCGCCTCGTCGGTCCAAATGCCCTTCCAGTACAGGCAGGTACGGCAGGCAGCAGAGCAACGCGTGCAGTCGTGAGATAAGAACGATTCCCATCCCGACTTAGCAAGCGAAAGGATTTCGAGTGAGTCGTCTCGGCGCTTTTCACTGTTGCACCTCTTGCACGCGACCAAGACGTTTCCTGGTACGTGGAGGCCAGCACGGTAGCGATTCATGCCGTCGAGATGCTCAATCACGGAGTTGGACTCGGTCAGCTCGCAGGAGCAGTACGGACATCGGTTGCCAAATCGTTCGCGGACCAGTCTTTCGTACTCCTCGCCGTCAACCTTGATCTGCCAGTCCTGACTGATCCTGCGGCTCATCTCGTGAAGACACATGCTGATCAGCTTGTTGGCCACGTCCGACTTGGCCCGTCGGGTAGCCGATCGCAGCTTAGAGGCAGAGTCCTTCACCCTTTCCCGTCTCCAAGAAGCCAGCCCGCACCGACGCCTAACACCTCCGCGAGCGCCTTCAGTTCGTAATCGAGGACGCACCGGTGATCGTTCTCGATTTTTGCAACCGCCGCTCGGTCGAGCTGAATCCCCAGCCGTGCGAGCCTTCCCGAAAGCGCGTCTTGGGTCAACTCTGGCTTACAGGCTCGGCGGGCCTCGGCCACACGCTCCCCAATGATGTTTTTCCGTGGACGTCTTCTTTTCACACGGAGAGAGTACCTTCCCTGCACGCCGAAGGTGTTCTAAACTAGAACGTCGAGCTCTCGCCACTGCGGCGCTCGAAATGCCGCCTTCATAGATGAGGAGGATGCACGATGCAGAGCTATGGCGTCTATACGCGCCTGAACGGCGCGCAAGTATGGACTCTGGAAAACGTCACAAACTACCCGACGGCGAAGCTGGCGGAAGAGGTGAATGATCACCTCGGAGTGCAGACCCTGGTCATAGGCCCCGCGACTGCGTTTCCACAATTTGTTGAGGGCTAGCGGCTCTGCATCGAGCCATCCTTACGCGGACCGTTGTACTCGGACTGTCATGGACAAAAGGTCAAGGGTGTGAACGACGAGTTCCTTGATTGCTTCATGGAGCCTTGCTTGCCCGCCTTGCAGTCAGAGTCGGTGGACACCATAAGCCCAGAACGCCGCAGTGAGAATATGCGGCGGATACGCGGGAAAGACACAAAGCCGGAACTTATCGTCCGCAAAGCCTTATTCGCAATGGGCTATCGATACCGATTGCACGGTGCCAAACTTCCAGGCGAGCCGGACTTAGTGTTCGCCAAACAGAGTAAGGTCATCTTCGTTCACGGCTGTTTCTGGCACAACCATTCGCACGTACGTTGCAACACTGCACGATTTCCCAAGAGCAACCCGGACTATTGGGCTGAAAAACTGCGGCGGAACGTCGAACGAGATGCGGTACGCCGTACGGAACTGCGAAGAATCGGATGGAAAGCCCTCGTCATCTGGGAGTGCCAGACGAAGTCGTTAGAAAGGCAGTTACGCCGGGTACGCCGCTTCTTGGAAGGATAGAATTCTTTGGGACTGCGCTTCAGGCGTGTCAAACCTTTGCAACCAGACAAAACCAGGGCGGTCCATCCCTTGTGTCCTCGCAAAGCGCGGCAATCCCAACCGCCCTACAGAATATATCTAGACAAATCCTGATCCTTAACAATGTCCGTCAACATCTTCCGCACGTAATCCGCGTCGATAGTCACGTGCTCGCCTTTTCTCTCCGGAGCGTCAAAACTAAGAACATCCAGCACCCGCTCCATGATGGTATGCAGCCGCCGCGCTCCAATGTTCTCCGTGCTCTCATTCACCCGAAACGCAAAGTGCGCAATCTCCTGCAGCGCCTCCGGAGTGAACTCCAGCTTAACCCCCTCAGTCTCGAGCAAAGCCGTGTATTGCTTAACCAAAGAAGACTTAGGCTCGGTAAGAATCCGCACGAAATCTTCCATCGTCAAAGACTGCAGCTCCACCCGAATCGGAAACCGCCCCTGCAACTCAGGAATCAAGTCGCTGGGTTTCGAAACATGAAACGCCCCGGCAGCAATAAACAAAATGTGATCCGTCCGCACCATCCCATAACGAGTGTTAACGGTAGTGCCCTCAACAATCGGAAGAATGTCGCGCTGCACGCCCTCCCGTGAAACATCCGGACCATGCCCACCCTCGCGCCCCGCAATCTTGTCGATCTCATCCAGAAACACGATCCCGGAATTCTCCACCCGATCGATAGCCGTCCGCGTAACGTGATCCATATCGATCAGCCGCTGCTCTTCTTCCTGAATCAGATATTCAAAGGCCTCATTCACCTTCATCTTCCGCTTCTTGGTCCGAGCCCCGAAGATGTTAGGCAGCATATCTTTGATGTTGATATCCATCTCCTCAACACCCTGGTTCGTCATAATCTCAAAAGAAGGGAAATTTCGTTCCCGCACATCAATCTCAACCTGCCGCTCGTCCAGTTTCCCCTCGCGCAATTGCTGTCGCAACTTCTCCCGAGTCCGCGAAGAAGATTCAGCCAAAGCAGTGCTGCTATCGATCACCACGCCGCCGGCAGTAGTAGGCTCACCCGGCCGGGCCGGTGGAGACGGCGGCAGCAGAATATCCAGCAGCCGCTCCTCAGCATTAAGCTCAGCCTTGTCCGCCACGTCCTCAAGCTTCTCCTCCCGCACATTGTCGATCGCAATTTCCACCAAATCCCGCACCATCGACTCCACATCCCGCCCCACATACCCAACCTCAGTAAACTTCGAAGCCTCAACTTTAAGAAAAGGAGAATTCGCCAGCTTAGCCAGCCGCCGCGCAATCTCCGTCTTCCCCACCCCAGTAGGCCCTATCATGATTATATTTTTGGGGATGATTTCTTCGGCTAGTTCGGGAGTTAGTTTTTGGCGGCGGGTGCGGTTGCGCAAGGCGATGGCGACGGCGCGTTTGGCGTCCTTTTGGCCGATTACGTGTTTGTCGAGCTCGACTACTATTTCGCGGGGAGTCAGTTCGTCGAGGGCTAGTTGTTCTTCTTCGGCGGTGCTGGGTAAATAGATGGCCATAAATTCAGTGACTAGTGATCAGTGGCTAGTGGTCAGTCTGTGTGTCTTGGCTGGCCACTGATCATTGGCCACTGACCACTTTTTCAAAGTTCTTCGATCGTTACCATGTCATTGGTGTAGATGCACATTTTGCCGGCTATCTTCATCGCTTCTTCGGCGATCTGGCGGGCGGTTAGTTGCGTGTGCCTTGATAGTGCTTCGGCGGCGGCTTGGGCGTAGGGGCCGCCGCTGCCTATGGCGGCTACTCCGCCGTCGGGTTCGATTACGTCGCCTTGTCCGCTTAGCAGGAAGGTTTGTTCTTTGTCGGAGACCAGCAGCAACGCTTCGAGATGGCGTAGATACTTGTCGGTGCGCCAGTCTTTGGCTAGCTCTACGGCGCCACGGCCGAGGTTGCCGTGGTACTGCTCGAGTTTTGATTCGAAGCGGCTGAAGAGGGTGAAGGCGTCGGCGGTGGAGCCGGCGAATCCGGCGAGGATTTTGTCGTTGTAGAGGCGGCGGATCTTTCTTGCCGTGTGTTTGATGACGGACTCGCCGAGCGTAACCTGGCCGTCGCCGGCCAGGACTACGCTGCCATTGCGGCGGATGGATAAAACGGTGGTGGATCGGATCAGTCGCTTCGGGGACATGGGCGCAATTCTTGATTATAGCAGCGGGGAAAGCCCGCTGCGACTCTCACAACCAAGGGTGAAGGGGAGAATCCGCTAGCCCACGCGAACGATCAGGACGCCGAGAACTCTCTTGCGCTGACAGAAGTTCCTCCAGGCGATTGAGACAGAGCTTCATATCTCTCTTGACCTCGTGTTGCCAAACCCGAACCACTCGCCATCCGAGCCTTCGCAGTTTCGCAAAGTTCTTGCGGTCGCGTCTTCGGTTCTTCTCAATCTTTTCTTTCCAGAATCTCGATAGTCCTTCCTTCCACAGCGGAAATCGATAACCATGCCAAAAGTCGCCGTCGACAAAAATCGCGACCCGCTGCCGCACAAATACGATGTCAGGAGATCCGGGTAGGGATGAAACGTTCTTGCGATATCTCCATCCCTTCCTGAACAGTTCTGAGCGAACCGACGATTCGATATCGGTGTTGCGGTTTCTGACCCGACTCATGCAGTGGCTGCGCTGATCGGCGGTTAAATTGTCCACGTGGTCTCCGGAGAAACCTATTGCCGCTTATTTTGCGACAAATCCTGGGCCATCAGCCGCGCATGTGCGGCAATGAACGGAGGCGGCAAGGCGTTTCCGATCATTAGGGCTAGCGCCACTTTTCCGTCTCTTGCATTGAATTTGTATCTTTTCGGAAACC
>Ga0209274_10000512_pt1 | contig 23159 bp, 17 predicted proteins | sample HubBroMetageREF1_FD_188343 | JGI IMG/M metagenome (GOLD analysis project Ga0209274, IMG submission 188343) | Reference soil microbial communities from the Hubbard Brook experimental Forest, New Hampshire, USA - Hubbard Brook CCASE Soil... | ecosystem: Environmental > Terrestrial > Soil >...
GGCCCGCACGCGCAGGCCAAAGGGAACGCCGTGTGCCTTCTGCTGTCGCCGCCGCTTATCGGGGCCCCCTTTTTACAATCGTCGCGACGGAAATTCCCTGACTTCAGGCACTTCTGGCCTCCGACTGCTGCATTTTACTGCTCCGAAGGCGCCGTTCGGCCCCAGCGTCGATGAATGGCCGGTAAACTTTGATGAACATGCGTCGCTCGAAGTGGCTGAAGGCGTCGGCGAAGGGCAGGCGACTGGTGCGAGTACCGGCACAGCTGACGCATTCATAAGCTACGCCTCGCAGGACGCTGCCATCGCAGCCGCCTTGGTCGCGGCTCTGGAGCAACACGGAGTTGCGTGCTGGATTGCGCCGCGCGACGTTGAAGCCGGAGCACTCTATGCCGATGCCATCGTGCGGGCGATCGGCGGCGCCAGGGTCTTCGTACTCGTGCTGTCGGCAAGTGCCATCGCTTCCTCACATGTCGGCAAGGAAGTCGAGCGTGCTTCCTCTAAAAAACGCCCGATACTTGCTTTCCGTACCGATACTGCGCCGTTAACCCCTGCGTTTGAGTATTTCCTCAGTGAATCGCAATGGATTGAGGCTCAAGCGGAGAATTCGGAGGCGGCGTACGCCAAGCTGATCGGTGCGATTCGCAAACCCGCGCTAGCTGCGCCGGGAAGCAGTCCTGCTGTTACCCCATCAGCTGCTACTGCGCCTGCGGCACCTCCAATAGTAGGAGGCCGTAACCGGATATTGCTCGCCACAGGACTGGCCGTTGTCCTGGTAACCATCGTGGCGCTCCTGGCGGATAAATACTGGCTGGCGAAGCGCGACACGGCGGAGCAGCGGACGACTCCGGCCACGAACATCGTTAGCGACAAGTCGATCGCCGTGTTGCCCTTCATAGACATGAGCGAACAAAAGGACCAGGAGTATTTTTCCGACGGCTTGTCCGAGGAGCTCATCGATCTGTTGGTCAAGGTGCCGGATCTGCGTGTTCCGGCGCGGACCTCATCGTTCTATTTCAAGGGTAAGTCAGAGGATATCCCGACAATTGCGAAGCGGCTTCTGGTCGCAAATGTGCTCGAAGGCAGCGTACGCAAGTCCGGCGATCATCTGCGCGTGACCGTACAGCTCATTCGGGCGGACAACGGTTACAACTTATGGTCAGAGACCTACGACCGGCAGGTCGAAGATATCTTCAAGCTCCAGGACGAAATCGCCACTGCAGTCGTAGGGGCGCTGAAGCTTAAACTCCTGGCGCCGACGACCGGATCGAATCGCCAGACCGCGAATCCGGAAGCCTACAACCAATATCTGATCGGCCGGCACCTGCTCTTGAGCGAGAACTGGGTGGTGGATCGCAGTGCGGCCGCGGCCTTTGGGGCAGCCGCGAAACTGGACCCGAACTACGCGATAGCCTGGGCGGGTCTTGCCGAGGCGGATTTCGATGCGGCGGAGGATGTCCCCTCGGTCGCCGAACTGGTTGCCCAGCGGCAACAGGCGCAACGCGAGGCCGACAAGGCGATCGCACTTCAACCTGACCTCGCGGACGGGTACGCCGTCCGCGGGTATATCCGCTCTTGGGGTCTATGGCAGTTTCAGGCGGCAGGCGAAGATTTCCGGCGTGCGCTGGCGCTTGAACCTGAGAACTACGACGTGCTGGTCATGTATGCGCGAGCCGTACTGCTGCCCACCGGGCGCCTGGACGAGGCGGTCTCCATCATTGAGAAAGCGCTGAAGACCGATCCGCTCAACAGCTCATATTGGAGACGCCTCGGCTACGACCAGACGTTCCGCGGCAATTATCCCGCTGCCGTCGACGCCTTGCAGCGCTCGCTCGAGATCAATCCGCAACAATCAAACACCGCAGGCCTGCTGGCGTACGCGTTCATATTGGCGGGAGAGCCGGCGCGTGCGCTGTCAATATCGCAGCGCGCGACGGCCGAGGTGTTTCGACAGCAGGGCGCGGCGCTTGCCGAACATGATCTCGGTCATGCCCAGGAGGCGCAACGCCAGCTGAGTGAGCTGATCTCAAAAGGTTCGGTTACCGCTGCATACCAGATCGCCGAGGTCTACGCCTGGTGGGGCGATAAGGACCAGGCGTTTCGTTGGCTGGACAGCGCTTACGCGCAACATGACGCGGGCTTCACCTTCGTGAAGGGCGACCCACTGCTGCGTGGCCTTCGGTCGGACCCCCGCTACAAGGCGCTCCTGCGCAAGATGAATTTGCCGCAGTAGGCTCGTCGCGAGCGCCGGCTCGAGCATGCGTTCCTCGGGACGCACGGCGCGCAGTTTGCGCTTACAATCTGCACCGATCCTCAAAAAAAATCGCTGTGCGGGAGGTAAAATCATGCGCTCGTCCCGGCTGTCTGCCCTCACTTTCGTGCCTGTCCTCATCGCTCTTAGTGCGAGCGCGGCCGCCACTCCCGCGCCACTGATCACATCCGCCATCGACGAATCGCAGCTGGCCACGCTCGGCGGCAACACCCCGCCCGCGGCCACGCTGCGCGCCAACGACCGGGGCGCGGTGGATGAGGAGCTGCGCTTCGGGCATCTGCTGCTGCTGTTGAAGCGCGACCCGCAGAGCCAGGCGCAGCTGGCGCAGCTCGTCGCGGCACTACACGATCCGCGCTCGCCGCAGTTTCACCATTGGCTCACGCCCGAGCAGCTCGGCGCCGGGTACGGCGCCAACCCGGCCGATGTCGCCACTATCCGCCAGTGGCTTCAGTCGCACGGCTTTACCGTCAACCAGGTCTACAAGAGCGGCCTGGTCGTGGACTTCAGCGGTACGGCGCGGCAGATCCGCGAGGCCTTCCACACCGAGGTGCACAAGCTGGTGCTGGCCAACGGCGAGCAGCACGTGGCGAACGTGCGCGATCCGCAGATCCCCGCGGCGCTCGCGCCGGCGGTCGAGGGTGTGCCGCTGCATGATTTTTTCCCGCGTCCGCACCTGAGGTCGCTCGGTCCCGTGAGCTTCGATGAGTCCAGGGGAAGCTGGCAGCCGCGCTACAACCTGACCTTCCAGGGCTTCGAATACCACGTCATTGGGCCCTACGACTTCGCCACCATCTACAACCTGCTGCCGCTGTGGAAGCAGGGCTTCACCGGCAAGGGGGTCACGATCGCGACCGTCGAGGACTCGAACCTCGCCCACCCGGGCGACTGGGACACGTTCCGGCGTACCTTCGGGCTCACCGGCTTCACGCAGGGCAACTTCCGGCAGGTGTACCCGGCGTGCGAGAACCCGGGCCAGAACGGCGATGAGATCGAGGCGGCGCTCGATGTCGAGTGGGCGAGCGCCGCCGCGCCGGATGCCAGCGTTGAGCTGTCGGCGTGCGCGAACTCGACCACCACCTCCGGGCTCGATCTGGCGATCCTCAACCTGCTCGAGACCCACCCGCCGGACATCATTTCTGACAGCTACGGACTGTGCGAGACCGTCACCGGGCAGGCCGAGGTCGCCCTGGAGAACTTCGAGGCGGAGCTCGCGACCCTCGAAGGCGTGACCTTCTTCATCGCGCAGGGCGACACGGGCGCGGACGAGTGCGCGCCGGTTGAGAGCACGAATTACTCGACGCTCGGAATCAACAGCGGCGATAACACCGCATCGGCTTTCGCGGTCGATGTGGGCGGCACCGATTTCATGGCGCAGTACAACGCCGACACCAGTGGCGTGCCGCTCTCGAACTACTGGAGCGCGAACAACACGCCGGGCACGCTCGCCTCGGCACGATCGTACATTCCCGAGATTCCGTGGAACGACGGCTGCACCAGCCGCCTCATCTACACGGATCCGGCGATCGCCTCCGGGTTCACCCAGTCCTTCGGCGCGAGCGGATTCTGCAACTCGAGCCTGGGCCAGCAGGAGTTCCTCATCGACGTCGCCGGCAGCGGTGGCCCGAGCACCTGCTTCACCGGTACGCCCGCCATTCCCGGGGTGGTGAGCGGCACCTGCAGGGGTAACCCGAAGCCCCCGTTCCAGTTCGGGGTGCCGGGCGTCCCGCATGACGGCCTGCGCGATCAGCCGGACCTGTCCCTGTTCGCCGGCAACGGCGTGTGGGGCAGCTTCTACGTCGAATGCCTGTCCGACCTCAGCCAGGGGGGAGCTCCCTGTACGCCAAGAAACGACGCCATCCTCGAGGGCGGTGGCGGCACCTCGTTCGCCTCGCCCGCGATGGCGGGAATCCTGGCACTCATCGAACAGCGCTTCGGCAGGCAGGGGGACGCCAACTACGTACTCTATTATCTCGCCGCGCGGCAGTTCCGGGAGCAGGGGTCCTCTCGCTGCAACGCCAGCCAAAGGAGCGGTGAGCTGCCGGCAGCCTCCTGCGTGTTCAACGACATCACCGCCGGTGACATGGATATCCCCTGCGGGCAGAACAGCGACGGGCATTTCTACGACTGTCACGGCGCAACGTCCGGGCTCATCGGGGAGCTGTCGACGGCGAACTCGCGCAACGACCCCGCGTATCCGGCGACCGCTGGATACGATCTGGCCACCGGCCTTGGCTCGGTTAACGCCACCAGACTCTTCTACGCGTGGCCGGCGTTTCTCGGGGGCTTCTAGTCGCGCGGCAACGCGGCGGGGAGACGCATGAAGGGAAGGCCGGGATTTACCGCGGCCCTAAGGCTTTTGACGAGGGTTCTGGTCGCGGTGGCCGTGCCGATGGGGGCGCCGGCCGGGGCCCAGTCGCAGCTGACCGTGATCCTCACCGGCCAGTCGATGATCCGGTCGGACCTGCGCGCGAGCGCTCCCGCAGCGCTTAAGAGAATGCAGCCGCTGCTGCAGGGTGGCGACGTCATCTTCACGAATCTCGAAGGCACGGTTGCCGAGCCCGGTGAAACCGCTGAGGAGGGCCGCGGGTTTCTCACCCCGCCGCAGGCGCTCGATGCGCTCCAGGCGCTTGGGTTCAACCTGCTGGCACTCGCCGACAATCACGCCTTCGACCTCAAGGCTCTGGGAATTGCGAACACGCTCGCCGAGACGCATCGGCGCGGCATCGTGCACGCCGGCACCGGCGCCAATCTGGCCGAGGCGGCCGCCCCTGCGTACCTGCACCTGCCGAAGCTTACCGTCGCGCTGGTGGCCTGCGCCTCGGGTCTCATCGCCCCGGGCGGCAACGCGACTGCGGACCAGCCCGGCGTCAACGAGTTGCGGATCCGCGCGGGCGGGCAGGCCAACGAGGCCACCGCCGATCTAGAGCGGGCGGGCGCCAATACGCCCGATCCGGAGGACGCGCAGCGCATCCTGGCGAGTATCCGCGCGGCGCGGCGGTTGTCCGACCTCGTCATCGTGTACCAACACAACCACGTGTTTGGAAACCGCTCCTTCGCGACGGTCTTCTCCGAGGGCATGGCGGAGCGGCTGGCCCCGAACGAGTGGCTGCGCAGCTGGACGCATGCGGAGGTGGACGCCGGCGCGGATGTGGTGGTGATGCACGGTGCCCCACTCCTGCATGGAGTTGAGGTGTACCACGGCCGGCCGATCTTTTACGATCTCGGCAACTTCATTTACAACCTGCCGCCGACGATCACCTACATCGATGAGCCCATGGCCTGGGAGAGCGTGGTGGCGCGCCTTGAGTATCGCGGCAAGGCGCTGCGCGCGATCACGCTCACTCCGATCGTTCTGAATGCGATCGGTGAGGGGCAGCCGGACATGCACGACCCGCACGCGAACAATGAATTCCTGGACACGCGCGGGCTGCCATCCGTCGCGGCGCGCGCCAAGGCGCGCTACATTCTCGAGCGCCTGGCGGAGCTCTCGGCGCCATTCGGCACCTCGATCGAGGTCACCGGCGAGACCGCCCGCATCAGCCTCGCCAACGACCCCTAACCCTTCCCACGGAGAGCAATCCGAGCCGTCGCGATCGCCCCGGTCGGTCAGGCAGCTCGCCAAAGAAGAAGCCCGCGGGTGCAGCGCCCGCGGGCTTCGTCAATCTGGGCTCAGGGATTCGTCACCACCATCCCCAGTCATTGCCCGGCCAGCTGCGCACCAGGTTGGTTGCATTCACCGAGCCTAAGCCCGTTGCGAGGTCGTAGCCTGGTCCTGTCCGCCAGGTCGGCTGGAAGCTCCTGCTCGACGTCGACATCACACCAACCGGTTCACCGTCGTAGTAGCAGTCGAAGGAGCCGACGGTCTCACCGTTCTCAACATACGGCACGCACGGGATGTCGATGTCGCCGAGTGTCACGTCGTGGAAGACGCACCCCGGATCCCCCTTCGGACCCAGCGACGAGTTGCACCCGGGATTGCCGCCGAAGCCGTACTCCCGGTTCGCCAGCGCGTAGTAGACGTAGTTGGGGTTGCCCTGCGGCCCCCGCACCGTCTGATTCACCAGCGACTGGATGCCAGCCAAAATCGGGCTGGAGAACGAGGTTCCGCCCGCACCCGGCCAGTCCGCCGGCGCCACCGCGCTGCAGGAGGGAATGCCGCCGAAGTTGGGGTCGGTGTAGCACACGACGTAGTAGTGGCCCCACCAACCGTTGCTAGCGAACAGCGACACATCCGGTAGGTCACGCACGCCGTCGTTTGGGTTGCCGGCCACGCCCCGCTGGTAGGAGGGCTTGGCGTAGCCGCGACAGTTGGCGTCGGTGACCCCGAGTAGCACCGAGTTGCCGTAAGCACAGTTACTCGGCCCGCCGCTGCCGCCGACCACGTCGGGGAAGGCGTTGTACAGCTGCTGTGCGTTGGCGTTGCACGAGCCACTCGGGCCGTAGGTCGTGGTAAAGCCGAGGAACTTCGCCGTCACCCCGCTCGCGCAGGTGTCGTTCCAGGTCATCTCCGGTATGTACGACAGAGCCGAGCTGAAGTTGGCGAAGTTGTTGGCAGCCCAGTACTGCGAGTTCGTGCCGCTCACGGTGTCGGAGAAGTCCGTGCCACCGACCGCTACGTTGTACGGCGTGCTGGCGAAGCCGCTGACGTTGTAGCCACTCATGGGTGGTGTACCCAGAGCCCAGTCCGAAGTATCGGGTCCGCCGTCACCCGAGGAGACGAACATGCTCACGCCCTCGAAGACCGCCAGCTGATTGAGCTGGAAGATGTAGGCGTTGTAGGCGGAGCCGAGCAGGCTCTCTGATTCCCCGTAGCTGACGCTGATGATCCCCGGTACCCGGCCGCCGTTGGTGAGGAGGTTCTGAATCGCGAGGTGTCCGCCGAAAGCCACTTCGGTATCGGCGCACGACAGCAGCCAGATGGCTGCGGCTGGCGCAGCGGCGCTGGCCCACTCCACATCCACGATCGCCTCGAAGTCATCGCCGTTCACGCCCGGATCGGCGCAGGCTGCGCCCTGGCCGTTCCAGGCTGAGGGCTGCGGGTGGAACTCCTGGATCGAGCCTTGGGGGAATTGCGCGTCGAGGCCAAAGTAGTGCCGGAACGCATACCAGTCGTTGGTGGTGTAGAGATCCGTGTCCTCGACCACCGCCACCGTCTGGCCGCGACCGGTGATGCCGTGGTTGTACAGGGGGGTAATGTTGTAGATGGTCTGCAGATCACCCGGCACCAATAGCTCTGGGAACACGTCGCTGCCGGAGTTGTACGCGGGCGTGGCGTGCGTCGCGCGCGGCGTTACCAGCGGGTGCGGCCGGAAGTTGTTGAGCGACACGATGCCCGTGATCGCCGGCGCGAGCGCCGCGGGAATCCGCGGATCGCTAGCGTTGGCGATGTGCGCCTGCCCGTGCGCTACGAGGTTGTGAATTTCGGTATGGAACGCCTCGCGCACCTGCCCGGCGGTGCCGGAGAAGTCGATGACGCCGTTGGCGCCGTACACATGGTTGACCGTAAAGCCGTGCGAGGTAAGCCAGGCGGTAATGGTGCTGACGTCCTGCGCCGCGGAACCGAAGCGCGCCGCGACCTGCTCGGCAGTGAGCCACTTGTGATACTGCGGTGAGGAACTGTCGTGCAGCTGCTCGATCAACTGCTCGGCGGCGGCCTCCTCGGCCGGCGCGCGCGCGAGCTGCAGGTAGATGTGTGTGAGCGGCAGGCTGTCGCTCACCATGCCGCGGTCGTTCGCCGCGTTCATCTCCGGGCGGGTGTTGCCGCTCAGGGTGACGAGGTTCGACTCGTTGATGGGTTGCGAGATCAGCGGCTCAGCCGCGGCTGCGGCGGCGCTGGCCGCACTCGCCAGCACCAACGCCGGCAGCAGTGTTCGGATGCGGTGAAGATTCCCTGTCAGCGCGAAACTACGCATTTCCGTCCCCTTATGGTTGCTTGTGCGGGCCTTGTTCTTGCTCAGCGCGCGTGAGCCTGCGCGCCGGTGGCTGGTGCGAACATTACTCCTTGCCGGTGTAAGAGAAAAATTAAAGTCGCGCTCCGCCGCAGCGCCCGGCCGGAACGTGGCACCCACCACAAGGCATTTTGATTAAGATTATGTGAAAGAGGTGCATGCTTGGGGCCAGAGATGCCCCCGGGAACGCCCTGGTGTGTCGGGTTACCTGCGCCGTGTTCTGCGTGTACATGGTGCTCCTGCCCCGGATGACTTTGGAGATCAAACTGCCATGCAAATCCACCACCTCGAAATCGTGACCAAAGAGGTTGACGCGGTATGCGCCGCATACGCCGCGGCGAATGCAGTGCAGTTCGGCGAGCCGGACGCCGGGCTCGGTAACGCACGGACGGCCGCATTGCCGGGAGGCGGGCTGGTGGGGGTGCGGGCACCCTTGCGCGAGACCGAGGAGCCAGTGGTGCGGCCCTACTGGCTGGTGAATAACATCGCGGCCGCCGTCGCAGCGGCGGTGGAGGCCGGCGGCGAGATAGCCCATCCGCCGATGCAGATCCCCGGCCATGGCACCTTCGCCATCTACATCCAGGGCGGCGTTGACCACGGCTTCTGGCAAAGGGCGTGACCGATGCGTCGTCGAGTATTCCTGAAGAGCGCCGGAGTCGTCACGGTCGCAGCCGTTGGCGCTGGTGTCTGGCGTGCCTATGATCGCGGTGTCTTCAGCGCTGGTGAAGGGCCCGCCTTTGAGCCGTGGAAGGACTGGCAATCAACTCAGAACTCGCCGCTAGCCTTGGTGCGCGCTGCCATTCTGGCCGCGAGCCCGCACAATACTCAGCCCTGGCGGTTTAAGGTGAATGCCGCATCGATCGACTTATACATTGATCCCACGAGAGTTCCCGGAGACCTTGACCCTTACCTGCGGGAAGAGCACATCGGCATGGGATGCGCGTTGGAGAATCTGTTGCTCGCGGCATCTGCAAACGGCTATGCCGCCACGGCGACCTTGCTACCGGAGAAACTGTTCCCAACCTCTGTGCGTTCCAATCCAGAACTCATTGCCCAGATTGCCTGGTCTGCGGGCCCAGCACAGGCCAGCGAACTCTACAATGCAATCCCGCATCGTCGTACGAATCGCTCCCCCTACGAGCCGCGACCTCTGCCGGTGGTCTTTGTCGATGAGATCGGCCATATGGCGGACAATGAACCTGACGTCAAAATCCATGTGCTCACCGCGAACGCCGACCGAAATCGCATAGTGGAATTAATGCTAAAGGCGAACGATGTCGTGTATTCGGACCCGATCGTGGATCAGGCAAGCCAGCGGTGGATGCGTCCTGAGTGGAGCGCAGTCCAGGAACATCGCGACGGACTCATCACCGACGAATCCGGGCAGCCTCCATTGACCATCGCCGCGCTGAAAGCGATGTCTCCTTCGTGGCGCCAGTTCGCGTTCAAGCATGGATTGCTGCGAACGACTTCCTATGCGACTTTTCTGCGTTCGATACCGCTTTTCGGGATCATCGCGGTACGCGATCGTTACGATCGCGCGCAATGTCTCGCGGCAGGCCGCGTCTGGCAGCGCATTCATCTCCTGACTACGGCCCGCGCCCTTGCGGGACGACCAGCGAACGAGCTGGTTGAACTGGTAGATCATCAAAAGCTTCGAAATCAGGAACCGACGGCAATCGCCGATCTTGTCGGACTCATCGGCGATCAGAATTGGGAGCCGACATTCATGTTCTGCCTTGGCAATGCCATCCGGCAGGTCCCGCCGAGCCCCCGGCGGCCTTTGAAGGACGTACTTATCTGACTACGCAGGCCGCCAAGGTCCTCTTTATGCTGGCGGGTCGCAGTGTTCGCGTTAGGTAGCCAGCCGGACAGGGGGAGCGACGTGAGCAGAATAAAACTCATTGCGGCCATCCTTTCGGTCGTGGCGGCTTCGCCGAGCATGGCGCAGGAGCATCAGCACGGGACTGGTGAGAAGCTGGGAGCGGTTCACTTTGCCACATCGTGCAGTGGCGTCGCGCAGAGGGACATGAACCGCGCGGTAGCGCTGCTGCATTCCTTCCAATTCAGCCGTGCCATAGACGGCTTTAACGAGGTGCTGGGAGAGGACGCAACGTGCGCAATCGCCTATTGGGGAATCGCGCTCAGCGATTGGAGGAATCCCTTCGCACCGGGAATTGAAGACAAGGGCCAGTTGCAACTCGGGCGGGACAGCGTAGAACGCGGCACTGTCGTGGGTGCGAAGACGGAGCGCGAACGGGCTTATCTCGCGGCCGTCGGCAAGCTGTACAGCGACTTCGAAAGCACGTCGCAGCGAGCTCGCTTGCTCGCCTATCGCGATGCCATGCGGGACGTCGCGGCAAAATATCCGCAAGACCACGAGGCGCGGATCTTCTATGCACTGGCACTGGTAGTCGCGGAAGATCCCGGGGACAAGACCTACACAGACCGGCTCAAGGCGGGAACAATTCTCGAGAACTTGTTTGCCGAGGAGCCGACACATCCCGGTTTGGCGCATTACATTATCCATACGTACGACGTGCCGGCGCTGGCTGGGCGGGCGCTCATCGCGGCGCGACGTTACGCGGAAATTGCCCCCGATGCGCCGCACGCGCTGCACATGCCATCGCATACATTTACCCGTTTGGGATACTGGCAGGAGTCCATCGACAGCAACGTGGCAGCCGCAGCGGCGGCGCGGCGCCAGGGTCAGACGGCAGAAGAGTTGCATGCCAGCGACTATGAGACTTACGCGTACTTGCAAACTGGGCAGGACGAGGCCGCGGCCCGGATTGTGAATTCCCTGCCGGAAATCGCATCACGCTTCGATCCGAAGGCAGTGCTGGTTGGGGCCGGCCCCCCTGCGGCCGGATATTTTGCGCTCGCGGCGATCCCTGCACGATACGCACTGGAGCGCCAAGACTGGCAGCAGGCGGAGCAACTTGCGCTGCGGGAAAGCCCGTTTCCCTACACAGATGCAATGACGTGGTTCGCCCGAGGATTAGGCGCGGCACGCCTGGGACACGACACGGCAGCAAACGAGGCAGCGACGGCGCTGCAGCGGATCAAGGAGCGCCTCTTGACGGCCAACGAGCCTTACTGGGCGCGGCAGGTAGAAATCCAGGCGACTGCGGTCGCCGCATGGTCCGCGCTAGCGGTGGGTAAGAAAGAAGAAGCACTGCGGCAGATGGAATCGGCAGCCGAGTTGGAAGATGGGACGGAGAAAAGTGCGCTGACACCGGGGCCACTCTCCCCGGCGCGGGAGCTGCTCGGGGAGATGTTGCTGCAGATGAATGAGCCTACTCAGGCGCTGGAGCAATTTGAAGCGACGCTTAAGAAGGAGCCGCGGCGCTTCCGTTCGCTGTATGGAGCGGCGCACGCTGCGCAGCTCAGCGGGAGCCGCGCTACGAGTCAAAACTATTTTCGCGAGCTCTTGAGGGTTTGTGCGCATTCCGACAAGCCTGCCAGATCCGAACTCCAGGAAGCGCAGCGCTCGATCTTGCAGAAATAGCTTGCGTTTGGTTCGAGCCGAATTGCCGCCCTGTAGAGCTTTCTCACTGCTAGCGCCGCCACTCCACCGTCACGCAATACGTTTGTTTATTCGCCACGCAAACCAATTCTGGCCCACCGCCGCTAACGATTGAGTCGGCGAGGCGGTAGAAACTCCATTGGGGATTCTGGTTTACGGGGCAATCGTCTTTCTCCGGAAAGCCTGTTTCAGTCTGACTGGTACAAAAGCGTGCCGGTCCAAGAGCATCGATCAGGCGGCCGCGGCTAATCCCATTCAAGGACGAAACGTCCATCTGGACACAGGGGGAGACGAACTCCCTGTTTTTCTCGCCGCGAATGGGGACCTCAACAAGGCACTGACGAAGGGTCTGAAGCAACTCCTTGTGAGCGGCGTCGTTGCGATAGTTACCCGGGGTAGCGCACGCAACCAGAAACGCAGCCACCGCGATAGGGGCTGCAAACATGAATCGTGGGTAACGCGAAATCACCCACGGATAATGCCACCACTCCCGGCGAGAGCAAATTAAAAGCCGCCATCAGTTTGCAGGGCCGCCGCCACCGCATCGTGCGGTGAACCTTTGCACCGCAAAAGTGTCCAGACGATGTTCGAGCAGGTTGTCCTCCCTCCTGGGCTGATTGGTGGGATGCTTTCAGTATGAAATACACGGTTGTGATTTCCCTGCTGCTTGGCGCGAGCGTGACCGTCGCGGCCGGCGCCCAAAGCTTGCCTCCGCAGGATTGGTCCATGTTTGGCGGCAATGTGCAAAGCACGAGCGCTAACCTGAGGCCCACCGGCATCACTGCTGCCAACGTCGCGCAACTCGCGCGCCGGCAGATAAAGCTGGATGGCACCGTGGATGCCAGCGCCATTTACCTGCAGGGCGTCAGCGTCCACGGCGCCCTCCACAATACTATCGTCGTCACCACCACCTACGGCAAAACGTTGGCGCTCGATGCCAATAGCGGCGGCGTTTTGTGGGAATACACGCCGCCCAGCTATCAGGCGCTGGCGGGCACGCGCCAGATCAGCAACTCCACTCCCGTGGCCGATCCCGATCGGCAATTCATCTATGCCGCCTCGCCCGACGGCTATATCCAAAAGCTGGCCGTCAGCGATGGCCAGCCTGTCTGGCGCACCTCCATCACCAAGCTGCCACAGCGAGAGAAGATGGCTTCGCCCCTGAAAGTCTTCCAGGGCCACGTGATTGCCGTTACGGCGGGCTACATCGGCGACCAGTCGCCCTATCAGGGCCACGTCGCCATTCTCGACGGCAGTTCCGGCAACCTGCTCCAAGTGTGGAACTCGCTGTGCAGCGACCGCGCCGAGCTGCTTGAGCCTCACGCCTGCCCGAAAACCAAATCGGCCATCTGGGGGCGTGCGGGTGCTGTGATCGATCCCGACGGCGGCCACATCTTCGTCGCCACCGGCAATGGCGAGTGGAACGGCACGACCGACTGGGGCGATTCGCTCATCGAGATCAATGCCAGTGCCACGAAAATGCTGGGCAACTACACCCCAGCCGATACCGAGGAACTGAATGCGCGTGATCTCGACCTGGGCTCGACCTCGCCCGTGCTGCTGGGCGGCGACCTGATCGCCCAAGGTGGCAAGGATGGCAAGGTCCGTCTGCTCAGCCGCGAGGCCATCGCCGGCGCCACTCCTCATAGGGACCACGAACTACAAACCGTTTCCACTCCCAGCGGCACCGATCTGTTCACCCAGCCGGCGGTATGGACACACGACGGCCACACCTGGATGTTCGCCGCCGACAACGGCGGCACCGCAGGTTGGGAGCTGGAAAATGCCAAGCTCCTGGAGAAATGGAAAAACGGCACCGGCGGCACCAGTCCGTTTGAGGCCGGCGGTCTGCTGTTCGTCTACGCGCGCGAGGGCGGACTGAACGTGTATGAAGCGGCTTCTGGCAAACACATTGCCACGCTGCCGTGTGGCCCGGGCCATTGGAACAGCCCCATCGTTCTGCAGGGCGAGATCATCCTTCCCGAAGGCAACGCCAATGATCACGCCACCAGCGGCGTGCTGGATATCTGGAGCCTGCCCAGCGGACACTAGCTGCCGCGGCTTCGGCGCGCTTACGGCCGCCAAACCGAAACCCTAAGCGGTCCCATTCTCCTTCTGTCTGCCCGTCTTGCCGAGCTATAGGCTCAGCTTCTCCTCGTCTAACGTATCGCGACCCGCACTTGCATCCCATGGAACGCAGGATGAGACTCAACACATAACGTCTAAAGAACGCTTGCTTATCGGTGGGGGAGAGGGGTGCACGTACAGGCGTACAAACACGCGCGTCTTATGGACGAGTCCGAAGCGCGGGTTGAAATGGCCGGGTGTTTTGATTCCGAGGCCGACAGGCTGGTAGCCAGCCGGATCCTGGAGTGCCCCGACGCCTATCGCCGCTGGGAGGCGGAGCACGCTCAACTGCTGCGCGCGGTTTCTGAGCAGGCGCAATTGTCTCGTCAGGTCGTCATGTTGCGCTCCGCAGCATGCGCGCTCGTGCACCGCAAGGCGCTGTTCGAATATCTGCGCGATAGCCAGGTGACGGGCGTTAGGCGGCACCGACTGTTTGCCCTCTTCTACGGCTTCCGTGACTACACCAATGCAGTGCTCGCAGAGCACGGCAATTACGTGCGCTGCAGTTCGAGCTATCTGTGTATGAATTATCTCGGCGAGCATCTGATGCGAGACACGGCGCTTGAGGAGCCGCTGCAACTCTACGAGCAGTGGTACGCGGAATACTTCAGGACATTCTGCGAGGCGGCGTTGGCCGAGACCGAGGAAGAAAAGCGTAACGTCGCCCTGATGGAGTCGCTGCAACCGCTGCTTAAATATCAGCTGGCGGAAGCGCGCCAGGCGATACTCCAGATGCCGCAGGTGCCGGCGGAAGAGTGGCGTGAAGCGTCGATTCGCAAAGCAACTGGCGACACGCAGCGATTGCGCGCGCTTTTCAATGGCAGTCGGTGTCACATCGCTCGGCTCGCGTAGCGGTCTCAGCCGGCGCGGTCGTGGTCGGACGTGCCTCTCTAGCCGAGCGGCGCGCCGCACGATGTCATGCCACCGCCTGCCCGAGCTCTGCTTCCGCGACAACCATGCGATTGCGCCCTAAGCGTTTCGCTTGATAGAGGCATCGATCGGCTTCCATGATCAATTGCGGAGCGCTGCTCTTTCCATTGTGAAGCAGGACAGCAATGCCGCCGCTGATACTGACATAGGGCGCCGTGGGGGACTTCTCATGCGCGATTCTCAACTGCGCTACCGCGTCTTTGGCGGCTTCAGCGACCTGCAGCGCGTAGCTCAACCCGGTCTCTGGGAGGATTATGGCGAACTCCTCGCCACCGTATCGGGCCGCCATGTCCGCCGTGCGGCGGCAACAGGATCGCAGTGCGGCAGCTACGCGCTGCAAGCACTCATCGCCAGCTTGGTGTCCATAATGATCATTGTAGGCTTTGAACGAATCCACATCGCATAGCACAAGTGCCAGCGATCGTCCGTAGCGACGCGCGATGGCTACCTGATCGCCGAGATACGCATCGAAGAAGCGCCGATTAGCCAGACCTGTGAGTGCGTCCTGCTGAGATAACACCTTGAGTGCGCCGTTGACCAATGTCAATTGCGAGGATACTTGCGCAAGTTCGTGGGTTCGTTCCTGCACCCGCAATTCCAGCCCTGCGTTGAGACTTAAGATCTCGGCCTCAGCGAGCTTACGGGTGAGATCCACCTTATGAAGAGTAGTTGCGGTCCATGCGACCGCGATGACACATAAAGCGCTACTCAGAAGCACCATCAATGCCGAACCGAACCGGGCGTCATACAGCCCGAACGCTTGCCCTTCAACGCGTATCCAGCCGAGCACAAATATCATGATAGGAATCGTGGGGAGCAGGCGGCGCGAGACCAGTCCGCCGGCCGTATCGCTGATAGCGATACGTGCGAATCCGTGCGCCGAATCGGCCGCCAGCACGCACAAGGCCAGAACGAAAAACGATGCTGCCGTATGTGCGGCCATCGAGTAGTACGGCCGCACTGCGTACAGTGAGGCGGCGCCGTAAGCGTAACCCAGGACGGCAAGGGCCGAAACCAATAGAGGCGGAACTATCAGCCAATGGGCGCAGGCAGCGAGATTTGGCCGCCGAGCTTTGAGCGTGAGCAGAGCGAGACCGAGCAACGTCAGGATGAATGACGAAGCCGGCGACACGCGCCCGAGGTGCGCAGATTGCGCCGACAATTGAGCGCCGGACAGGATGTGCTGATCGATGCCGAGATCCAGTCCGGAGAGATGTTCAACCAGTGTAAGGCCGCCGAGCGCGACCAGCAAAACGGCAACGCAGCGTGCCACACGAAACCACGGTGACCCCTGTTGGTGCGTGTGCAGAAGCCAGAGTGCGATGCTCGCCATAAGCAGGGAGCAGGCGGTGTTGATTTTCATGAATGCCAGGCCGGGCAGCAAGCGCGTCAGCCGCGGGATATCGAATATCCAGCCGCACAGCACCGCAACAGCAGCGGAGCCAACCAGCACACACCCGATTCGGGTCAGTCCAGCAAGAAGTACCTGGAAGGATTTTCCGGATGCCAGGACTAGTTGGTCTACGCCTTCGGTCGAATAGCCAGGGGGAACGACTATAGTTTCCTGCATTCTCGCAGCGTCCGCCTGTTTTTAGCCGTTGTCTGCGCTCTGAGTCGCTTAACGGAAGGAATCTACAGCGCTGAGCAACCTACCTGCGGGCGGGCGTCTTCGCGCACCGATCGTCGTCGACGCGATGCCACGAGACCCGCTGCGCGTGCTGTGCTCATGTCCATCAGTGCACGGTAAAGAAGAGACCCCGCTGCAAGCGGGGTCTCCTTGTGTGCCAGGCATACCGATCACAGAGCGATGGTGACCGCCTTCGTTTCCAGGTAATTGTCGAGAACGGCCTCGCCCATCTCACGTCCCCAGCCGGACTGCTTGTAGCCGCCGAATGGCAAGGCGGCATCGAAGATGTTGTAGCAGTTGATCCATACCGTGCCGGCCTTCAGGCGTGCTGCCAGCGCGTGCGCCTTGCTGACATCGCGCGTCCAGATTCCAGCCGCCAGACCATAGATCGTGTCGTTGGCCGCGTGAACCAGCGCATCGTCGACCTTGGCGAACGGCGACACCGTGACCACCGGGCCAAAGATTTCTTCCTTCTCGATCTTCATGCTGGGCTTGGTGTTCACGAACACGGTCGGTTCGACGAAGTAACCTGATCCCGCCCGCGGCTTGCCGCCGGTCACGGCCTTGGCGCCCTCCTGCTGACCTACCTCGAGGTAGCTGCAGACGCGATCGTGTTGAGTCTTTGACACCATCGGGCCCATCTGCGTCGCGGGATCGAGCCCCGAGCCGAGCTTGATGGCCTTGGCCTGATCTGATACGCCGGCCACGACCTTGTCGAACAGCTTTTCGTGCACGTACAGCCGCGAACCCGCGCAGCAGCACTGCCCGTGGTTGAAGAAAATGGCACTCGCCGCACCGGGAATCGCGACGTCCAGATCGGCGTCCTCAAGGATGATGTTCGGCGACTTGCCACCGAGCTCGAGCGAGACGTGCTTAAGATCACGCGCGGCTGCCTGGACGATCAGCCGGCCCACCTCGGTGGACCCGGTGAAGGCCACCTTGTCAACGTCGGGGTGAGCCGCGAGAGCCGCTCCCGCCGTTTCACCAAAGCCGGTAACAATGTTCACGACACCGGGCGGCAAACCAGCCTCCTGCAGAATCTCGCCCAGCCGCAGCGCGCTCAGCGGCGTTTCCTCCGCCACCTTCAGCACCACGGTGCAGCCGGTGGCGAGCGCCGGTGCCAGTTTCCACGCCGCCATCAGGAGTGGGAAGTTCCAGGGAATGATCTGCCCGACCACGCCGATTGGCTCGGGCCGCGTATAGGAGTGGTACTGCACGCCCGGCGTGTACAGCACCGCGAGCGGAATGGTCTTGCCCTCGATCTTGGTGCACCAGCCGGCCATGTACTGGAAGATGTCGGCCGCGAGCGGCACGTCGGCCGCGCGCGCCACCGCCTTTGGCTTGCCGTTGTCGAGCGACTCGAGCTCCGCGAGCTCGTCGGCATGTTTCGCGATCAGGTCGCCGATCCGCCATACCAGCTTGCCGCGCTCTGAAGGTGTCATCGCCGGCCAAGGCCCCGACTCGAACGCGCGCCGAGCGGCACGCACCGCGGCGTCGATATCGGCCTTGTCGCCTTCGGCGACATGGGCGATTGTGGCACCGTTCGCCGGATTCTTGACCTCGAAGGTCTGCTCGGACGCGGCAGCAAGCCACTTGCCGTCGATGAGTAGTTTCTTGGGGGCGGCGATGAACTGCGTGACTGTCCGTGATAGGGGGATTTCTTTCATGACAGCGCTCATCGTGGGTTCTCCTTGCGGTCAATGGGATTCGCGTCGACGCGGCCGCGCGTTGAGAGCCGACTCGGTGGCAATATCTCAATAGGAACCAACCGGAGGCGACGAGGGACGGACTCCTGGGCGTGTAAGCCCACACACGGAAACCACTCCAGCCAGATTAAGGTTCAGGTCGAGCTCACGCCGGCGGCATGTCAGCGCAACTATAGCCCCTGCGGGCGTTGCACTGCTATCGGCAAACATGGGCGAGCGAATTTCACGCCGTGCAAAAAATCTCCTGGACCGCAGCGACGCTGACGGACTTCTCCATCTCTGGCCCCTGTAGAGCTTTCTCACTGCTAGCGCCGCCACTCCACGGTCACGCAATACGTTTGTTTATTCGCCACGCAAACCAATTCTGGCCGACCGCCGCTAACGATTGAGTCGGCGAGGCGGTAGCCCCCCCGGCCGGCCCCGGATCGATCACGAGCTCTAGCCACATAGCACGCCCGAGTGGTAATTCGGGACGCTATGTTCGTTACCGAACGGAACTACCCCCTCAGCGGTTTGATATCGTCCGTCGCTGATCTGGTGGATGAGTTGTGAACACTTCCACTCCAGGAGAAAGCGTGAAAAACGTCAAACAGATCGAACAGGTTATCGATAAGTACCGTCGCCACCTGCTGAGGAACATCGCCGTGGGGGTTGCGTTGCTGCCGATCGCGCGCGCACCTTTGGAGCTCGCACGTGCCGCCGACGCCCCACCCGTCACCGCCGACGATCCCAACGCCAAGGCACTGAAGTACACCGCGGACGCCAGCAAGGCACCGGACGCGAAGCCCGGCAGTAAGTGCGACAACTGCCAGCTCTACCAGGGCGCGGCGGGCTCCGCCCAAGGCGGTTGCATGCTGTTCCCCGGCAAGTCGGTCAAGGCGGCCGGATGGTGCAGTTCCTGGACCGCGAAGGCGAAGGCCTAGACGGATCGTGCACTGAAGACACGGCCGGCCGGGCCGGCACCTTGCGGAGAACCGCGGGAAATCTAGGGGGAACTCAACATGCCGGGCAGAACGATGGTCCAAGCCACGCGTAATCTGGCCACTACTGCGATCCTGGCGTCGGCGCTGCTGGCGGCGCCCGCAGCCCTGGCGGTACCGAGTTTCGCCCGCCAGACCGGTATGGCGTGCGAGGCCTGCCACACTGTCTTTCCCGAGCTCACGCATTTCGGCCGCGTCTTTAAGGCAAACGGCTACGTGCTCAGTAACCTCAAGAAGGTGCGCGACGTCAGCGGCAAGAAGGAAGAGCTGCTCGAGCTCTCGCAAATGCCACCCCTGTCGGTCGCGGCGCAGTTCTCCTATACGACGATGAAGAAGGCAGTGCCCGACCTCTCGGACGCCGGTGCTCCGGGCGTGGCGCAGCAGGGCACGATCGGCTTTCCGCAGCAATTCAGCTTCTTTTATGCCGGCGAGGTCGCCCCGCATTTCGGCGCCATGGCCCAGCTCACGTACGACAGCGCCGCGGGGACGATCGGTATTGACAATACCGATTTGCGGTTTGCGGACGAAATGTTGCTGCCCGACAGCGGCACACTGACTTACGGCCTGTCGCTCAACAACAACCCCACCGTGCAGGACCTGTGGAACTCGACCCCCGCCTGGGGATTCCCGTATACCGCGAGCAACGCCGCGGTGACTCCGCTCGCCGTGGCGGCGATCAGCGGTCCGTACGCTCAGGACGTCGCGGGTCTCACCGGCTACCTCTACTGGAACGAGTCGCTGTACGCGGAAGTCGGTGGCTACCGCTCGGCCCAACAGGGTGTAACGAACGCGCTGACGGGCGCCGCCGGACCCCTCGATGGCACCGCCTCCAACGTACTCACGGGCATCAACCCCTACTGGCGGCTGGCCTATGAGCACGACTGGGATCGCCACACACTCGAGGTCGGAGTCTACGGGCTCGATTTCAAGGTGTACCCCGGGGGCACCCCGAGCGCACCGAGCCCGCTGTTAGGACCCACCAATCGCTTCAACGACGTTGCCGAGGATGTGCAGTACCAGTTCATCGGGGAGGAGCACCTGTTCAGCGTGTTGGGAACCCATATCCACGAGTCGATGTCGCTCGATGCGAGCTTTGCCACCGGCGCCTCGGCCAATCCTTCAGATACCCTCACGACGACGGAGATGGCCGCCACCTACTACTACCGACGGCGGATCGGCGGCACTGTCCAGTACTTCTCCACGACCGGCAGCACCGATACGGCACTCTACCCGGCAACCGCGCCGGGAGCCCCAGGCGTAGTCACGAGCGCCAACGGCTCACCCGACACGCGTGGCTGGATCACGGAGTTGAACTACCTGCCCTGGCTCAACGTCAAGGTGACGCTGCAATACACCTGGTACAGCAAGTTCAACGGCGCCGGCAATAATTACGATGGCGTCGGACGTAACGCATCCGACAACGACACGCTGTTTGTCGTGTTGTGGTTCGCGTACTGAGGTTCACATCATGCGCAGCACCCAGGGCAGCCGCCGTGATCTTTCCGTGAGTCGTTGGCCACGTACGACGGTGCTGGTGGCCGGCGCAGCCGTGCTCGTGAGTGCTGGCTTCGGCTGCCGCGCCGATGAGCCCGACGCAGCAGCTACCGCACATGTTCAAAAGGTCGCCGTCACCGTTTGCGGCATCTGTCATGGGCCGCGCGGCGACAGCACGCAGCCGAAGTTTCCACGCCTCGCGGGCCAGAATGCCAACTACCTCGTTGCGCAGCTCAAGGGCTTCCGCGCCCAGACGCGCGGCGATCCGGATGCGATCAGCTACATGTGGGGTATGGCGAGCCAGCTCGATGATGCGACCATCGGGGCCCTGGCCGCTTACTACGCCGCGCAGAAACCCCCGCCGCCAGGCCGCGGTGGAGACGCACTGGTCGCACGGGGGCGTGAGATCTACGGGCAAGGCGTACCCGCGCAGGGCGTGCCCGCCTGCGGCAGCTGTCACGGCGCCAATGCGCGGGGCCAAGCGGACTTTCCCCGCCTCGCCGGTCAGCATGCGCAGTACGTTCTCAAGCAACTCGCGTCCTTCCAGAGCAGCATGCGCGACATCGCCGTCATGCACGGCGTCGCCCAGAATCTGCACTTGGACGATATGCAGGCAGTGGCGGCGTACCTGGAAGCGCAACCCTAAGGGGGCCCAAGGCGGCCAACGGCGAGGCACCCCGACGGGGCGAGTGTGCAGTGAACGCCGAGCAAGCCTCGAAGAGGACGATGTGCGGGCCGGTACTAGCCTCGTGCAAGGCGAGCGAAGATGCGCAGTACCCCGCCGATGCGGATCTGGCCCGAAACGAGGGCTCCGGCGACGGACCACAGCGCCGCGCTGGATCCGTTGCGGACTGAAGCCAGCACTTTATAGGGGACCCGCAGGCGCAGATCCGGCCGCCGCGAAAGTTCCGTCGTGCAGTAAGTCGAGTCGGGCGAGAGAATCAGGTCGCACGGCTGGAACCCGCAGACTGCAATCCGGAATGTCATCTGTCCCCGCTTAAGCAGGCGTTGCAGCAAAGGCCGCGAACGCAGCCTATCTCCGAAGTCCTGCAGCTTGGCTTGCAGTGCGCGAACACTCAGGATCTTGCTGTACTCCGCCGTCACCGTCCGCAGCACGCGATGCCCGAACTTCGGCTTATACACCCGGTGGTATGTTTCCGAATCTGTGAAACCGACACGCAATACGACCGATTGCTCGATCAGGTGTCGCGCCGACTGTAGGAAGAAACTCCTGGGAAGCCCGATTCCGCGGAAGTCTGGCCGTACCGCAAAGTCACCTCCAACGCTGGATATCAGATCCAGCCCCGGCGCCAGATGCAGCGGGCGGACGGCCACATGAAAGCACGCGACGGGTGTGCCCGCCTCGGTATAAACGCATACATCCTGTGGCGTGAATCCGGGGCGAGTTGCATGCTTCCACCGCCAGAAAACCTCATTGCCCCATCCTCCTTCGAAGCTGGCTCTTAGTAGCCTGACGATGTCCTGCTCCAGATCCGCGGAGTAACTGCGAGTTTGAAAGTCTCCTGGTTTTCTAGTGGACCTGCCATTCATGACTTGTGTGTCTCTAGAAACGGTCTGATGCGGGTATGTACCATGGGGTGTCGACAACCAGCGCACCGAGCAACGTGCGAGCATCGGATAAAGACGCAGCAGGCGTGATCTGAAGTTGCGACTGCCGGAGCAGCGAATCGATGGACCTGCCGCAAAAAACCAACTCAGCGAGCGAGCATACTTCGATCCGGATGACGCAGTGAGTGGGATACTCGACTGCGTCGCTGATGTCCTCGACCCGCAGGCTGGGATCAAGGTTCAAGATCAGACGGTTGGTAAGCAGCAGAGGACCTTGGCCCGGGGACAGCTCGAAAACGAAAGAGCGAATCCGCAGTGATGTCAACCGTGCAGCCCTCAGGTCCGCAAGCGCCTGCAGGAGCGCTTGAGGATTGAGGAGGCCCAGAATGAAGAATTCACTCTGCTTGATGATGTAACCGCTGTTGCGGAGCGCTGTGTCGAGCAATTGATCCGATATCGGCAGCGTGAACCGGAGCATGTCGAAGCCGCGTTCCTGAGCACGTTGCTCTGCGGCGTTGATCAGCTGTCTGGCGAGGGCTCGCCGCTTACGCGGTGGCTGGTCAGGATCGACTACGAAATCCAGGACTCTCCCTTCACCCCACAGCGCCGTATAACCCACGATTTCAGCGTCGTCTTCGAGGACCAGAACATCGGCTGCGTCGACCCCGGGACGCGCCAGAGTCGTCCACAGCCAGTACTCGGCCGTGCGGGGCACCCAGCCGGCGTATGGGGCAAGGCAGCGATTCGCCAGTTCGACGAGGGGCTGCGTGTCAGCCGACCGGAATGTGCGTACCCGTATTGGCAACTGCAGTTCGGTGCAGTGAGATGGCAACGCTTAAGACATGGCAGCAAATGTCGACAATGCGGAGCGCAAATACAGCGCGATCATCTCATAAGGAAACGAGACGTTTCCAGATGTTAGAGGGCTTCCTTCGGCAACACGTCGAATACGGCTGTGGCGTGGGCCCGCAAATGATGGC
>Ga0209274_10000513_pt1 | contig 23140 bp, 10 predicted proteins | sample HubBroMetageREF1_FD_188343 | JGI IMG/M metagenome (GOLD analysis project Ga0209274, IMG submission 188343) | Reference soil microbial communities from the Hubbard Brook experimental Forest, New Hampshire, USA - Hubbard Brook CCASE Soil... | ecosystem: Environmental > Terrestrial > Soil >...
GCCTGCCAACGGGAGTGACGGCGACATTTGGAACTAATCCCACCACGGGGAGCAGTGTGTTGACGCTGGCGGCGAGCGCCACGGCGACTACCGGGGCAGCGACGGTGACCATCACCGGCACGTCGGGAAGTCTGACGGCGACCACGACCATCGGCCTGACGGTGACCCCGACGCCGAGCTTCACGTTGTCGGCATCGCCCAGCACCTTGAGCGTTGCGCAGCTCGGGAGCGGCACGAGCACGATCACGGTGACGGACGTCAGCGGCTTCACGGGCAGTGTGAACCTGTCGGTTACATCAACCCTGCCCAACGGAGTGACGCCGACGTTCGGCACCAACCCCACCACGGGGAGCAGTGTGTTGACGCTGGCAGCGAGCGCTACGGCTACTACCGGGACGGTGACGGTGACCATCACCGGGACCTCTGGGAGCTTGACGGCCACCACCAATATCAGTCTGACCGTGACCCCGACGCCGAACTTCACCTTGTCGGCATCGCCCAGTACGTTGAGCGTGGCCCAGGGTGGCAACGGCACGAGCACGATCACAGTGAATCCCACGAACAGCTTCACGGGCAGTGTGACCCTGGCGGCATCGGGCCTGCCCACGGGAGTGACGGCGACGTTTGGCACTAATCCGACCACTGGGAACAGCGTGTTGACCCTGGCGGCGAGCGCCACGGCCACTACCGGTACGGCGACAGTGACCATCACCGGCACCTCAGGCAGTTTGCCGGCGCAGACAACCACCATCGGCCTCACCGTAACGACCGGAGCGACGGCGGTTCTCAATCCGGCTTCGGCTCAGCAGGGCTCGAGCGGGACGATCCTGATCACGGGCACGAACACCAGTTTCGGCCCGACCACGACGATTAATTTTGGAAACGACATCACGCTGGGCACGCTGACCGTGAACGGTCCGACGAGCGCGTCGGTTCCGATCGCGATTGATGACGTGGCTGTTACCGGGTCGCGCAGCGTAACCATTACAACGGGAGCGCAAGTGGTAACTGCAACGTTCACTGTAATTGCCGGCACCCCGGCGGTCACGGTGATCAGCCCGAATGTGATTGGGCTGACTCAGACCGAAAGCGTGAGCGTGACGGGAGCATTTACCAATTGGGTCAACGGAACGACGCAAGCCAACTTCGGTCCAGGGGTCGCGGTAGGAGGCGGATCGGTCGGGGGTTTCGGTCCTGTAACCGTTACGGGCCCCACCACTCTGACGGCAAGTCTGGTCACTTCCGGTGCTGCGCCCGGCTTCAACGCGGTACAAATTAAAACTAACTCGCAAACTCTGACCGTGAATAACGGAATGGATGTGGAGACCTGCACTACGACTCCACCGACCATCCTGCTAATCAGCCCGCTCGACGGTGCCAGCAACGTGCCGCTGAATACTGAGGTCCAGGCACAGTTCAGCGCGCCCATGAACCGCAGCACGTTCTCGCTTGGGAACAACGGCACTACCACCGTCTACTTCTGGAACGCGTCCATCGGCGGGGAAATACCGGGCACGATCACGCTGGATGCCACCGGCACGATTGCGACGATCACACCCAGCCAATCGCTGGCAGCCGGCCAGACGTTCTACACCTACTGGAGCTATGCAAGCTCCATCCAAGATGCGTGCGGGAATAACTTTGGCGCCGCGGAATACTACTTCACCACTGCCTTCAGCACCGACACTACAGGTCCCACCCTCACTGGCACCAGCCCGGTCAGCGACAGCACGAACGTTCCGCTGAATGGGAACGCGACTGGCGGGACGCCGGTCGTTCTGCAGTTCAACGTGCCGATTGATCCGATCACCGCGCAGGCCGGCTTCTCGATGGAGACCGGCGGCAACCCGGTGCCGGGCAACTTCACTTACTCCAGCAACAACGAGACTGTCACCTTTACACCGGTCAGTCCGTTGACGGCGAGCACCACCTATACCGTCACCTACACGACGCAAATCACCGACACCACCGGCACTCCGCTGACCAACCCGAACAGCTTCAGCTTCGTGACCGGGACGGCCGCGGACACGACCTATCCGTACGTGACATTCGCCGATCCACCCGACCAGACGTTTGGAGTTGGGTTGAACGTCACGCCGCACTTCACGTTCAACGAGCCGGTCAACGCCTTGACCATCCCGGCCGCCCTGACGCTCGAATACGTAGATGACGCCGGCCCCAACATCATTGTTCCCGCCACCGTGACAGTTTCGCCGAACGGTTTAATTGCGACGCTGACGCCCACCGCGCCGCTGTTGCCGAGTACCTATTACAACTTATACTTTTGTGGTTACACCGATATTGCCGGCAACAGCGGCAATTGCTATAACTCATACTTCTTCACGGGAACCACTGCGGTCACCACTCCCACCACGGTCACCGCGATCAATCCAAGCAACAACCAGACGGGAGTTCCGATCAACGCCGAGGTCACGGCGGTGATGAGTAACAATATCGATCCCACCACGGTTACCACGAGCTCCATTACGGTCATGCAAGGCAGCACCCCAATCGCCGGAACGGTCACTCTAGCCAGTAACGGCCTCAGCCTCACCTTTGTACCCAATTCCCCGTTGACCGTTTCCACGCCTTACAACGTTTCGGTCGGCGGCTTTAACGACATCGACGGCAATGCCGTCACACCCTTTACCAGTAAGTTCACTACGGGCACAACCGGATACGCCAGTGGATCGTTCACCGTGGTCTCGACGAGTCCGTCCATTGGAGCCACCAACGTATCGGTGAACAGCCCGGTCGCGTTCACCATGAGCAACCTGATCAACGCGGCGTCGGTGAACACCTATAGCGTCGAGGTCTGCATCGGCAACTGCGCCGGCGAGTATGTGGCGGGTAGCTTCAGCGTGAGCGGCAACACGGTGACGTTTACCCCGCTGACCCCGTACCCAGCCAACCAAGTCATGGGTATGGAGGTGTACGGATTGACAGATGAGGCGGGCAATGCGGTCTATAACCAGATCGGAACGTTTACGACCGCCAATACGGTAAGCACCACCCCGCCGACGGTGACCATCTCGCCGGCCAACGGCGCTACCAACATCGGGCTCAACACGCAGATCGTGCTGACTTTCTCGGAATCGATCAATCCCTCCACCATTACTAGCAACACGCTGGCGCTGTTCAACGGCGATACTTCGATCAACTACAACTACAGTATCTCCCTCGATAACCGCACGATCGTCGTCAACTACAACGGTTCAACCTTGCCGTCGGGCGCAACCATCACCGTCGAACTCACCAGCGGCATTCAGGATCTATCAGGCAACCCCCTGGCGAACACCAGCAGCCAGTTCACCTTGACCACGGTGCTCAACGGGTATGCACCCTCCGTGATCGAGATGCGTCCGGGCAATGGCGCGACCAATGTCCCAGCCAACACGGTGGTGACGCTGTTCACCAACACCGCGATGAATCCTTCCACCATCAGCGGCGCCCTGTACGTTACCGATAATGGAGTGGTGGTATCGGGAGGAGGAGTGCAACTATTCAGCAACGGGCAGGCGATTGAGTTCACGCCGCCCGCTCCGTTCGGTGCCGGTGATGTGATTCAGGTTACCCTGACTTCGGCTGCACTCAGTGCGTCCGGTGTAGGTCTGTCAGGCTTCTCGGGACAGTTCACCGTGGCTGGATCCCCGGCCAACACGAGTGCCACAGTGGAGGCAGTCAACCCCTTCTATGCCGCCACCGGCGTGCCACTGAATACCACCACCCTCCAGGTGCAGTACGACCAGCCGCTGCTGGCCAGCACCGTGAATACCACGAATGTGACGCTGTACCAGTACAGCACCGGCAGTTACCCAACCATCACGCCCACGCTGGTGGACGGTGGAGAGGTGATCAACATCGCACTTGCGGGCAACCTGGTGTCTGGCTCGCAGTACCAACTGTGCGTCTATAACGTGACCAACACCGACGGTTTAGCGGCGCAGAACTACTGCAATTACTTCACGGCGGGAACGGCGACGGATACTGTCGCGCCTGCGATCGTGTCGGAGGCGCCCATCAACGACTCAACCAACATCGGCACGAATACCTTAGTGTCGGTGAACTTCAACAAGGCCGTCAATCCGATCTCGGTGACGGGCAGCACCATCGACCTGAGTGCGGGGTCGACTAATGAAGTACCGTCGAGCATCAGCTTCAGCCCGGACTACACCCGCGTTACCATCACCCCGCAGGCCCCGCTGCCGCCGAGCACGCAGATGAAGGTCGCAATCAACGGTGTGACGAGCGAGGCTGGCGTCGCGGCCGCTGTGACCAGCTCGAAGTTCACCACCGCGACGGCGCCAGATTTCGTCGCGCCTTACGTGGTCAGCAGCAGCGTACAGAGTCAGCAAACCAACGTCCCAGTCAACTCCGTATTCAGTATGACGTTCAGCGCGTCCATGGACATCGGCAGCTACAACGCTGCGGACGTCAACATCTATGGCGGGCCATATCCCAACGGCGTCCCGGCCACGGTGACATGGAACGCCACCCAGACCTCGGTTTTCATCGCTCCTAGCAGCCCGTTGTATGTCGGAACACAATACTGCCTGGAGAGCTATTACATGACCGATCTCGCGGGCAATGCCGAGCAGAACTTCGACATCTGCTTCACCACGTCGTTCAGCCCCAACACCACCCCGCCGACGGTGGTGGATACCAATCCGGAAAGCGGCGAAGCCCTGGTCCCGGTGAATGCGCCGGTCGAAATTCTGTTCAGCGAGCCGGTCCAGCCGACGAGCATTGGCCAGATCACACTCACCACCGGCGGCAACCCGGTTGCGTTTACGCCGTCGTTCAGCGACGCCAACCAATTGCTGACCCTGACCCCAACGCTGCCGTTACTGGCCGCCAACGCCAGCTACACGATAACGATTACCGGAGTCCAGGACACGGCTGGCAATCTAATGACGGGCACGGTGGCGAATACCTTCCAAACCGGGCCAACCTTCAACTTGCTGGCACCGTATGTGGCGGTTGTTGATCCACCCGCCAATTCGACTGGCGTCGGCACCAACGTGACGCCGCAGATTGTCTTCAGCGAGCGCCTCAATCCGCTTAGCGTGGTCAGCAGTTCCAACGAGTTGTACAACAATGGCTCGGTCGAGTTAATCAACAACGCCACCGGCCAGTACGTCCCGGCCACAGTGAGCATGACCACGACTCGGCTGGAGGCAATCATCACGCCCAACTCGGTGCTGGAGCCAGGTACTATGTACGAAATCTATGTGGGATGCTCCGAATACTACTACGACGTTGCCGGTAACTCTGGCAACTGCACCGGCTATTACTTCACTACGGCTACGGGCGCGGATACGACCCACGCCACGGTCAGCACCATCAGCCCAGCCAACGTGCAGACCGCAGTTCCAGTTAACGCGCAGATTATTGCTGTGCTGAGTGACGAGATCGACCCCGCGACGATTACCAGCAGTTCCATTACGGTTATGCCGCAGGGCGGCAGCGCCATCGCCGGAACGGTTACTCTGGCCACTAACGCTCTCAGCCTCACCTTTGTCCCCAATTCACCGTTGACTGTTTCCACGGTCTATAACGTCGCGGTCGGCGGCTTCAACGATGTTCAAGGCAATTTGGTTACAGCCTTTACCAGCATGTTCACGACCGGCACAAGCGGATACGCCACCGGATCGTTTGCCTTCGTATCGAGCACCCCGGCGAGCGGAGCCACCGGTGTATCGGTGACCAGCCCGGTGACGGTCACGATGAGCAACCTGATCGATCCGGCGTCGGTGAACGCCAGCACCTTCCAGGTCTATGTCAGCTCTACCGGAGACATTGTGACCGGGAGCTACAGCGTGAGTGGCGCGTCGATGAAGTTCACGCCGCTGACCCAGTACCCGGGCGGCACTCAGATGGAAGTCTATGTCTGCAATGTCCTGGACGAAGCGGGCAACTCTACATGCATCTATGCCGCCTCGTTTACTACCACCAACACTGCGGACAAGACCCCTCCGACGGTGACCATCACGCCAGTGAACGGAACCACCAACGTTGGTCTCAACACGTCAGTTGTGCTCACGTTCTCGAAGTCCATCAACCCGGCGACGATCAACACCAGCAGCGTCAACCTGCTGAATGGCGATGTGGCACTCAACTCGGGTATTTCCATCTCCAGTGACAACCGCACCGTCATCCTCAACTACCAGGGCGCAGCCCTGCCGGCCGGCGCCACCATCACAGTTACGGCTAATAGCTCGATTACGGATCTTTCCGGAAACGCGCTGGCCAACACGACCGCCCAGTTCACTACCACGCCGGCGGTTCTGACAGCAGCCCCGAGCGTGATCAGCATGCGCCCCGGCAACGGAGCAACCGGAGTTCCCATTAACACGGTCATCACCCTGTTTACCAGCGCTCCCATGAATACCAGCACAATCGCCGGAGCTCTGTATGTTTCACAGAACGGAACTGTAGTCTCGGGCACCACCAACCTAGGCAGCAACGGGCAGAGCATCGAGTTCACACCCTCGGCTCTCCTCGCCGGAACGCCGACTCAGGTTTTCCTTAATTCGACGGCGCAGGATACTTACGGCAACTCCTTGTCGTACTTCTCCGGAAGCTTTACCACGGCAGGGGCTCTTGCCAACACGCCAGCCGCGGTGGAGGTGGTCAACCCGTTCTATGGCGCCACCGGTGTGCCCCTAAACACCATCCTCCAGGTGCAGTACGACCAGCCGCTGCTGGCCAGCACCGTGAATAGCACGAACGTCACGCTCTACCAGTACAGCACCGGTACTTACGTGACCTTAACGCCCACTCTGGTGGGCGGCGGACAGGTAATCAACATCGTACCCGCGAGCAACCTGTTGTCGGGCTCGGAGTACCAGCTGTGCGTGTATAACGTGACTAACACCGACAGTGTGGCGGCGCAGAACTACTGCGACTACTTCACGGCGGGCACGGCGGCGGACACCGTGGCGCCCACAGTCCTGTATGTTGCTCCTCCGAACTTGGCCGTGAACATCGGGACCAACGCTGGCGTCAGCGTAAGATTCAGCAAAGCGATGAACCCGATTTCGGTCAGCGGGAGTTCGATCCAGTTGAGCGGCGGTTCGGTCACTGAGGCGCCGTCGAGCATCAGCTTCACGACCGATTACACCGGCGTCATGATTATTCCGCAGGCTCCGCTGCCCTCTAGCACGCAGATGTCGATCGCGATCAGCGGCGTCACCAGCGAGGCCGGAGTGGCTGCCGCCAGCCAGACCACTAGTTTCAACACCATGGCGGGTCCCGATTTCAGCGCGCCCTACGTGGTCAATCCCAGCGTGCAAAATAGCCAGACGGTCGGCACCAATGCCTCCTTTGCCATGCAGTTCAACGAGCCGATGGATCCCGGCTCCGTCAATCCAGGGGGAGCACAGGACGTCTACCTTTACGACAACGATGCTGGCACGTATGTGAATGCCCCCATCAGCTTCAGCACGGACCTGACCACGGTCTTCCTGACGCCAACGGCCAAGCTCACGGCAAGCCATTACTTCCAGCTGTGCAGCTATTACATGACGGACCTCTCGGGCAACGCGCAGCAGAACTACTGCGTGAACTTCTACACCGGAACCGGAACCGACACCACCGCCCCGGTCGTGCGGCAGGTCAGTCCGCCGAGCGGTTTGACGAATGTGCCCATCAATGCACCTGTGGACATCCTGTTCAAGGAGCCCATCTCCGGCGCTTCCCTCGATGGCGTGACCTTGACGCAGAGCGGCACGGTCGTTCCCACTACCACCACGCTCTTCGATGGCGACCAGGGCATCCGGCTGCTGCCCTTGCTGCCGCTGACCCCCGGCATGGTGTACACCATCAACGTAACCGGAGTTGTTGACATTAACGGCAACGCTCAGGCCAGCTTCGCTTCGACGTCATTTACCACAGGAACGGGAACCGATCTGACGGCGCCCACGATCGTTTCGACTAACCCAGCCAACGGTGCATCGGGCGTTGCTACCAGCACCACAGTTCAGGTCGTATTCAGCGAAGCGATGGATGAGGCATCGTTTGACCCGAACACCAACTTCACGCTGCAAGGTCCCAACGGGAGCACCACAGTCACCGCGACCGTCACGTTCTCGGCGAATCTAGAGACGGTCACGTTGCATCCATCGGCGGCCCTGGCTGCGGGCACGTATTACATGTACGTCGGATGGCCTTACACCAACTACTACATATACGACCTGGGCGGAAACATCCTGTATGGGACGTACTTCACCTTCACAGTTGAGTGAGGCGGAAGGTACGCGAGCGATCGCTGGAGCGCGGCGCATTGCGTAGTCCTTCGGCCACGTCGTATGGCAGTAAGGCATAGACGGCGAAATCTGCTTTGTCCTCGACCTTTTTCTGGTACAGGGAAGGGAATCATCGTCCCGCAGCTTGTCTCTCGACAGACATGCCGCGTCGCCGGCCCTTAGGCCGCTCCACGCAAGGGTTTCAGATTAGGTGCGTGCACGGCGAGCGTTCACTGTAAACGCGAGGACCCGAAACTGACCAACGGCCACACACTGAGGCGGACTCTCTGTTTCGGAGAGCTCAGCGGATCGCTCATTCAGTCTCGAGACAGAATCCCAGGAATTATCTATTATCTGGAGGTTTAGGATGGTTGCGGGGGGTGGATTTGAACCACCGACCTTTGGGTTATGAGGCCAACAGAATAAACGACAGCATTACATTTCAACGACTTGACGGCGCCGGGAACGACATAAAGTCATTGAAAGGACAGGAAAGCACAGTTATTGGACCACAGTCGGACCATGTTCAGCGCTCTCACAACTCTCGCGTAGAGTCTCCCTAGGCTACGTTTAGTTTTGTAAAGGCCGACTGCCACAAGGATTCTATCTTCGTTTAGCCGAGGCACGGTTCTCTCGTGCCAGATACTGCTGATCAAGAGCTTGGCGTATCAGCGTCTTGATCACAGCTTGGCGGCTGATGTTCAACTCTTTGGCAGCTCTGTCCAGTTCTTCCAGCATGCCCGACGCCAGGTCAACATTCACCCTCTGGATCGGACCCATCATGCGCCCATTATTGGTGAAGAACCGGGACACATCCTTGCCTCCGTCCGCAAAGCGGGCGATGGCTTCTGCCGATACCGGTTTCCGACGTCTACGAGTGTTCTGCATAAAGCTGCTGCTCCTGTTTGGTAGCCTTCCAGAGAGTCACGAGATGGTAGTACTCTCCGTCTGCGTCATCCCGCACTTCGAAAATGACGGTGTACATCTGCTCACCCACCCAGCCGATCGCCCGGTACTGCTCGGGCAAGTCCGAGCGGTGGTCAAGGTAGTACGGGTGCGAGAAAACTTCCTGCGCCTCTTCGAATCCGATATCCCTTTTCGGATTTGCTCTTAACCGCCCGCTCTTCCGCTCATCGAAGTGGAACCGCATGAGTATAACAGTTATACCACATCAAGCGATGTTAGAACAAAACCGAGTGATCATAAAGAATTTGTCACTGCGGCAGTCCGATCCGGCGCAGCAGGTCGGCGTAGCGCGGGTCGGAGCGGATGTTGTCGAGCTCCGGGTCAACCTTGATGAGCAGGAGTCCCGCGCGGGTCGGAAATGCTTTCTCTAGATCCGCGAATGCGGCATCCTTCTGGCCGAGCATCGCATAGTCATCCGCCGCGTCAGAGTAATCCCCTTCAGCTTCGCTATCTTGGGCATCTTTCCTCAGGTAGCCCGGATAGCTAGACTTCTCGAAGGCCTGCATCAGTTCCTTTGCACGAGTTTCATGACCCTTTAACTGCTCGTATTTTATGAACTGCTCCATCGCCTTCTTGTAGTCCTCCATTTGCTCAAAGGCATATCCAATCATAAAAACAGCGCGAGGGTACTTCGGGTCGATCTCTAAGGTCTTGTTCTCTTGCTCGATAGTCAAATTGTAATTGCGGTTGAAGTAATACATTTCCCCGAGCATCTCGTTATACAGCGACGAGAGCGGATCAAGCTCCACAGCTTTGCCACAGTCCGTGATAGCCCCTTGCATTCTGTCCATTTGAAGGTTGAACCAGCAGGACACCTCATGAGCATAGGCAGAGTTGGGGTCAAGTGTCAGAGCTTGCCTAATTTCCTGTTCCGCTTCTGCGAAGTTCCAGAAATAGAGAAAATCGACCAGCGCTAAAGAGGTGTGGGGCTCGGGAATCTGGCTATCAAGCTCAAGAGCCCTACGCGCCGCCGATCGCGCTTTGTCGAAGGTCTCGGGGTCAGAGACCTCGCCAAAGTAGCCGTGCATCGCATAGGCATCCGCCAGGCCAGCATAGGCGGCTGCATAGTTCGGGTCTTTCGTAACCGCCTTTTCGAAAAACTCGGCCGCTACCCTCTCATCTTCATCACCAAACTGCTCGAAATGGAGGCGACCCTTCAGGTAGAGCTGGTACGCTTCGGCGTCTTTAGTGCCAACCTTCGCAAAGCTGTCTCGCTCGCTTCCAGCTAATTGCGGCCGCAGTTGGCTGGCAACATCACGGGTGATAGCGGCTTGCAGCAAAGAGGCATCATTAGTACTGCGAGTATATCGTTCGCCCCAGAGTTGTGCACCCGTTCCAACGTTGACCAACTCCGTCTCGATATCCAGTTCATTGCCGTGCTCAATCACCCGCCCAATGAGCACCGCATCGACATGCAGATCGCGCCCCACCCCCTGCGGATCATCTTGTCTCGACTTGTAGTGCGAGACGACGCTCCGAGCCGTGACTTGAAGGTTGGAAAGCCGGGAAAGTGAATTCGTGATCTCCTCGGAGATCCCCTCCCCGAGGTAATCCATTTCGGGGTCTTTGCTCGCATTCGCAAACGGAAGTACGGCGATCGAATGGATCGGTGTCGCATCTGCAGTGCGGGAGTGCAGGAATCGCCAGACCAGAACCGCGGTACCGACCAATGCGATTGCTACTACACTTGCTGCCGTTGCCCAAAGCACCCGCCTCCCGCGCGGTTTTGCGCGGGCAACGTCGATGGCCGAGTAGCCACTCGAATCCGACAGCGCATCCAGCGCAAAGGCCAAGTCGGAAGCCGACTGGAAGCGCTGCTCCGGATTCTTTTCCAGACAACGATGCACCACGCGCTGCAATGCCGGCGGAAGGTTCGCAGTGACCTGCGAAATTCCCGGTGGGTCTTCATTCAGGATCGCCGTCATCGTCTCCGGCGAGGTCGGCTTCTGAAACGCCCGTTTCCCCGCGAGCATTTCATACAGAATCGCGCCGAAGGCAAAGATGTCGGCGCGATGGTCGGCAGACTGTCCGCGCACCTGTTCCGGCGACATATAGCCCACGGTGCCCATCACTACTCCCGCTTCGGTTCCCTCCGTGAGCGTTAGGGCACTGTGCTCCGAACTGGCCTGCGGCTGCGTCAGTTTCGCTAAGCCAAAGTCCAGAATTTTCAAGCGGCCGTCTTTGGTGACGAACAGGTTCTCCGGCTTCAGATCACGATGGACAATGCCTTTCTCATGCGCCGCCGCCAACCCACGCGCGATCTGCACTCCGTAATCAATCGCCTTACGCACGGCCATGTGTCCACGCCTGATCTGCTCCCGCAGTGTCTCTCCCTCCAGCAATTCCGAGACCAGATAAGGCGCACCCTCATACGTTCCCATCTGAAACACGGCAAGAATGTTGGGATGGTTCAGTGCCGCCGCCGCTCGCGCCTCCTGCTCGAAGCGGCGCAACCGATCAGAATCCGCGGAGAGAAAAGACGGCAAGACCTTGATCGCCACATCGCGCCCGAGCCGCGAATCGCGGGCGCGATACACTTCGCCCATGCCGCCAGAACCCAGCAGCGACTTAACCTCATAGTCGCCTAGCTTTGTCCCCGACCTGAGCGTCACTCGAAGCGCGGAAGATTGCAAGAAACTGGAGCGCACGTCCGGGCTGGAGGCGAGCAGGGTTTCAACTTCTTTCCGCAGGGATTCATCGCACGAACAGGCCTGATTCAGAAAGGCGGAGCGCTCGCCTGGCGCCAGCTCCAGCGCTTTCCCCAGCACATCCCGAATCTGTTGCCAGCGTTCCGGCATCATGCGTCGGTTGCCTTGCTCATCTGGTGATGCAGCCAGAGCCTGGCCGTGGCCCAGTGTCTCTTCACCGTGCTGGGAGAAAGATTCAGCGCCCGTGAAGTTTCTTCGATGGAGAGGCCGGCAAAAAATCTCAGTTCCACAATGCAGCTCTGTTGCTGATCTAGTTTGGCCAGTTCGTTCAAAGCATCGTCGAGCGCGACCATGTCCACGCTCCGAACCTTGAACTCCAACCCGTCATCCAGCGTTAGTCGGTAGCCTCCATCGCGCTTGGCAGCGTTGCGGTTGCGCGCGTACTCGACCAGAATCTGCCGCATCAATTGCGCGCAGATGGCCAGGAAATGTTCCCGGTTTTTGAACTCGGCTGCGCCTTGTTTTTCCAGGCGCAGATAAGCTTCATGCACGAGCGCGGTGCTTTGCAGAGTGTGGTCCGGACGTTCCCTCCGCAGGTAATGATGTGCCACCCGGCGCAGCTCGTCATAGACAAGAGGAACTACAGCGCGCAGCGCTTCTTCGTCACCTGCATGCCAATTCGCCAGTAATTTGCTGACGGTCTCTGACGGAAGTTGCGCCAACCAGCCCTCCAACGCGAGCCCGGACAATCTTGGGCACGAGCGTAGCCGCAGACGCTACCAATGTCAACCGATTGAAAACACGGGTAGTGGCTCAGTTTGACAAACTGAGCCACTACCAAGACACGGGAACTTCGTCGGATAAACCGTGGGCCTCTCAGCCGAGGAGGAGCAGAACACGAAGAAATTATCGAGTCTCTTGGTCGAATTCTCCGGGAGATTTCGTTTTAACGAGATGACAAGGCTTTAACTGCTTGCGCATGACGAAGTCGAAACCGAAAGCCCAGGCCGATGACTGCGACGGCACCTTCCGTTCTTCGCTGTGCGTCAGCTCCTTTTAGGAGCTTAGCCAGCCGGATCGAGACCCGAGCGCCTGCTGCAATAACTCTGACGCACGCGCTTCAAGACGCTCCGCTTCATGGATCTCACACTCGAATTCAGGTAGATTCCGCAACCCAGCAAACACTGGGTCCTGCTTCAATGTGCAAGACGACCAGAATCCTTCAAGGCGGGCGCGTCGCAAAGTACGAACGGTTGGTTCAGCAGCGCTCAGCATACCGCAGTGTCGCGCCAGGTAGAAGAGCACTTCAGGTTCTTGAACGACTTCGGTGTCCTCGATGAGATCCATCGCTTCTGCCAGCTTGCCGTCCAGAATGGCGAGAAGCGAGGTCATGAGAACGGACATGACTGGCCCCAGTTCAGGCTTCGCCAAGCGCTCGCGCAGCAGGGTCGCGGCTCGCTCCGTTGCTCCCAGGGCTGCCCAGGCCGCCGCGTCAAGATAATAGAGAGTACCCGTATACGTTTCGAAGACCCTGGCAAAAGCGCCGCGCAGGAAATGGGTATGCGCAACGCTAGTCCTGATCGTTGGATCAAGTGCAGCGGCTCTCTCATGGGCAGCAACGGATTTCTCAAGGAGACCGCAGCAGCGCAACACCTGGACAAGGCCCGCGAAAGACTCAGCGTCTTCGCCATGACGCGCCAACCGGGCTGCGAGCCGGATCATCGCCTCCGAAGCCCGTCCGGAATCGACCTGCAGCTGGGTGTAAAACTGGTGAGCGCAAGACAGTTCAGGATCGATAGCAAACGCTCGCTGGAAGGCTGCCTCTGCCAGGTCCGGAGTGCCCGGGTGCCCCTTGAACTTCTCCAGCAATCGGCGGCTGCGTCCTAGCCAGGCCCAGGGGGCCGCAAACTGCGGGTCCCGCGCGATACACAGCCAGAACAAGTCCTGGGCGCGGACAATTGAATCCGGCGATCGTTCTGCCAGTAGCTCTTTACCCCGGACGAAACTCTCATAAGCAGCCTGCATCACTCCCGGCTCACCTGTCACCGGGAGCGTGAATCGATAGCCGAACTTTGAAACGGTCTGGATGGAATCGCGTCCCAGCGCCTTGCGCAGGACCACGATGACATTGGTCAAATTCGCTTCAGAAACGTGGATGCCCGGCCAAAGCGTTGAGTATATCTCGGTCCGCGACACCAGGTTCTCGTGACGACGCACCATCAGATGCAGCGCATCGAACGCTTTGGGAGGCAAAGCCACGCATTTGCCGCCACGAAGCAGCCGCCGCTCCCGGACCGACATAGAGAATTCACCGAAGAGATAGGTGTCATCCGCCATCGTTTCATTTTAGTTTGATTTTTACTGCAATTTCTCTGGCTCCGTATCAAGTGAATTGGACTTACTATTCCTGCATCTTCACTTCACTTCGAGGAGAAAAAAATGCAAACCGCTGTCACCACTACTGGAGCCAAACAACTTGTTCAGGACTATTTCAACGCGCTTAGCGGGCAGCCGAAACCCGAGAAGCTTTTGGACCGGTTTCTCAACGACGTCGATCTTAAACAGCATATCCTGCAAACCGAAGCGGCGTTTCCAGCCTATGAATTCATTGCGCACCAAATCATCGCCGACGACGACCTTGTCGCGGTGCGCGCTAAGTTCCGCGGAGTCCACAAGGGAGAATTCGCCGGTATAAAGCCAACCGGCAAGCGGGTCTCCTCCGACCTGATGATCATCTATCGCGTCAAAGATGGCCTGATCGTCGAGCACTGGCTGCAAATGGACATGAAAGACATCGTGGAGCAACTGTCCAAGTAGCGATGGCTCCGACTGGGGTGCCCTTCAACGCTCATAGTTTCTGGGCAGATTCTTAGGCAAGAGCGTAGGCGCACCCGGTACCAATGTCAACCGATTGAAAAGACGGAATAAGCACTGGCTTCTCCCCTAGCCGAGCGCGGGAAATCCAGAAACGTTTCATTTTACTGGTCCAATTCTCCGGGGAATTTCGCTTTAGGAGATGACGAGGCCCTTTATTCACGAGAGGTTTCGTCGCTGCCACCTGAGTTTTCCAAGTAGGAGAAGTAACGTTCGTCGAATTTCGAAAGGAGATATATTCCATGAAACAATCAGCGGCTATATCAGATGTGTTGAAACCGTTTGTCCCGCCGGGGCCGGTAATCCCCGTGCTCTGGCTCCCTGCGGTTATCAGCTCCCTAAGCCCTGCAACGGCCGGGCCGGGCGACACAATCGTAATCAACGGCCAAGGCTTTGGATCCCAGCAGGGCGCTGGTTACGTCCTGTTTTCTGATAACGGAGTCAATTGGGGACAACCCGGAGATCTGGCGGCATTTCAACTCGTAAGCTGGAGCGACACACAGATCACCTTCTTCGTCCCTGTCAAGGACTCAAACGGCTATCAAACAATGCCTGGCACAACCGCCACCGTGACCGTTACCAACGGCGGCGGTCGAACCTCGAACCCAGAAAACCTAGCTCTCCAACCTGCGGTGTCGACCACCCCAGTGATCAGCTCCCTGAACCCCGCCCCCGCCGGGCCGGGCGACAAAATCGTGCTCAACGGCCAAGGCTTTGGATCTCAACAGGGAACTGGCTACGTCCTCTTTTCTGACAACGGAGTGAACTGGGGGCAACCAGGAGATATAGCGCCGTTTCAGCTCGCTAGCTGGAGCGACACACAGATCGCTTTTCTCGTGCCTGTCAAGGGAAACGGCTACCAGATAACGCCCGGCACCGCCGCCACCGTGACCGTTACAAATGCGGGCAGCCTCACCTCTAACCAACAAAGCCTGGCGCTTCACTCCGCGGTGAAGTGGCCCGTGTCTTCCGACAGCGGTATAACCACCATCGGCACGACTGGCAATGGCTTCGTGGATACAACGGTCACAATCGACCAGGCAGGAAACCTAACCGCATCGACAAGAGTTTGGGATACCAGCGGGTGGGGACCCTTTACTGGCTTCCACACCGGCGTGGTGGTCCAACTCTACGACACTTTCGGCGACGTGATTGGTACCTTTTACCCGCCTGCGCCGTTCGGCGTCGAGGGTGGCCAGACTAACGTTAACGCCTGGTCGGCCACGCTGACCGCTGCGCAGTGCGCCGAACTTTACTCAGTGTCCGTTGTTAATTTCTACGATCCCCAAGATACAGGTCTGACAGGGATGACCTCTTGGGTTGTGAGCAACGCGGCCGCGATCGCTGCGGCGGCTGCCGCAGTCGTTGCGGCTGTCTGAAAACGGGCGGCAGCCACAAAGTCGGAGCCGGGTAACCCCCACCCTTTCGCGTTCTTTGCGAAAGGGTGGGAACCATGGTCAAATGCGCCACCCCTCGCGACTGAAAGGGATGGGCACTTCGCCCGGTAACCACTGGCTTCTCACCGCCTGATGCGGGAAATCAAGGGATTTTCTTTTTCTTGGTCCAATTCCCCCGGGAATTTCGCTTTAGGAGATGACACGGCTCTAAGGAGGACACCATGAACTTGAAGCGCCGCATCGCCTGCGTGGTAGTTGGATTCTTGTTGTTAGCCCTTTCCGTGGCCGCACAAACCGCGAGCGGCGGCTCCGCGTCTGCCCAGGTGCCGCCGATGATCCAGTTCTCGAGCGTCGCGATCGACGAAGGCGGCAATTCCCTGAGCGGTGTGATAAGCCTCACCTTCTCGCTCTATGCCGGCCAGCAAGGCGGCGAACCGCTGTGGACCGAGACGCAGAATAATGTCCAACTCGACGCCACCGGGCACTATTCCGTCGAACTGGGCATCACCAAGCCGAACGGCGTGCCCACGGCTTTGTTCACCACGGGCGAAGCGCGCTGGCTGGGAGTGCAGATCGCACAGCAGCCCGAGCAACCGCGCGTGCTGCTGCTGAGCGTGCCCTATGCGCTGAAGGCTGGCGATGCGGCCACCATCGGCGGATTGCCGCCTTCGGCCTTTGTGCTGGCCGCGCCAGCTGGGAATTACGCAGCGGAGTCAGTGGCCACAGCAAGTGCTACGTCCGGCGTAAATCCCAGCGTCGGCGGCAGTGGCACCGAACATTTTATTCCCCTATGGATCGACAACGCGGGGGACTTAGGCAACTCGATATTGTTCGAGTCGGTCAACACGCTCAGGGTCGGTATCAACACGACCACCCCCGCGACTACGCTGGACGTAAACGGCAGCACCAGGATTAGCGGCGCCTTTGCGTTGCCCAGCGATGGCAATGCGACGCAAACCGTCGGCGCCACTTCGTTCCCGCTGTACTTGTCGGCTTCGTCGTTCAACAACAGCACTCGCCAAGCCGTGACGCAGCATTTTGTGCTACAAGCGGAGCCTACCGATAACAACTCGCCGGATCCCTCGGGCACGCTGAACCTGCTGTTCGGCTCCGGCAGCAACAACCCAACCGAAACCGGACTCAGTATCGCCAGCACCGGAATCCTCACGTTTAACCCAGAGCAGACTTTCCCCAACACCGTCTCGGCCGTGAACACTGCGAGCGGCAGCGGACTGATGGGCGGAGGCGCGAGCAGCCTCGATCTGAGCCTGATCAATACCTGCGCCGCGAGTCAAGTCTTAGAGTGGAGCGGCGCGGCATGGGTGTGTGCGAATCTAAGCGGCGGCGGAACGATCACTGGCGTGACCGCAGGCACCGACCTGACCGGCGGCGGCACTAGCGGGAACGTCACGCTCAACCTGAACACGACGGCGCTCAATTCAAGCTATGCGCAGTTAGCCGCGAACAACACCTTCACCGGCAATCAGACGGTGAACGGGAACCTGAGCGCGACTGGGGTGGTGACTGGCAGCAGCTTCCAGATCGCGAGCAATCTCTTCGACTACGGCTCCTACGCGAATGGGAACGCGTTTCTCGGCTTCGCCGGGAACCCCACGATGGCGGGCCAGTACAACACGGCCAGCGGCTACCAGGCGCTCTTAAACAACACCGGCTACGACAACGCCGCCTATGGTGCCTTCGCGCTCCAAAACAATCAAGGCAGCAACACGAATGGAAGCTTCACGGGGTCTGGCAACACCGCCATTGGCGCAGCCGCCCTTTCCGGGAACACCACCGGCAACAGCAACACGGCCACCGGCGACGCCGCTCTGATATACAGCACGGGCAACAACAATACGGCTTTGGGATTCGTTGCCGGGCCGGACCCAAGCACTCCCACCCTCAACAACTCCACCGCCATCGGGGCCTACGCGGATGTGACCCAAAACAACTCCCTGGTGCTGGGCAGCATCTACAACACGAACGGCTGCACCACTGCGAATAACTGCGCCGACACCATGGTCGGCATCGGCACCACCGCGCCCACCAATCTGCTGACGGTCGTGGGCGATATTACCAACACTTCCGACACTCCAGTTGCAATCACCAGCCCCAGCCCTTACGGAACCTGGCTGGCGCTGGGCAACACCAGTACGGGCAGCGGCTCTGGCAGCCCCGGCGGCCTGACCTGGAACATTATTTCGGCCGGCCCGCAAAACCTTGAGGGTGCCGGTAATCTGGTGATCACCAACTTGACCCCGACCAATGGCCCGTTCAACACGGTTCACATGCACTCCAATCTTTTAGTGGACGGCGCGATCACCGGCCCAGTGTCGATCGCCGGCAACTTGACCGTGACCGGCAGCGTGACCTGCGGCTCAGGCTGCTCAGGCGGCACCGGCGGCAGCGGCACCGTGACCAGCGTGGGGACTAGCTTAGGCTTGATCGGCGGCCCGATCACAAACAGCGGCACCCTGTCCATCGATCCGAATGTAGTTCCCCAACTTGGTGCGGCAAGCAACACCTTTAACGGTAGTGTCACGGCTGCATCGCTCGCCGCGACTGGAGCAGTGGCCGGCAGCAGCCTGACCGCAAGCGGGCCGGTGACGGGAAGCAGCTTTCAGATTGGAGCCAACCTTTTCGACTACGGCTCCTACGCGAATGGGAACGCGTTTCTCGGCTTCGCCGGTAACTCCACGATGGCGGGTCTTAACAACACGGCCAGCGGCTACCAGGCGCTCTTCAACAACGCGGGCTCCGCCGTGTACCCCTATCCGGGGAGCGGCAACACCGCCACCGGCGTTAGTGCGCTCTACCTCAACACCACAGGCAGCTACAACGCGGCTACCGGCGTTAAGGCGCTCTACGCCAACGCCACGGGCAGCTACAACGCGGCCATCGGCGATTACGCGCTGCAATACGCCACGGGCAGCAGCAACACGGCTTTGGGATACTCCGCCGGGCCGGATACAAACACTCCCAACCTCAACAACTCCACCGCCATTGGAGCCTTCGCGGATGTGACCCAAAGCAACTCCCTGGTGCTGGGCAGCATCCTCACCCTGAACTACTGCACCGCTGCGAATAACTGCGCCACCACCAAGGTTGGCATCGGCACCACCGCGCCGCAGGCCACCCTGGATGTCGAGGCCCTCAGCGGGACGCCGCCGCCCACCGTGAACTTCGGCCAAGCGTCCAATCCGGCAACCTTCACCGTGAACGGCATTACCAACATAACCGGCTCCCTGTCTGTAAACGGACAGCAGGTTACCGGCGGCGGCGGAGGCGGCGGTACCGTGACCAGCGTGGCAACCGGTACGGGGCTCACGGGAGGGCCGATCACAGGCAGCGGCACCCTGGCCATCGATCAGACCGTCGTTCCCTTGCTTGGAAACAACTTGAATGCCTTCACCGGCAGCATCACGGCGGCCTCATTCACTGGCAACGGCGCGGGATTGACCAACGTGAACGCGGCCACACTCGCCGGGCTGTCTCCCACCGGATTCGCCACGACCGGAAGCAATACCTTCATCGGCAATCAGACGGTGAACGGAAACATCACCGCGACCGCAACGGCGCAGGGCGGCAACGGTACGTTGACAGTGAACGGATACAACGGAGTCTCTGGAACGGGCCAGGGCGGCGGCGGGGCGATCTACGCGCAGGCCGGCCATGGAGACGAAACCTCTGGTTCTAACACCACGGGCGGTACCGGGGGAGTGTTTATTGGCGGTTATGGAACCGGATACGGAGGCGACGGAATCGACGCGTATGCTGGAGGCGGGGACGCCTCGGGCACAGCCATCTATGCCGGGAAGTTCGTCGGCAATCTGGACGTAACCGGCTCAATCACGGCGGGCACCAAGGATTTCAAAATCGACCATCCGCTCGATCCCGCGAACAAGTACCTCTTCCACGCCTCGGTCGAATCTTCGGAGATGATGAACATCTATACCGGCAACGTCACCACCGACGCGCAAGGCGATGCCCGCATCGAGTTGCCCGACTGGTTCGAGGCCGTCAACACCGACTTCCGCTATCAGCTCACGGTCATCGGCCAGTTCGCCCAAGCGATTGTGAGCCGTAAAGTCGCCAACCATCAGTTCAGCGTCAAGACCGACAAACCGAACGTGGAAGTGTCCTGGCAAATCACGGGAGTGCGCCAGGACGCCTATGCCAAGGCGCATCCGCTGGTCGTCGAACAGGAAAAGGACGCACGCGAACGCGGCCATTACATCCATCCCGAACTGTACGGCGCATCCGAGGAGCAGAGCGTTGAGTGGGCGCGCCATCCCGAGATGATGAAGAGGATCGAGGAAACGCGAGCCCGGCAAATCGCTGCGGCGCAGCAGTAGGCAACGCCGTAAAATTAACGCGGCGGTGGCAGGCTGTGGAAGCATGCGCACCTGCTTCTCGGTCTGCCATTCCCGGATAGTCGGAGACAGAAAGCCGGGGCGCAGCGGTCTGTGTCAAGGCCGGACAATGTCCGCCGCGGAGCGGTCGCAGAGCCTTGACACGGACCGCGCCTCGGTTACACTCGCGCTATCCAGGGAATGGTTGCGATTGGCCTTATCCGGGTGTGTCGGGTGGTTGCTGCGCCAGAATCTCCTGAGCCCAGCGATGTTTCTTTGCCTTCACCTGCCGCGTGATTTCCTCGAATTGGTCAGCGTCCAGCCATTCCCCGCGTGACATGACAGAGAGTACGTGGGTCAGGAAAACTTGCAGACCAACTACCTCCGTCAATAATCGCTTTGCGTAGTTGGCGCCGTCACCAGAGTTTATGTGGTCGCTATCACGAAGCTCCCGGAAGAGCACTTCGCGGATCCATTCGCTGAGCCGGAGGCCGCTCTCTGTCGCTGCGTGTTCGAGCTCGGCAAACTCCGATTGGGTCACCTTGGTGCTGGCAGTGCGAATGCGGAAGTTTTGTGATCCATTCTTCTTTGTAAAAGTGACTTCAACGGCCATAGTTACCTCTTTTCAACAAGTGCACCTGAGGCGCTCTGAAGCGCCCTCGGAACTGCAAGTTATTCATTCTGAAAGAGTCGCTCTGGAACGCCGCGGGACGCTCTGCAGCACCCTCGAAGGGGTGGAGTGTCAAAATTCTTCCGGTGCGAAGCACCGTTCTTGCACCACCACGAAATTGAATGCGGGATCATAGCTCCGATACCAGCACAGAAGCTGTGAACTCCACTCCAGCTAACCAGCTTCTTTCGTCGAACCATTCCGTGGACAAGCTCATGCAGAACCCACACCCAATCGTGTTCGGAATTCGTGTACTTATAGGGATGTTTTCGCGATGGGATTGCGCGAGACGAACGCATGGCGTTCGTTGCTGAAATCTCCAACTAAAAGTCATCGGAATTTCAAGTGGAATCGCTGCGCAAGTTGGCGACGATATTCGTCTCGTTCTTAGTTCTAAGTTGCCGCATGTTGCCCCTCGAAGACCGAAAAGATCAGAGAGCTTTTCTTGCCGGCCTCGTATCCACAATCCCGAGCACCTTGCGGAGGATGCGGCGGCCCGACCGCCGTTCGATTTGGATGAAAGGATCAACTGATTCTCCAATCTCTGCTTTTGTGTCGCAGAAGGTGGTCTGGGCGTGCTTGCACATGCCCAGATTCGCGAAACGGGAGGCTTTCCTCGCAAGGTTGACTAATTCGCTGCTGGCGAAACGTCGTGCCCCGCCTGAAGGAATCGAGCAGCGTCCTGGTCATCGCGATCTCGCACACTTCACCATTTTGGGGCAAAACTATGCTCGCTTCATTTAGGAAGTCCAATGAATTTTCGGCGGGCAGCTATTCCTCGGAGGAATAGCCAGGCAAAAACAGAGTGGTTCGGTTCGGCGGATGATTGTCGATACGGAATGAGAAAGTCGATAAACGATTCACGGTAAAGGACAAAACCATGGTTGTTTCTAGATCTTTCAAATTACTGCATACACTGCACGACCAGTTCTCAGCAAATTTGGATTTCCGTTGTTTGCCACCAAGAGATACCCGCATGTCGCTATTCGCCTGTCTCAGGGCCTCTGAAACGCAACGTCGCAACCGTCTGACACCCGATATTCCCAGTGGGAATATCTAGCGGACGAAAAGTCATTGGACACGGCGACAAGAATGAGCCATGTTCAGTATTTCGTGCGAATACTTCTTGCGTTTGGCCGCCCATGAGTACCGCGATTACTACCGAAGGAGAGATGCAGAGGAAAACGCCACAGCCTTCTGAAAGACCTGTGAGCGCCAAGGCTGCCGCGGAGTTTCTGCAAATGCACGTGAGAAGTGTTACACGTCTCGCTGGGGTTGGTCACATTCCTGGTCATCCGATTGGATACGGACAACGTAGGAAATGGCTCTTCTACATCTCGGAACTGGACGAATGGTTGCGGGCTCAGATATGCTCCGACTCATCCCGGCGTCGTCAAGGCAAGGGAGGACAAGTTGCCTAGACGAAACCGTTATCAGTTTGGAAGTCTCGAACTTCGCAAGAGAACCAAGGGCCCCGACGTATGGCTATTCCGCTACTGGGATCGACAGAATCGATCAGCGACACGACCTTCGATAACTCTGGGTACGGTCGAAGATTATCCAACGCAGGCGGATGCCAGACGTGCGGCCGAAGGTCTCCGACTGGAAATCAATCATGGCGTGCCGTTACGCGAGGCAGTGACTTTTCAAGGCCTGATCGATCGATACGTGAACGAAGAGATCGAGAGAGGCGACCTCGCACATACCACCAAAGAACCCGATCTCAATCGCATCAACAAACACATCTCTCCGAAGTGGGGCAACTGCCTGCTAGGGGAAGTCAAACCTTATCCCGTCCAGGAATGGCTCAGAAAACTGTCTGTGGCTCCAAAAACCCGAGGGCATATTCGGAGCTTAATGCACCGTTTATTCGAGAAGGCCATGCTCTGGGAATTGATTCCGCTGGAACGCAACCCGATGGGCCTCGTCGAACTAAAGGGAGTGAGCAGACGCTTACAGCCTCCGCGCATTTTGACGGAGGAAGAGT
>Ga0209274_10000514_pt1 | contig 23113 bp, 15 predicted proteins | sample HubBroMetageREF1_FD_188343 | JGI IMG/M metagenome (GOLD analysis project Ga0209274, IMG submission 188343) | Reference soil microbial communities from the Hubbard Brook experimental Forest, New Hampshire, USA - Hubbard Brook CCASE Soil... | ecosystem: Environmental > Terrestrial > Soil >...
CCTTCAAGCATGTGATCGAGATCGACGCGAACGACGCCGACACCTGGTATTTCCTGGGCACGGTGTACGTGCAGGCCAAACAGTTTCCGCCAGCGATTGATGCGTTCGACCACGCGCTGAAACTGAATCCGCTGCACGCTTCGGCGGAGTTCGGATTATCACGCGCATACCAGCAATCCGGCGACGTCGACCACGCCCGCGAACACTTGAAGAAGTTCCAATACATTACGCAGAACAAACTCGGCACGCCCATGAGCCTGGCCTACGGCGAGCAGGGACAGTACTCGCGCGCGGTGGAGTCGGCGTCGGCAGTGTTGAAAGCTCCCGCGCCGATTAAGGTGCGGTTTGTGGATGTGACGAAGGAAGCGGGGCTGGTCTTTAATCCGGAGACTCCGACCGCGGAGCCCTATAAGGGCTTTCCAAATTACCTTGGCAGCGGTGCGTGCTTCTTCGACTATGACAATGACGGCAAACTTGATCTCTTCGTAGCCGATAACGGTTCGCACGGCGGGATGTCCTTGTATCACAACCTCGGCAATGGAAAATTTGAAGATGCCACGGGGGGTCTGGGATTAGGCGCAAGAAGCGGCATGGGGTGTACAGTCGGCGACTATGACAATGATGGGTTCGAGGACATCGCGGTTAGCTCGCCGACTGTTCTGGGTGGCGTTGTGGAATTGCTTCACAACCAAAAGAACGGCACATTTGAGAATGTCTGGGGTGCTCACCCCCAGGGGGGGGGGATTGGGAGTGGGGCTGGTGGAAAGAACACAGAGATGCAAAACCAGCCGCCCAAGATTTCAATATCCCCGCCTGGTTCGTCGCAGCTCGCCGAATTATTTCCGTCCGAGCCTATCGGTCTGACGTTCATCGACTATGACCATGATGGCGACCTAGACCTCTACGTCACGCGTGCGAATGCGGTATCAAAAGCGGAGTTCGATGACAAGACTTGGGACGAGAAAACGCCGCCTTCTGGCCACAACCAGCTTCTCCGAAATAATGGAGACGGAACATTCATGGATGTGACAGAAAGCGTGGGCCTCTCCGGCAATACAACAAGCATTGCGGCGATCGGCACTGACTACAACAATGACCGTGCTGTCGATATAGTACTGACCGGTGGCGCAAGGGGCGCGACGGTATTTGAGAATCCGCGCGAGGGGATGTTCAAGATTAAGGAAGTGTGGCCGGAGAATGGCCCGAAGGCTGCAGTAGGAGTCGCTGTTCTCGACTTCGATCACGATGGATGGATGGATCTTGCTTTTACCCACGGAACTGCTCCTGGTCTAACACTCTGGCGAAATAATCACGGCAAATCATTTGAGCAGGTGAAACTGCCCGAGACCAATTGGGTCCGTGCTTACGGAATTGCCGCCTTCGACTATGACAACGACGGCTGGGTCGACCTGGTCGCCGTCGGCGAAACGAAAGAAGGCAAGGGCGAAGTGCGCCTGTTCCGCAATCTGGGGCCGGATGGCTTCAAAGACGTCACCGCCGACGTTGGTCTCGACAAGATTCAACTCAAGGATCCGCGGGCCATTATTACTGGTGACTACGACGGCGACGGGGCCACCGATCTGCTCATCACGCAGAATCACGGGCCTGCGGTGCTGTTGCGGAATGAAGGCGGTAATCAGAATCACTGGCTGCGGCTTTCGCTCAAGGGACTGGCCGATAATAAATCCGCCATCGGTACCAAGGTCGAAGTTTTCTCGGGCGGGAACCGGCAGAAGTTTGAGATTTACGGCTCCAACGGATATCTCGGCCAGAGTTCCACCGACATCGTCGTGGGCCTGGGCGATTCCAAGGAAGCTGACATTGTGCGCATGCTGTGGCCGACCGGCGTACTGCAAGACGAGATTCAAGTGGCAGGCGACAAGCAGCAAAACATTACCGAGATCGACCGCCGCGGCAGTTCATGTCCGACTTTGTTTGTGTGGAACGGTGAGCGCTACGAATTTGTTGCGGATATGCTGGGTGCGGGCGTGGTGGGGCACTGGGTTGGGCCCGGGCAGCGCGACGTTCCGCGACCGGTGGAGTGGATCAAGATTGATCGCGCGATGATTCGGGAGAAGGAAAGTCAAAGCTCCCACCCTGTCGCAAATACCGCGACAAGGGCGGGGCACCCTCTTCAACATGGCGGGACTCTGAGTTTTCGGTTCATGGAGCCACTGGAAGAAGCCGTCTATCTCGATCAAGTGCGACTTATGGCGATTGATCATGCGGCGGATTCCGACGTTTACCCCAATGAGTATTTCGCGTCGAACCCGCCGTATCCACCATTCAAGGTCGTGATCAGCCGCGACGCGCGTCCTCCGGCCGGGGCGTGGGACGAGCACGGGCACGACGTTCTTCCGGATTTACTGGCACATCGTTATTTCGGCGATTTCGCGCTGACGCAGTTTCAGGGATTCGCTCAGCCACATAGCTTGACGCTCGATCTGGGCGAAGCTTACCGCAGCGGCCCGCTGTGGCTGCTACTGCATGGTGAGGTCGAGTACTTTTCGGCGAATAGTATGTACGCCGCGTCGCAAGCCGGAATCGCGGCGATCTCGCCGTATGTGGAAGCGCTGGTTGGCAGTGACAAGGACGAGAACGAAAAATGGAAGCGCGTGGTCGATGACATGGGATTTCCGGCCGGAGGTCCGCGGACGATAACCGCCGATCTCACCGGGAAACTGCCGCCGGGCACGCGGAAGATTCGCATCACGACGAATTTGCAGGTTTACTTCGACAGCATTCTGATTGATCGCGCGCGGCAGGACGCCGCACGTGAGATCCCCATCGACAGGCTCAGGGCAGGCTCCCACCCCGCCAGAAACAACGCGGAGCTTCGGGACGATTCCAGTCGGGAGACTGTGCGGCTGACTCCGGTACCGCTAATACGTGCTGATCTCGAATTTCATGGATACCCGTTGAAGATCGAGGGCACACCTCCGGGGAATGTGCAGTACGTTTATGAAAAGGTGAGTTCGACTGGGCCGTACACTCGGCCGTTTGGAACCTATACACGCTACGGTGATGTGCTGCCGCTGCTGACTGCGACCGATGACAAACTGGCTGTTTTCGGCTCGGGTGATGAAGTGCGGCTGGATTTCGATCCGTCGAACTTACCGGCGCTGCCTCAGGGATGGGTGCGCGATTATTTCTTCGCGGCCAACGGGTACGAGAAAGATATGGACTTCTATGCCGCGGAAGGGAACTATGTGGCGCCGTTGCCCTTCTTGAGCATGGGCGAATATCCGTATTCGCCGAAAACATCGTTCCCGCTCGATGATGAACATGTGAACTATTTGCTCGAATACAACACGCGGCACATGTCCGGCAACGAGCAGCGGGGATACTGGTTCGATTACGGCGAGCACCCATAGGTTCTACAGAAACGTTTTAATATTGACATTTTGTGCCCTCCATAATCCAATAGCCGGACTCATGGAAAATACTTCCGCGTCTTCCTCCGCCGCGCCGCGGCTTCGCCGCTCACTCACTCTTTGGGATTTGATCCTTTACGGCATCATCGTCATCCAGCCGGTCGCGCCCATGTCGGTGTTCGGTGTGCTCAGCGACAGTGGACACGGGCACGTCGTGACCACGCTGCTGATCGCGATGGTGGCCATGCTGTTCACGGCATTCAGCTATGGCCGCATGGCACGCGCCTATCCCAGTGCCGGTTCGGCGTTCACTTACGTCGGACAAGAGATCAATCCTGCGCTTGGCTACGTTACCGGTTGGAGCATGGTGATGGACTACATCCTCAACCCGATGATCTGCATTATCTGGTGCAGCCAGCAGGCCTTCGTGTTCGCCTCGGGGATTCCTTACTGGGGCTGGGCTATTATTTTTGGCGCGGTCTTCACCTTTCTGAATCTGCAGGGCATCAAGACCTCGGCCCGCGTCAACACCTTGCTAGCGGCGGGAATGGGCGCGGTGGTAGCGGTCTTTTTCATGGTTGCGGTGCGCTACATCGGAAGTCATCCGCACGATGGCGCGGGATTCTTTACGCGTCCGTTTTACGATCCGGCGCTGTGGAATTCAAAAGCCGTGCTGGCCGCGACTTCAATTGCGGTGCTCAGCTACATCGGATTCGACGGCATCTCGACACTGTCGGAAGAGGCGGAGAATCCCCGGCGCAACATTCTGTTGGCTACGGTGCTGACCTGTTTCGTCATCGGTATACTTTCAGCCCTCGAAGTTTACGCCGCGCAATTGGTCTGGCCTGCCACCGAACCTTTTCCCAACAGCGACACCGCTTTTACTTTCGTAGCCGGCCGCGCCTGGAAGCCCATGTTTGCGATTCTTGGTTTCACCTTGCTGGTCGCCAACTTCGGTTCCGGGATGGGCGCGCAGATCGGAGCGGCTCGCCTGCTCTACGGCATGGGGCGCAGCAAAGCATTGCCGCAGAAATTCTTTGGCAAGGTCGACGCCAAGCGGCGCGTTCCCCGCAACAATGTTCTATTTGTCGGAGGCATCGCACTGATTGGTGCTTTGCTGGTGAGTTTTAACCTGTTCAGCTACGGGTTGGGCGCAGAGATGCTTAACTTCGGAGCGCTTATCGCCTTCATGGGAGTCAATCTTGCAGCGTTTGTGCGCTATTACGTGCGCGAGAGAAAAAACAGTGCCGTGCCTCCGCTCCTGTTGACGGCGCTCGTGATCGCGCTGGTGTTATGGCCGGGTTCGGACTGGCATTTATTGGCCGCCGCTGGGGTTGCCCTCGCGATCCTTGCGGTATGGACGCCTCCGCTGGCGGGATTTACGATCTGCTTCTTCCTCTGGAAAAATCTGAGCTGGAAAGCCTGGCTCGTCGGCGGCATCTGGATGGCCGTCGGGATTGCCTTCGGCGCCTGGAAAACCCGCGGTTTCCGTGGCGACCTGGTGAGCTTCGACATTCCTGCCGACGGCGATTAGAGGCAACGGGCCTTAGGTAATCGGGAAATCTGCAGTTGAGCAATTCAATCACGGAGCATGATGCTGGGTTCCACGAAGATTGTCGCCTTTGTGCCGACCACGGATGCCGCACGCGCGCGCGCGTTCTATGAAGGCGTGCTCGGCTTGCGGTTCGTCAAGGATGATGGATTTGCGATAGTGCTGGACGCGAATGGAATCATGATTAGGGTTGCGAAGGTGGGAAAAGATTTTGCTCCAGCGCAGTTTACGATTCTCGGCTGGCAGGTTTCTGACATCGAGAACATGGTGCGGGGCCTGCAGGCAAAGGGTGTCCATTTCGAGATCTTCGGATTCTTCAAGCAGGACGAACTGGGGATCTGGACTGCGCCGACCGGCGACAAAGTGGCATGGTTCAAAGATCCGGACGGGAACGTGTTATCTGTTTCTGAGCATGTGTGAGGGCTCCGGGAGGCCGAGAAGCCCGGATTCAACGCCGGGCTCGGCTCTCGTACGAATTGGCTACTCCGCGTTCCAGCCGCTGACTTCGACTGACGGTTTCGCCGCGCCCAGCTCAGTGGCGCGGTAGGTTGCGGTGACTTCGCGCTTCTCGCCGGGCATGAGAGAGACGTAGTTGTCTTCCCAGAGCACGGGGAGAATCTCTTCGCCCTTGACCCCTTTGTTAACTTTCATGCGGACAAAGAAGGCGAGACTCTTGCTCGGGTTCTCCAGCGTTACATGTGTGATCTCATCTTCGCCCTTGTGCTCGCTGCGCTCCGTGACTTTCAGTTTCACTTTGGGCAGTTGCGAAAGTGCCGTGAAATCGGCGTAGGAAGCGGTGGGAGTCATCCACCAGGTGGATTTAGCCCAATCGAGTGTTTCGGGCTTGGTCGAGAGCCAATAGAAATTTGAGCCCACAAGTTTGCCGGCGGAATCTTCCAGGCGCAGGGCGAGGAAGTATGTTGGGCTGAGTCCGGCGACATCGGGGAGCGCGAAAATCTTCGTTGTGCTATCGGCCCCGGCGTCCAGCGCATTCGATTGGGTGAACTTCTCGGTCATGTCGAGGTTGTAGATTTTTGTGGTGAGTTTCAATCCCTTCGTGTCCTCGTACTGGCTGCTGACCACCCAAATAGAGTGATCGTCGTAGCCATAGATCGGATGCAGAGCCTCCATGGCGCGTTTGGCGCCGAAATAGCCGCCGCCCGGACGCATGTAATAGTCATAGAGGTGCCAGATCATCGAAGGCCAGGCGTTGTTGAGCATCCACTGAATAACGCCCGTGGACTGATATTTGTTGCGGCTGTAGGCCTCGTACATGGCGCGCACGCCTTCGTAGGTCTGCATCTGCGATTTTGTGGCGAAGTCTTCCACGCTGTCAGACTTGCCGTAGCGATTGGCGAGGGCCTCGCTGAACACGCCGATCGTTTTGAACTCACCGCCGCCCGTGTGATAATTCCAGGTGTCGTCGATCGGCCACATGTGGTCTTTGCCCACCATGGCGCGGATGCTTTCAATCGGCGGAACGGCGGGCCCCATGCTGGTTTCCATGTTGAAGCCGTAGGCCCCGCCGCAGCCTCCGGGATTGCACAGCTTGCGGCCGGGCTGGCCTTCGGGGGTGTCGACCTCCCAATAACTGGGCGCAATGTATTCGTAGGGCCCGCTCATTTTGACGCCGCTCGCCCCGGTGACGCTGGTTTTCTTTCCAGTGGCCGACGACACGACCGGATTCGGCCAGAGCAAATCTTTCTCGATGTCGAGGTACATCTGCTCCACATCGGGCGGCGGAGGGTTGTCGCTGCCGTTCAACCACACGATGATGCTGGGATGGCTGCGCAGGCGGTATATCTGATCGCGCAGGGATTGTTGGGCGATTTCAAAATCCTTGGGCTGCCAGCGTGGCCAGCGCTCCCAGAAATCGCAGCAGCACCATCCCGCCATGACGAGGATGCCTTCGCGATCGGCGAGGTCAAAGAACTCCGGGATCTCCAGTTTGCCTTCCAGTCGTATGGTGTTGAGTCCCATGTCGTGGACGTAGCGGAATTCGTCGTGCAGGCGCTGTGAATTCTCGCGCAGCATCAAGTCGGGCGTCCAGCCGCCGCCGCGAATCAGGATGTTCTTGCCGTTAATGTGAAATGCCCGGCCGCCGACCGAGTTGAAGTCGGACGTGATTTCGCGGATGCCGAAGACACTGCTCGAATCGTCGCTGACGGCGCCGTTCACCTCGAGTTGCATGGTGAGCTGGTAGAGGTTCGGCTTACCCATTTGCGTGGGCCACCACAGTCGCGGGCTGGTGAAGAGGAGTTGCTGAAATTTGTCGGGCGTGAAGATGACGTCTTTCGATTCGTTGGCTGCGAGTTCGACGTCCTGTTCGAACTTGACGCTCTCAATTTCGCCTTTGAGCTTTCCTTTGACTGGCTTATCAGTGCCGTTTTTCAGCTGCGCGGTGACGGTGAGTTGGGCTGCGTCGTTGGCTGGCGGATTCAGTTTCGTTACTACCGTAGGATAGCGCAGCGCCACCGGGCCGCTCGATGTGAGATACACCTCGCGCCATAGTCCCATGTTCTTATCAGGAGGCGCCGGATTCCAGTCGACGAAAGTGATGGCGAGATCGTGGTCGGTGGGCGCGTAGGCCTGAACCGCGAGCACGTTCTCGGAGCCGGGTTTGGCGGCGTCGGTCACATTGAATTCATAGGTCCGCCACGCGCCCGCTACATCGTCGGACTTGGCAATTTGCTTTCCATTGAGCCAGATGTTGGCGCGGTAATTGATCCCGTTGAACTTCAACCACACAGTCTTGCCCTTATAAGCGGCCGGCACAGCGAACTGCTTGCGGTACCACCAGGAAACGGTGTAAGGGCTGTCGGGCGCCATGGGGATGTTGGAAAAATTTGCACCGATGGGATAGTTGACTCCGGCGAAGTCGCGCAGGTTCATGCCGAAGAGCGGATCGGGAAAGGTCTTGTCCTTAACCAGCGCCGCCACCACGGTGGTGGGCACAGTCGCTGAATGCCATCCCTTGGGAACGAATTGCGGAGTGGAGATGACCTCTCCCTTGGCCTCGACTTTGGCGGACGTTTGCAAAGACCAGCCGTCGCGCAAAGGCAGCTTGGCTTCGGCTGAGTGAGTGTGCGAGGCGCTTTGAGCCAGAAGGGATGAAGCCAGTAGGAATTGAGCGAGAACGAAGAGAATCACTGCCGGGCGCTGGCCCGAGGTCCGCTTGACTGAGAACATGGAGCTCCTGTAATCGCGATCGCGCGCTTTGGGGATTGGTCCGGGGTACAGAAATACCCCGGAGAATGGATAACATTTATATTGATACGTTTCAATAGCGGAGTTTTGGAGACGCGGGCGAATGCCGTGTTCGTGGAGGGGCGGACGCCTCGTCCGCCCCGGGGAGTGGCAAGAATCCCCGGACGAGGGCGTCCGGGGTTCCATTTCCAAGAGTGGTTCGGTCTGGCTAGTTTATAATTACAGATTCGCTTATCCACTCTGGAGTGATTGATACCATGATTCGATTTCTGCAAAAATCCGGGCAGACCACGAAGTACGTTCTCGGCGGGCTGCTCCTGATCATCTGTGTGTCGATGGTGATTACGCTGATTCCCGGCGGCTTGGGCGGGGAGGTATTCTCCGGCAATCCCGGCCAAGGCGTCATCGCGAAGGTGGATGGCGGAGACATCAGCGCTGAAGAAGTCCGCACCACCGCGCGGCAGATGGCGCAGCAGGAAGCGCAGCGCTATGGCGAGATGGCCGCGAAGATCATGCCATTTCTCATCCAGCAGGAGACCTCGCGCGCCGTGGACCAATTGATCAACCGCCAGGCGCTGCTGAGCGAGGCCAAGCGCATGGGGCTGCGGGTTACGCCGGAGGAAGTGAAGGATGAACTGCAGCACGGCCGCTATGCGGCAACTTTTTTCCCCGGCGGCAACTTCATCGGCCAGACCGAGTACGAGGACATGCTGCAGCGGGCAAATCTGACCCCCACCAAGTTTGAAGAAGCTGTCGGCAACGATATTCTGATTACCAAGCTGCAGGCCTTTATTTCCGGCACCGCGAACGTGAGCGATGCCGAAATTCACACGGAGTTCATCAAGCAGAATTCCAAAGTCAAGTTCGATTACGCAGTCCTGAAGCAGGACGATTTGCGCAAGGGCCTGCACCCTACCGACGAAGAACTCAAGGCGTTTTACGAGAGCCACAAGGCGAGCTACGCGAACTCGGTTCCGGAAAAACGCAAGGTGAAGTATGCGATTGTCGAAACGGGCAAGGCGGAAGCCGCAGTTCAGGTCACGCCGGACGACCTGCGGGCTTACTACGATCAGCATCGCGACCAGTACCGCGTGCCCGAGCAGGTAAAAGTCAGCCACATCTGGATCAAGATGCCGCTGCCCGGCGCGGATGGTAAGGTCGACGACAAGGCTGTGGCCGAGGCGCAGCACCGCGCAGACGATCTGCTCAAGCAGTTGAAGGGCGGAGCCAAGTTCGAGGATGTGGCGAAGAAATATTCGGAAGATCCGGGAAGCGCCAATGTCGGCGGTTCGCTGGGTTGGATCGGGAAAGGCCAGATGGCGGCAGAGTTTGAAAAGGCCGCGTTTTCGCTTCCCAAGGGACAGATCAGCGACGTGGTGAAGAGTCTGGATGGCTTCCACATTGTTCGCGTGGACGATAAGCAGGAAGCGCATGTGAAGTCGATCGATGAGGTCAAGAGCCAGATTGAGCCGATCCTGAAGCACCAGAAGGGACAGCAGGCCGCGCAGAAGAAGGCGGAGGCGCTGCTCAAGGATGCCCGCGCGGAAGGTTTGGACGCAGCCGCGGCCGCACAGGGCGTTCCTGTAATCAACTCGGACTTCTTTGCCCGCAAGGATATGCTGCCGGGCCTGGGGCCGGCGACGCAGTTTATGGATGCGGTGTTCAGCGAAGCCGAAAAGTCTCCGCCGGATGTGGCTCCGGCATCGCAGGGGACGGTAGTGTTCCAGTTGCTGGCGATAAAGCCGGCCTCGACGCCGACCTTTGAGGAGATCCGCAGCAAAGTTGAGGAAGAATTCAAGAACGAGCGGTCCTCGACTTTACTGTCACAGAAGATTCAGGAATTGTCGGACCGCGCCAAGGCCGAGCATGATCTTAAGCGCGCTGCGAAAGAGCTGGGTGCGACCGTGAAGACCAGCGACTTCGTTCTGCCCGACGGTCAGGTTCCTGACGTGGGTTCGATGGCGGGTCAGGCGTCGGTAGCTTTTACCATGAAGCCGGGCGAGATTAGCGGCCCGATCAACGGCGGCGGTGGGAGTGCCGTGGTTCTTGCGGTGCTCGAAGACCAGACGCCCACGGATGCGGACTTTGCCGCTAAACGCGATCAGATTCGCGATCAGTTGCTGCTACAGAAGCAGCAGGAACGCTTCGTGATTTTTGTCGCTGGCCTGGTCGACGAGATGACGAAAGCGGGCAAGATCAAGAAGAACGCGGAAGAGATCAAGACACTTACCAAGAGCAGCGAGCAGGGAATGTAACGGCGGTGACATGTCCTTTCCACGCGCCGCAGGCATCCTGTTGCATCCCACGTCGTTGCCTTCGAGCGGCGGGATCGGCGATTTTGGGCCGGCCGCTTATCAGTTTGTAGACTTTCTCGCTTCTGCCCGCCAGGGACTCTGGCAGGTTCTGCCGTTGGGGCCGCTCGGCTACGGCAACTCGCCTTACTCTTCCACCTCAGCATTCGCTGGAAATCCGCTGCTGATCAGCCTGGAGCGCCTCGCCGAGCACGGCTGGGTTGACCTGGGAAAGATTGAATCGAAGAAAATTGCCCCGGGAAAGCTCGATGCTGGGAAAGTTGATCCGGCATCAGCTTCCGGTGCCGTCGACTATGGTCAGGTTTTCGGGCGGAAGATGCCGCTGTTATTTGCAGCGGCGCGGAATTTTCTGCTCACGGCGTCGCGTGAGACACAGCAGCGGTTGGCAAACTTCCGCGCGGAAAATGCCTGGTGGCTGGATGATTTTGTCCTGTTCGATGCTCTCCGCGCCCGCCACAAATTAGAAAGCTGGAACCGGTGGCCACACGACCTTGCCCGTCGAGAGCCAGCAGCGTTGAAGACAGCACGGCATGAATTGGCGGCTGACATTGAGATTCGCAGCGCGCTGCAGTTTGCTTTCTACGAGCAATGGCGGGCGTTGCGACGGTACTGCTCCGAGCGGGCGATCCGCATTGTGGGCGATGTCGCAATCTTTATGAATCACGACAGCGCCGACGTGTGGACGCACCGCGAGTTGTTCCGGCTGAACGACGATCTGGAGCCGGAGGTTGTAGCGGGCGTGCCTCCAGATTTTTTCAGCAAGACTGGACAGCGTTGGGGAAATCCGCTCTACCGTTGGGACGTGATGAAGGAGCGCGGCTATGAATGGTGGATTCAGCGGCTGCGCTGGGCGACCCAAAACTGCGACTACATCCGACTGGATCACTTCCGCGGATTCGACCAGTTCTGGGAGATTCCAGCGAGTGACGCGACGGCGGAAAATGGCCGCTGGGTTGACGGGCCGCGCGACGACTTGTTCCTGAAGGTCCGCGAGGCGCTGGGTGGCATGCCGTTTTTTGCTGAGGACCTCGGTTACATCACTCCGGAAGTGCATGCGCTGCGGGAGCGGCTGCAGATTCCGGGGATTTCAGTTTTGCAGTTCGGTTTCGGCGATGAAGGGGCGCACATTTATCTGCCGCATCGCTCCGGAGGTAAAGTAATCTACACCGGCACACACGACAACGACACGGTAGCGGGGTGGTGGCGGTCGGGAGCGGCGGAGCACGAACGCCGCAACGCGGAGGCTTATGTTGGACGTTGCGAGGATGGGATTCATTGGGCGTTTATCCGCGCGGCGCAAGGCTCTCCGGCGAGTCTGAGCATCATTCCGCTGCAGGATGTGCTGGGGCTGGGCAGCGAAGCCCGGATGAATACTCCCAGTCTGCATGGCGGCAACTGGCGATGGCGTTTCGACCAGGGCCGGCTTACGAGCGAGTTGGCCGCGAAGCTGGCTCTTCTCGCCGAGCTGAGCGATAGACTTCCCAAGTCGTTCGCCGCATCGGCGAACGAAAACTTTGCTGCGTGAAAGTGCGGAAAGAGACTTCCTGGCAGGAATTGTGGGAGTCGTCTGTAAAGAACGTGATTTTAGACCGGGTCAGGTTCAAAATTCCCACGTCTCGCAAAATACGCCAGACATGGGGCACCCAGTGCCGATTTCGTGTATAGAGGTAAGGGGAATATTTGCGTGAGCGAAGTGAACATCAACCCGAACGTCAAAGCGAAAGACGCGATCATCGAGGCCGTGGGTGTGGAGAAGTCGTACCCCCAGGCGGATGGAACGCGGATTCAAGTGGTTGGGCTGACCAATCTCGCGATCGAACCAGGGAAGATTGTTGCCTTGCTGGGGCCGTCGGGGTGCGGCAAGTCGACGCTGTTGCGCATGCTGACCGGCCTTGCGCAACCGACGTCGGGAACGCTCCTATGGCACGGTAAGCCGCTGGACGGCCAGATGCCGAACGTGGCCATCGTGTTTCAGAGCTTCGCTTTATTCCCCTGGCTCACCGTGCTCGAGAACGTGGAAGCCCCGCTCGAAGCCAAAGGCGTCCCCGACGTCGAGCGCCACAAGCGGGCTTTGCGCACACTCGATACGGTCGGCCTGGACGGCTTTGAGACGGCGTATCCCAAGGAACTTTCCGGCGGTATGAAGCAGCGCGTGGGCTTCGCGCGGGCGCTCGTCGTGGAACCGGAAGTGTTGTTCATGGATGAGCCGTTCTCGGCGCTCGATGTTCTTACCGCGGAGAATCTGCGCGGCGAGTTGCTCGAACTCTGGCTGAACAAGAAGATGCCGGCTAGCGCTATTTTCATCGTGACCCACAACATTGAAGAGGCTGTGATGCTCTCGGATCGGGTGATGGTGCTGGGAAGAAATCCGGCGCGCATTCGTTCCGATTTCAATATCCGGCTGAAACATCCGCGAGACCGCAAGTCGGCGCGCTTCGTGGAGTTGGTGGATTACATCTACAAAGTCATGACGGAGCCGGAGGTCGAACACGACTTGCCCGACGCCGAAACGACGGCGGAAATCATTCTGCCGACGGGCGGACTCGCGAAAGACGCTCTAAAAAAGCAGGAAGCGCCCCTGCGCACGACGAGATACCAGATGCTGCCCCATGCGCGGGTCGGTGGAATCGCCGGCTTGACGGAATTGCTGCATGATCGCGGCGGCCGCGAGGATCTGTTTCGCCTGGCCGAGGAATTGGTGATGGACGTCGAGGACCTGCTTCCAATTCTTGAGGCTTGCGTGCTGTTGGGGTTTGCCTTGCTGAAAGAGGGCGACGTGCAGATCACTCCGCAGGGCGTGATCTTTGCCGATGCTGATATTCAGCAACGCAAGGTTTTGTTCCGCCAGGCGGCGCTGGAACATGTCACGATCCTGAAGCAAATTGATAAAGTGCTCAAGCGAAAGTCAGACCACTCGATCGCAGACGAATTCTTTCACGACATCCTCGACGAACATTTCGCCGAAGACGAAGTGCAGCGCCAGTTCGAGACCGCAATGAACTGGGGCCGCTATGCCGAGATATTCGACTATGACCGCGAGAAGGGCCGCCTGGTGCAGACCGAACCGCCGGCCGAACCTTGGGCTGCACCGTCGGTTCAGACACCTCTTCCGAAAGCCTGAAGAGAAGTTTTCGAGTTGATCGATCGACTCGACTCCAGATCCCATGAAGAAATCAGTCAGCCTGAGAGGATTTTCGGCGTATCGAATCTGGACGCAACTGCCCAGCCTCGAGATCTCCTACCTGCCCGATCTTTTGATGTTCGGGGCGGGCATCGCTCTGTTCTATGGGGTGCTGGTGGTTGGGCGGCACTGGCTGGGCCCGTTCACTCCAGAGATTGAAATCTCGCGCAGTCCGTGGGCGCTTGTGGCCTATGCGGGATACTCTTTGTTGCGCATCACGATCGCGTATGCGCTGAGTCTTGCCTTCACGCTGGTGTACGGATATGTCGCGGCTTACAACCCGCGAGCAGAGCGCTTTATGATCCCGCTGCTCGATGTGCTGCAGTCGATTCCGGTGCTGAGCTTTCTTCCCGGAGTGATGTTGGCGATGGTCGCTCTGTTTCCGGGACGGCAGTTGGGCGTGGAAGCGGGTGCAATCCTTCTGATCTTCACCGGCCAGGTGTGGAACATGGCGTTCAGCTTTTACGCATCGCTGAAGAGCATTCCGAAGGAAATGCGCGAGGCGGCGAACATTTATCACTTCAGCTGGTGGCAGCGCTTCATTGAGATGGAGTTGCCGTTCGCGGCGATCGGGCTGGTATGGAACTCGATGATGTCGGTGGCCGGCGGCTGGTTTTTCGTGATGGCTTGCGAGATGTTCGTGCTCGGTGACCGCGACTTCCGCTTGCCCGGGCTGGGTTCGTATCTGCAGACCGCGGCTAGTGCCGGGGATACTCGATCGATCCTCTACGGTGTGGGTACGATGATCGCGGTCATCGTGCTGCTCGACCAGTTCATCTGGCGTCCGGTGATTTCGTGGGCGGAAAAGTTTAAGGTGGAGCAGGTCGAGAGCAGCGACGCTCCACGCTCATGGGTGCTCGACCTGATCCATCATTCGCGCAGTCTGGCCCAGATTCGCAAGAAGACCGTGCATCCACTGAGCGAGCGGGTGATGCTTTACTTTTCGCGGGTGCGTTCCAGCGATGATGCCGAGCCTAGCAGCGCGTGGAGAATCTGGCTTGTGCGTTCGCTAGGCGTCGTCCTGCTCGCGGGCATGAGTTACGGAGTCGTTCGCGTGGTCATGATTTTGACCGGCCTGCAGAAGGCGGAGTTGCAGGAAGCCGCTCTTGGCCTTGGTGCGACGTTCCTGCGCGTGAATCTTACACTGCTGCTGGGCGCGCTGTGGACGATTCCCGCGGGCGTGGCCATCGGCTTCAATCCGCGGCTGGCGCGGATTGCTCAGCCGCTGGCGCAGATTGCAGCATCGGTTCCCGCGACGGCTCTGTTCCCCGTAGTGTTGCTGCTACTGATACGCGTGGGCGGCGGGCTGGGGATTGGTTCGATCGTGCTTCTACTGCTGGGAACGCAGTGGTACATCTTGTTCAATGTGATTGCGGGGGCGATTGCGATCCCCACCGATTTGAAAGAGTGCTGCTCGGTGTTCCGAATGAAAGGCATCGAGCGCTGGAAGAAACTAATTCTGCCCGGGATTTTTCCATACCTTGTTACCGGCATGGTTACAGCTTCGGGCGGGGCCTGGAATGCGAGCATCATCGCGGAATATTTTCACTTCAAGGGGCACATCTATACGACGGTTGGTCTCGGGGCGACCATCTCTCAGGCTACGGATTCCGGCAACTTCGACCTGCTGCTGGCCGCGACCATGATGATGGCAGCGACCGTGGTGACCATCAATCGTCTCGTGTGGCGCAAGCTATATGGGCTCGCCGAGACACGCTACCGGCTCGAGACCTGAGCGACGTTTGCAGGTGTGCGGTTGGAATGGTTCCCTCTGGTTACTTTCGAGTGCCCTCGAGCTCTCGTTTCATCAACTTTTAACTTGTGCTTCATCCTGCCGCAATAGCGTTGCGCTATTCATATGAAATGCCATCAGACCATTTGCATCCGGACCAGACGCGGGCCGAAGTGTTATCGCACGTGCCTGAAGTTCCCGGCTTGGCGAAGTTTGCTTCTGTCGGCAAGGTGAGGGACCTATACCGGCGAGTGCAGCGATCGCCGCAGGGATTTCGTCTGGAGAATCTGCTCGCCGAGATGCGGGTCGGGCTCAGCGTCGGCGCCGCGGATCAGGCGCGGATTCCTACCACCGGTCCGGTAGTGGCTGTGGCCAATCATCCTTACGGTGTGTTGGATGGCGCGATTCTGACCGTGCTGCTGACGCGCGTTCGGCCGGACGTGAAGGTGCTGACCAATCTTCTTCTGGCCCACGTTCCCGAGTTGCGGACGCATTGCATTTTTGTGGATCCGTTTCAGAGCGATCGTTCCGTGCAGTCAAACCGGAAAGCTGTGCGAGAGGCTTTGGCCTGGCTGCGGCGAGGCGGAATGCTGGCCATATTTCCCGCGGGCGAAGTGTCGCACTGGCAAATGCCGGCGGCACAAATTGCTGACCCAGCGTGGAACGATACGGCGGTGCGCCTGATTCGCAGGACCGGAGCGACAGCCCTGCCCGTGTACTTCTGCGGGCGCAATGGGGTGGGGTTTCAGCTGATGGGCATGCTTCATCCCAAGCTGCGGTCAGCGTTTCTGTTGCAGGAGTTCCTGCAGCAAAAAGGCAAGACGGTGGAGGTGCGAGTCGGCAGCGGGATTCCGGCGGATGCCATGAAACCGATCCGCGACGATCACGAAGCGACGGAATACCTGCGCTGGCGGACTTACCTGCTGGGCCGGCGGAGCAAACCAGAAGTTTTGTGGCAGACCGCATTGCGAACGCGGTTTCCATTCAAGATTCAGGAACCAGTCGCGGCGCCAATCTCCGCTGACGTGCTGGCAGAAGAGTTGCAGACGCTCCCGGCAGACCGCTGTCTGGCGGAGAACAGTGAATTCGCCGTCTACCTTGGAGCAGCGAGCGAAATGCCGCAACTGCTGCGGGAAGTGGGACGGCTGCGCGAGGTTACGTTCCGCGGTGCCGGCGAAGGAACCGGCAAGAGCCGGGACCTCGACGCGTTTGACGATTACTACTCGCACATTCTGCTGTGGCACAAAACGAAGCGCGAGCTGGTAGGGGCTTATCGCGCCGGCAAAACGGAGGAGATTCTGGCGGAGCGCGGAGTCAGCGGGCTTTACACGAGCACCCTGTTTCGCTATGACGAAAGAATTTTTCAGAAGCTGGGTCCTGCGCTCGAACTGGGGCGCTCATTTGTGAGACCGGAATACCAGCGGCAATACGCGCCACTGCTGTTGCTGTGGAAGGGAATCGCCAGGATGGTGGTGCGGGAACCCGAGATTCCGGTGCTGTTTGGCGCGGTCAGCATCAGCAATGACTACAACGAAACGTCGCGCGAAATGATTTATCGCTTTTTTGAAGCGCACATGCGAGAGGACGAACTGTCCGGACTGATTGAACCGCGTCGCCCGTTTCGTTCTGGGCTGTTACGCCGGTGGGATTGCGACGGGATGCTCCACGGCCTGCGCGACCTGGACGAACTCTCTCAGCCCATTACTGACGTGGAGTCCGATGGCAAGGGTCTGCCGATTCTGCTTCGGCAATATGCGAAGATCGGCGGCAAACTTCTTGGCTTCAACGTCGACCGCAAGTTTTCCAACGTTCTGGACGGCCTGGTGGTGGTGGATTTGCGCCAAACCGAACCCGCGGTGCTGGAGCGTTACATGGGGCGGGAAGGCGCGGCTCGCTTCCGGCAGGTGCACGCGGCTGAGGTTCTCTGAGCCGCGAGTGTGGTTCATTTCCCTGGGTGCAGACGGGTTGCCTCGTCGGGCAAAAGACACACTTGCGCAGACTCTTTGAGCGCTTCGTCTAGATTTGTGCCCAGCACCGCGAGTTCTTCCTGCTCCATTAATTCCTGCATGCGCTCAAACAGTAGCCGTTCCTCCTTGCGGATGTGGGCCGACAGGCACTGACCGAGGATAGACAAGTCCCCTGCGGACATCCGGCACGCCACACAGTTCCCAAAGAATTCCCGCAGTGTGACGTGGTCGGTTAGTAGTTCGTCCACCAGTGGAATTAACTCCGGGAACTTTCGAGCTGCAGGGAACAGTACCCGTTCCTCGGCCGCGAAGTGAATCCGGATTTCAGCTTCAAAGAGTTGGGTTATTTCTGCCTGCCATGCCGCAAGCTCAGCCCCCCTGATGGGTGATGCGCGATCGATCCGAACGCACAGGGCCAGAGCGTGCTGATGCTGCCGGGAGAGCGGAATTAAATTTCTGTCGCGCAGCATGATGGGGTACGTCGCCTTTGGGGCTCTCTCGGGAAACCTTCTCGGGAACTTTTCAGGAACTCTCGCGCACCAATCCTGGCATGGCCGGATCAACCGGCGCCTCCGCTGGTTCGGGGGACGGACGCACGGTCAGCCAGTCGGTGCGAACCCGCTGCCATTCCTGGATCAGCATTCCGTTGGCCTCGAAGAAACTGCGAATGCGGGACCGCTCCCAGCCCGCAACTTCCTCGAGAATGGGCGCCAGCACGGCTAAGGCGCTGCTGCTGAGTACCGTGCGCTTCGCGATTTGCGAAACATCCGGCGACTCGGAGACCGCGATGGTCAGTCCGTCGCGTGAATTGATGTGCAGCATGACATGGATGTCGGAACTTCCATCGCCGGTGTAGATCACATGATCGGGGCCGGCGACCTGCTGCAGAAGCAGGTGATTCAAAACCGCGACTTTGCCGTAGCCCGCGGTGGCGCGCACGATGGTATCAATCTCGCCCGAGGGCTTGTAACGAAACTCCGTGCCGAAAATGTGATCGGGCGGAACAATATCTTCCAGTGCCGAAAGAATCACTTCAACCGGCGCCGCCGACAGAACATAGAAATCGAATTGATGGCCGTCGATGCCGGCATCAAGGAGTTGGTAGAGCAGCTTGATGTCGCCCTTCAGTCGAATGCGTTTGCCCACCTCCCGCAGATGTTCTTTCCGGACCTTCGCCTTGAATTCCGGATCATGCAGCAGTAAATACGCCAGCTCCGCGCCTTGCTGCACCAGATTGATCTTCGCCATGCCCTTGGCTTTGCGCTCGAATTCCTCGGTGGAAATTCCGACCAGTTCGGCGAGCACGTAGCCGGAATCGTTGAAGGTGAGCGTCTGGTCGAAGTCGCTGGCGAAAATGTAGCGTTTCCAGGATCTGTCTGCCATATGGCTATTCGATTCGCATCCGGGCCGGATGCGCTATAAAAAGAATCGATTGCGATTATATGCCCGAGTGGTTGAGCCTCCTTTACTAAATTCGTGGGCGCGTCCAGAATAGAGGGTCCGGCAGGCCGGAGCAATTAAGATCGAACGAGCGTGTCGGGACGAGAAAGAGGAGCCTCATGGTAGTAGCGACTGGCGAACTGATTCGAGCGATGAACTACGTGGACGACATAACGACGACGCTGCGTCGGATGTGTTTGTACATTCCCAGCATGAACGCCGAAGAACGGAAGCGGCTGGCCGAGTATTTGCGCGCCGCTGGCGGTGCCGTCGATGCCGCGATTGCCGATCTGGAAAAGGCGGACAAGTAAGTGGCGCTGGGTCCGACGAGCGAAGTTGAGATGGGCAAGGTCCAGACGATTGCAGTGATCGGCGCCGGGATCATGGGGCGAGGCATTGCTCATGCCGCAGCGCTGGGCGGGTATCGCACCATCTTAGAGGACCTGCTGCCGGGAGCTCTGCGCAACGCAGAGACCGAAATTCGGACCAATCTCGACAAAGCGGTGGAACTGGGCAAAGTTACGGCGCCGGCCGCCGATTCGGCGTTTCAGCGATTGGAGTACGCTGGCTCCGTCGAAGAAGCCGCGCGCGAGGCTGATCTTGTGATTGAAGCGGTTCCGGAGGAGATGGAGTCGAAAATCGAAATCTTCACTCTGCTCGACAAAGTTTGCCGGCCCACCACCATGCTGGCGTCGAATACCTCATCGCTCAGCCTGACCGAGATTGCCAGTGTGACCTACCGCGCGAAAAAATGCGTGGGCATGCACTTCTTTAATCCCGTACACAAAATGAAACTGCTCGAAGTCGTGCGCGCGCTCGAGACCGACGACGACACGCTGGCCACCGCTGTCGAAGTTGGCAAGCGCATGGGCAAGGAGGTCGTAGTCATCAAGGAATCGCCCGGCTTCATCACCAGCCGCATCAATGCCATGATCGGCAACGAGGCGTTTCACATGCTGCAGGAGGGCGTAGCGTCGGCCGCAGATATCGACAAGGCGCTGAAGCTGGGACTGAACCATCCCATGGGGCCATTTGAGTTGGTCGATCTTGTGGGTCTCGATACGCGGCTGAGCATTCTGGAGTATCTGCACAAATCGCTGGGTGAGAAATATCGTCCGGCTCCACTGCTGGTGCAGTACGTGAAGGCCGGTCGCCTCGGGCGGAAGTCAGGGCGCGGCGTGTACGAGTACCCGGAAGCGGTGATGAACCCGAAGACGAACTGAGGAGTTGCGCCGACACAACGCGTGGCGCGACCCAACGAAAAGTCACATCGAGGACTGTCATCCTGAGGCAGGCGAAGCCTGTAACTTCGCAATGTCGCCGAAAGGACTCGTCTCACGGCAAGCCGCATGGGCCCTCGGGTCTACCGAATCCGCCTAACGTCGTACGGTCGCTCGCGCGGGCTTTGCCGCCGTTCAGGATGACAAGACTCGAGGAGCGATCCGCCCGCCGAAGCTCAAACCCGCAAGGCTAGAAATTCTTTCTTCTGCAATTCCTTTGCTCGTCAGCTGCACCTGAAAGCTCTCGCCCATGCCAGCGGGCGTAACGAGATGCTTGAGTTGCAGGGCGACTTTGACCCGTTCCTGGGGCAGACGGCAATCCTCAAACGCGTCGGCGAATTCATTGGCCTCGCCAATGCCCAGCAGAAACTGCGATTGGGTAATGAGCTTCTGTGTCCGCATGCCTTGCTTTTCTGCGGCTGCGGCTAGCGCGGTAAAGTTCACGTCGGCGGTGATGTCTTGCATGCCAGGGGCTTCACACGGGTTGGCGCTCACTGAATGTTGACGGATGGCCTTCAGCGTTCCGCGATGGCGTCCGGCGAGTTGTTCCTCCCGAGTGTAGCCGTAATCGATCACGACCATGAAGCCGCGCTGCACGTCGGCTGCGGCCGCGTGCATGTGCGCTTGCGATTGAAGTGAAACTTCGACGCGTTCTCCGGGTTCGGGGTGGATCGAATAGCAGTCGAGAAATTCGAGTTCTTCGGACGAAGGCGGCGCCCAGGTCTCGAGAAAACGACCGTCGCGGGCAGCAATGCGGAGCGATCCTTCCGAACTGAGAATCTCGACCGGCAGGGCGTCGAAGAATTCGTTAGCGAAGACGATGGTCGACGCGCTGACATCCGAACTCGACAACTGCGCCTTGCTGGAGTCGACGTGACGGTTCAGAGTGCCTACGACTCTTTGCCGCAGCGCGGGCGAGCGTTCGTCCATGACATAATGCAACGCCTGGAAGAATTCTGGGAACTTCTTTTCCGACCAGTCCAAGACATCTCGCGCGAAGAGGCCGCGACCGGGGCCAAGCTCCTTCACCAGGATGTTTTCAGGCGAGCCGAGAACACGCCACATCTCTTCGAACTGGCGCGCCAGCAAGCGCCCAAAAACTGCGTGCACGTCGCTCGAGGTGTAGAAGTCGCCGGCTTTGCCGAACTGTGCGGCGTTGCGCGAGTAGTAGCCGAGTTCGTCGTCGTAGAGGCATAGCTCCATATAGCGGGAGAAGGGAATCGGACCACGCGTGCGGATTTCCTGCTCGATCTTTTCGCGGAGTGCGTTCACGGTCGTGCGCTCACAGTCCGTTCCGCTGGCGGTCGGCGCGATCTTGCGGAGTGCGGATAAACATCTCCATGAAGTAGTCGTGCAGGGCGTCGAAGAGCTGGCGCTGAAAGCCCCACTCGAATTGCGGGTGGTCGAGATCGCGCGGGTGCAGGTCGAAATAGTAAGTGTGCACGGGGACGGTCTTATCTTTGAAGTCGATGATGACCTCGACCCCCTCGTCTTTGGCGCGCGCCGAGAAATTCAGCAGCGGGTGTTCGTAGAGGCGGAGTTGAGCTAACACGCGGTCGAGGCGGGAATCGGCGGTTTCGGACACACGCCGATTCTAGCGGAATGAGGAAGAACTCAACCACACCGGGGCCCGGCGCGTTGAAGATGCTCAGTCACTCGTAGCGCAGCGCCTCGATCGGATTCAGCCGTGCGGCCTTGATGGCCGGCAGCATGCCGCTGATGATGCCAACGAAGCTCAGAATGGCCGTCGACCAGATCAAAGTCGTCGAGTCGATATAGAGATGAATGTCGCCTTCGCTGGCGTTGTCTTCGAATGCGCTCCACAGAGTGAGCGATCCCACTGACCACGAAACCAGATAGGCGAGAATCACGCCCAACAGGCCGCCCAGCGCGGTAATCACGAGCGCCTCAGCCAGGAACTGGAACAGAATGTGCCAGCGGTGTGCACCTAAGGCCTTCTCTACACCGATTTCGCGGGTACGCTGCGTCACCGATACCAACATGATGTTCATCAGTCCCACGCCGCCGATGCCCAGCGTGAGCAGGCCGATGAAGCCGAGCAGAATCTTGATCCCGGTAGAGATGATCTGCAAATCCAGCAGATCGGCGAAGACGTCGAACACAAAAATCGCACGCTGATCCTTGGGATCGAAATTGTGGTGGAAGGCCATGGAATCGCGCACGGCTTTGACGATTTTGGCGTGGTCACCCTCGTACTCCATGACGACCGAACTCAGATAATACGTGTTGGTCAGGTCGCTCATGGCGCTGTACGGGACGTAGACGTGCTCGTTGATGTTGTCGTCGCCGTTTTGCACCTGATGTTTGAGCACGCCGACAATCTGGTAGGAAATGCCGTCGAGGCGGAGGTTCTCGCCGAGCGCGTTCTGGCCGGAGAAAAGTTTCTTCTTGGCGTCGGAACCGATCACGGCAACGCGAGTGTGGGTGAAGTCGTCGGCATCGCCGAAGAAGCTGCCCTCGGCGACGTCCAGCTTGCGCATGCGGCTATAGGTGGCGTAGACCCCGCTGACGCCATAGGTTGCGCTGCGCGTGCCGTAGGCGACGACGCAATTCTTTGACGTCTCGGGCGAAACGCGCTTTAGCAACGGGACTTCAGTGCGGATGTAGTCGAGATCGTTGACCGTGAGGCGAACCTGCGTCCCGGCCTTTGTGCCTCCAGCCTGCAATTCGGTGCGGCCGGGAAAAATGAAAACCAGATTGGTGCCGAAGGAGCGGAAGGCAGACCACAGTCCGCGCTCGAAGCCAGTGCCGTAGGCCAGCAGAAGCACAACCGTCGCGATGCCCCAGGCCATGCCGAGCATGGTGAGCACGCTGCGGCGCCGGTTATGGCGCAGCGCTTCATAGGCTTGAGTTGCGAGATCAATGATCATGAGAAAGTTGCGCCCTTCTCTTCGCCGATGTCATCATGAACGGCGGCGATAGCCGCCGTGAGGGACCTGATGTCACCCACCAGAGCCGATGCTGATGACGGGAGCGCCAATGTTGCATGCGGTGGAGTGTTCCCGCCGACGGCGAATGACGTTCCTACTTTTCGTAAGTTCCGTCGG
>Ga0209274_10000516_pt1 | contig 23049 bp, 17 predicted proteins | sample HubBroMetageREF1_FD_188343 | JGI IMG/M metagenome (GOLD analysis project Ga0209274, IMG submission 188343) | Reference soil microbial communities from the Hubbard Brook experimental Forest, New Hampshire, USA - Hubbard Brook CCASE Soil... | ecosystem: Environmental > Terrestrial > Soil >...
GGGTTGCGTTTCCGCATTTTGATGGATCGCAGAAGGCTGATTGCACCAAAAAAGGGCGTTGACAATTTTCAAGCAAATCTCTAAGGTTGCTCCCGTCGACGGCTGAAAGGGTTGGCTTAAATAAAACTTTGCCAGTCCGAAGTAAGCTGAGTGATCAGCTTGGCGGGGCAACCCGAAGGAGCAGCCAGACCTGAAAAAACCGACGGCTCTGCGAGGGGCAGTTGGGGTTTGGGACCGCGAAAGCGGTGATCGCATCAAGGGCTGTGACGGTGCATGTCTCCACGCTGTTGGCTCCCTCGCAGGAGTTGGTGGCTAGAGCATAACCAATGTCACAGCCTTTACCTTTTCCCGGCCTTTTTCTCAGCAGGCTGGTCTCCCCAGGAAATTCTCCCTAAGACTGACAACGGCTCAGGGCGCCTAGTCGGACGATGGTAGCTTCCAGATAAACAGGCTGGGTTCCGAACTACGCCGCTAGACACTGCACGCACCCGCCCCTTGCACAAAACGCAAGGAACGGGCCACCCACTATACTGGTTATTTCCTGCGGGCCTACAGCCCGAACTGAATGCCTCTCTTCTCCCGTCCCAACGCCACGACCACGGCTGCCAGCGTGAACACCACAGACGCCGTCAGAGCCATGGCGTTGGCGTAGCTGATGTGCTCGGCTAGAATCGCCTCCACAGTTGGGACCGAACTGGCTAGAAGCACGCCGCACTGGTACGAAAATCCGGGAAGGAATCCGCGCACAGAGTCGGGCGACAATTCCGAGAGATGCGCTGGAACTATGCCCCACGCTCCCTGCACCATGAACTGGATCAGGAAAGCTCCCATGACTAACAACGCCAGAGACGGAGCGTAGGCCCACAGCGGAACCAGCAGGATGGCGCAGACCAGCGCGACGATCATCGAGCGGCGGCGTCCGAAGCGGTCGGATAACCAGCCTATCAGCGTGCCTCCGCAAATCGCTCCCACCATGGAGATGGCGGCGATGGCCGCGACCTGCGTCGGCTTCATGCTCCAATAGCGCTTTAGGAATGTGGGGAACATATCCTGCGTGCCGTGCGAGGCGAAGTTCATCATCATCATTAAGAGGGTTAGATAGAGAAACAGTTTCCAGTTGGATAAGATCGCGCGGCCCAGGTCGCTCCAGTTGGGATGGCGAGTTTTTTTCCACACTTCCGATTCTTTCACCCGGAAGCGGACGAAGAGGCCGAGCAGCGCAGGCAGTCCTCCGATAAAAAACATCGGCCGCCAACCCCAGCGCGGGAAGACAAAGAAGAAACAGCCCGCCGCCAGCAGGTTGCCGAGAGCGTATCCCTGTTGCAGGATGCCGGAGAGAAAGCCGCGCAGGCGGGGCGGAACTTTCTCCATGGCGAGCGAAGCGCCTACTCCCCACTCTCCGCCCATGCCGATGCCGAACAAGGCGCGCAGCACCAGGAAGCCAGTGAAACTGTGCGCGAAACCAGTGGCCACTTCGACCACGGAGTAGAAAATGAGGTCGATCATCAAGGGAATGCGGCGCCCGTAACGATCGGCCATCAATCCAAAGATGAACGCGCCCACGGGACGGAAGGCCAGCGTCAACGTAATGGAGAATGCGATGTCTTTGTCGGGGCGGTGAAATTCCTGCGCGATGGCGGTCAGCGCGAAGACGACGAGAAAGAAATCGAAGGCGTCGAGCGTCCATCCGAGGAACCCGGCGAAGACAGCGGGACCGTGGCCGTCATTTGTGGGCGGAGCGGTCGGTGGAGACGCGTAGTTTTCCGGCACAGTCGAATTCGCCTGGGAGCTCAAGTTTCCTCCTTTATGCCGGCGACTACTATACAACGAATTTCGCGAGTAGAGACGGGGCGTGCCCCGTCTTTCTTGGGACGCGGCGGGAGACGCGGCAAGCCGCGTTCGTACGGGGTTCGCTGCGTGAAGGTTGTCAGCTTGCGACTGCAGGCAGAATCGCTCCGCGGCAACTGCCCAGTCCGATGCGGCGGAAGCTTTCGCGATCGCAGAATCCGCGGAGGATGACTTCATCTCCGTCTTCCAGAAATTTTCGCTGCTCTCCGGTCGCCAGCGTCAGCGGATCCTTGCCGCGCGAGGTGAGTTCGAGCAGGCATCCGCGCGCGGTCTTGTCGACGCCCGACACGGTTCCACTGGCCAGCAAATCGCCGGCGCGCAGATTGCAGCCGTTGCTGGCGTGGTGGGTCAGGATCTGTGCCATGGTCCAGTACATGTCGCGAAAATTGCTTCGGCCCAACACCATGGGAGCGATGCCATCTTGCCGCATCCGCGCCGAGAGCAAAGAAACTTCCAGCGATAAGTCGAGACCGCCATGCTCCTGATCGCTTGGGTCGAAGAGGTAAGGCAATGGCTGCGGATCGCCTTCCGCGCGCGCGAAGGCGGGCGCGCGAAATGGAGCGAGCGCTTCCATCGTCACCACCCAAGGCGAAAGTGAAGTCGCAAAACTCTTGGCCAGAAAAGGACCCAGCGGCTGATACTCCCAGGCTTGAATGTCGCGCGCCGACCAGTCGTTCAGCAGGCAGATTCCGAAGATATGATCTTCCGCCTCGGCGATGGGAATGGTTTCCCCCAGCTTGTTTCCAGCGCTGACAAAAAATCCCAGCTCCATTTCGTAATCGAGCGACTTGCTTGGACCGAAGTTGGGGGCGGCATCGCCATCGCGCGTCTGGCCAGAGGGACGGCGGATCGGAGTTTCGGACGGGACCAGTGACGAGGCACGCCCGTGATAACCAATCGGGATGTATTTGTAATTCGGCAACAACGGATTGTCGGGGCGAAACAGTTTCCCGACGTTGGAGGCGTGGAAGATCGATGCGTAGAAATCGGTGTAGTCACCAATAACCGCCGGCAGAAGCATCTCGACATCGGACTGGGCGAAGAGATGGCGCGATGCGGCCCGTTGATCGGAGGCGGACGCCTCTTGACGCAGAACCGCATGAAGGTGCCGGCGCAAAACGCACCGAGGATCGGCTTGGAGCGACATGAGTGCGTTCAGTGAAGCGGTGCTTGCGCAAGCTCGCACGGCTAACTCCACCCGGTCATCTTCCACGTAACCGAGCACCCCAGCGACGTCAAGAATGCGGTCGCCGATCGCCACTCCCACTGTCGGGTCGTTTCTGTTACGCTGCCGAAAAATGCCGAAGGGGAGATTCTGAATAGGGAAATCCGCGTCTGGAACGTTCGCAGACTCAACCCAACTCTGCGCTTCCGGATCGTGCGTCTCGTCGAGAATCGGTTTCATAGCAGACTGTTCACAAGAGGTGTAGAGACCGCAGGTCGTCAATGGGCTCGGTGAACGAGCACGATCCGAACGAAACTGCGAAGTCCCGTCGCACCGCGGCGATTTCGTCTCGACTGAGCCGATGCTGCCGCCAGCCGACTCCATCCGAATCGAAGTGAAATGCCTGCGCCGATTGCTCCTCGATCAACTGAATGACGAGCTCGCTCTCCATTCCCGCCCGCAAGAACGACGCTGCCAGAAACAAATTTATAAAACCGTGCATCATTCCCGACGCGCTCTCGGGTTGATACGTGAAGCGGTGCACAGAGCGCAACGGATGATGCAGTCCCGCCGTCGCTTTGAAAGCCACGCTGGCTGCCGCACACAGGCGAATGAATTCAATCACGATCGCGGAAGCGGGAAACTTATCGGCCGTCTCACCGCCTGTTCGAATCTTGGCTCTGCGTCCGCAGGCGGCCACCGCCGCAATGCACTCGGCGCAACTGGACAGCGGAACTTCAAAATAAATCACGAGCTCTGCCGGAATCATTTCCGAGAGTCGCGCGATTTCCTCCGCACTCGCAACCTTCACCTCAACCGATTCGACGACGGCCGCTCTGCCGGAACTGGGATTCGGCATTCGCGCATTGAATTCGCGAGCAGTGAATTCGCGAAGCCGCGCGATATCTGCAACCGGATCAGGGCCCAGCAGAACGGACAGCCGCCAGTTCGCGGATCTCGCTTTGGACGCTGAACTTGGCAATCGGCCAATCTCTTCTTCGAACTCGCCGAGCCGCGCGGCGGGGACGATGAAACGCCCAAGGATCCAATTCCATTCTGACCGGCAGTATGCGTCGTAGTTAGCTACAGACGACGCCATCGCTAACGATGCGGGAGGAAATAGTCCCGCATAGTCGATCAGGTCGCGCAGCAGAACGCTGGCGGCATCGGTCGCGTCCGCGGAATTTCGCGTTGCGTGAGAAGTTTGCAAATTCATCACCCTACTTCACGACTCTGCATTGTTATCCTGAGCGAAGCGAAGCACCCATGCATTTTGCCGACGCCCGCAGAGTACATAGGTCCTTCGCTTCGCTCAGGATGACACGCTTAAAAACACGCCAGTGGTTTAACAGACAAGACGTTAATCGCCCGACCCCTTGAACTTCTTCCGCAATCCTTGCCAAACTTCGAAGTACTGATGATCGAGCTGCGAAGTCTCCAGGGCAAACTTTGTGGGCTGGCATACGAAACGCGTCTCGAACATGAAGGCCAGGGTGTCGCCTAAATAGACTGGCTTCAGTTCGGCTTTACTCGCTTTCTCAAAAGTTTCGGTATCGGGTCCGTGGCCGGCCATGCAATTGTGCAGGCTGGCGCCGCCGGGAACGAATCCTTCCGCCTTGGCGTCGTATTCGCCGTGGATCAGGCCCATGAACTCGTTCATGAAGTTGCGATGAAACCACGGCGGACGAAAGGTATGCTCGGACACCATCCAGCGTGGCGGAAAGATTACGAAGTCAACATTGGCGGTGCCTGGAATCTCCGACGGCGAAGTCAGCACCGTGTAAATCGACGGGTCGGGATGGTCGAAGCTGACCGTGTTAATGCAATTGAAATTCGCCAAGTGGTATTTGTAGGGCACGTAGTTCCCGTGCCATGCAACCACGTTCAGCGGCGAGTGATCGATGGCCGCCGCCCAGAGTCTTCCCTGAAACTTGGTCACAATCCGATAATCGCCTTCGCGATCTTCAAACGCCGCTACCGGAGCCAGAAAATCGCGCGGATTCGCGAGCCCGTTCGCGCCAATCGGTCCCAGATCCGGCAGACGAAACAGCGCGCCGTAGTTCTCACAGATGTAACCTCGCGCTTCTTTGTCGAGAAGTTCGACACGAAAACGAATTCCCCGTTGAATCACCGCAATCTCGCCGGGACTGGCTTCGAGGATGCCCATCTCCGTGCGCAGCAGCAGGCGGCCCGTTTGCGGCACGATCAACATCTCTCCGTCGGCGTTGTAGAAAAAGCGATCGGTCATCGAAGTGTTGGCCACGTAAATGTGAATGCCAACGCCCGCATGAGTATGTGTGTTGCCATTGCCCGCCATGGTGATCAGGCCGTCGATGAAATCGGTGGGCCGGGAAGAAGGTGGAATTGGAATCGGAGTCCAACGCAATTGATTTGGTGGTGTCGGCACCTCGTCGAACGGCGCGCTGCGCAGCATTTTCGGACTGATGGGTTCGAATGGTTTGTGCGCCACCGACGGGCGCATACGGTAAAGCCAAGTTCGGCGATTGACGCCGCGCGGTGCGGTGAATGCCGTGCCGCTCAGTTGTTCGGTGTATAAGCCATGCGCAACTCTCTGCGGAGAATTTTGTCCGCGCGGCAGCACACCTTCCACTGCCTCGCTGGCGAACTCGTTGCCGAATCCCGACTGATAACGCAACGATGTCTTCACTGGCGCATTCGTCTTTGATTCTGCATTCGCGGTTCTTGCGCTAGTCATTCTCGCGTTAGTCATGCTCACAGGTTCCCTCGCCGAGCCTGCTCCATCTCGATCGATTCAAACAGCGCCTTGAAATTTCCTTTGCCAAACCCGCGGCTGCCCTTGCGCTGGATCACTTCGAAGAACACGGTCGGCCGATCCTCCACCGGCTTCGAGAAAATCTGCAGCAGGTAGCCTTCGTCGTCGCGGTCCACAAGCACACCCAGCGAGCGCAACTCGCCGAGCGATTCCTCCACCGGCCCGACCCGCGATGGCAGCAGATCATAATACGCATCGGGAACGCGCAGAAAATCGAGCCCGTTGCGCTGCAGTTTCCCTACCGTGTACATCACATCCTTGCACTGCAGGGCGATATGCTGCGCGCCGGCTCCTCCGTAGGCTTCGATGTACTCCTGAATCTGGCTCTTGTTGCGCGCCGCGGCGGGTTCATTGATGGGAAATTTTACGGAGTGCGAATCGTCCGACATTACGATGCTCATCAGCGCACTGTACTCGGTCGAAATATCTTTATCGTCGAACGTGATGTAACGATGGAACCCGAAAACGCGCGTGTAGTAATCCGCCCAGTACTGCATCTTGCCGAGCTCCACATTCCCCACGATGTGGTCGATACGCAGAATGCCGCAGTCGTCCCCAGCGAGCGGCGCCGCCATGTACCCCGGCAGAAACGGCCCTTTGTAATCTTTATATGAAATCAGCGAGTGGATCGTGTCGCCGTAAGTATGAACGGCGGCGCGGCGAATGGCGCCATGTTCATCCTTTATGTCATGCGGTTCCTCGGCGGGCTGGGCTCCGCGGCGTACTGCTTCCTCAAAGGCATCGTCGGCGTTGTCTACTTCCAACGCGATATCGCGCACGCCGTCGCCATGTTTGCGGATATGCTCAGCGGCCGCATCGTCGGGCGTGATCGGCGTGGTCAAAACGAAATTCGCCTTGCCCTGGCTCATGGCATAAGAAGCGCGCTGACGCTGGCCCGTTTCCAGTCCGCTGTAGGCAACCTGCGAAAAGCCGAACCCCTTGCGGTAAAAGTAGGCTGCCTGCCGGGCGTTGCCAACGAAGAATTCGACGTGGTGAATGCGTTTAAGCTTGAGCGGGTTTTCCATCGGCTTGCTCTCCCGGATTCCATCTTCGCACATTTTGCGCGCGTCTCGTATCGGGGTATGCCTTCAGGCATGCACAAGCCGCTGCGAATGAGTTCGGCTTTAAGCCGCTGAGGGTTGGCGGCTTGCGCATGCCCAGAGTGGTCCGCACGCTTGTTCCCGTCGAGCTGTTCTAGAAATGTGTTCTACAATCCACCGGGTGCGAATCCTCGCGGGCATTTTCGCCGGCATCTCAGCCCTTGGTCTTCTTTTGGCTCAGGCGCCGCCGATACAGAGCACCGGCTTCGACTGCAATTTGCGCGGCATCAGCGTGAGTCAGACGAGCGCCGGTAAGGTCGTCGTGTGGGCGTCCGGTACGAAAGGAACGGTCCTGCGTTCAACTGACGACGGCAAATCGTGGCAGCAACTCATCGTCGAGGGAGGAGCTGATCTCGACTTCCGCGATATCGAGGCCTTCGGCGTTAACATCGCCTATTTGATGTCGAGTGGCGATGGCGATAAATCCCGAATCTACAAAACCACCGACGGCGGCAGGTCGTGGGCTTTGCAGTACACCGACAAACGACCCGGCTTCTTTCTCGACTCACTCGCGTGCGATTCCATGACTCACTGTTTCGCGCTGAGCGATCCAGTCGATGGCAAGTTCCTGATTCTGACCACTACCGACGGCCAACATTGGAAAGAGCTGCCGCGCGACAGGATGCCCGCATCTCTTCGCGCCGAAGGCGCGTTCGCCGCCAGCGGGACCTCGATCGCACTCTGCAAGAACGATATTTATTTCGGCACCGGCGGACCCGCTGCTCGCGTCTTTCACTCGGCCGATCGCGGACGCTCGTGGACCGCGATTGAAACTCCCATGGCGAGCGGCAATGCGTCTAGCGGAATTTTCAGCCTCGCCTGTCATAACCGCTACGTCGTCGCGGTCGGAGGCGATTACAAGCAACCGGCCGAGGCGACCAAAGTAGCCGTCTACTCCAAAGGTGCGGGAGCAAGCTGGCGCCTTGCTGAGCGGCAGCCCGGAGGCTATCGCTCAGGGGTTGTATTTTTATCGGATGACGATTTTGCCGCGATCGGCCCGAACGGCACCGACATCAGCCACGATGCCGGCGTCCACTGGACACGCACGGGCACGCTCAACCTGAACGCCGCCAGCTTTATCGCCAACTTTGTCGCCAACAAGGGCTGGGCCGTCGGTCCACATGGCACCGTCGTCCGCTTTAACCCACAGTTGCCTTGAAGCCTGCGCCAGCTCCCCCCACTCAGCGTACTTCGATCGACACCAATTCCCCTTCGTGCTTGCCCACCGCGCGATAGTTCACCGACACTAACCGGTTCTTCCACTCGCAGGAGAACTGGTCCTCCCCAACCACCACCAGCGATTTGTAATCCGAAGCATGCATCTTGTAAGTCGTCATGCCGCTCAAAATCGTAACCGTAGCTTCGGGAGGCTTCGAGCAGTCACTGCTCACGATCTTGCCTTTCAGAAACTGCATGGGCCCGGTCGTGCCCGGCTTGACGGGAGCCGGCTTCGGCGCTTCGTCAGCATCCTCATCTTGATCTTGTGCCGCGCTCGCAGACTTGGCAGGCGAGGCTGTTGCGGTTGCCGTGGCCGCCGAAGGAGTGCTGGCCGCGCCCGCGGGCACCTCGCCTTCACCCGCTCGCTGCGGACGCACTCCATACTTCTGCAGCGTCTCCAAATCTTCTAATTGCTGTTTCGACGCCGCGGCCGCCACCCGATCCGGGCCGGCTTTCAGCTGCGTAAACACTTCCCGCGCCAGATCCCACTTCTTCCCGGCAACATAAATCTGTCCCAGGTTGAACTGGTACTCCGCATTTCGCGGCGATAAAGCGATCGCCTGCCGTTGGGCCTCCAGCGCCGAGTTAATTCCCCCGCCTTCCACGCGCGCCATTCCCAGCATGTTACAAGCGTCGGCTAAGTCCGGATACCAATCTATTACCGCCCGCAAGTCCTGCATCATGTTGGCCAGTCCCTGCATCTGCTGCCGCGTAGCCTGCGCCTTTCGATACTTCAGCACCGCCCGGTAATACCAGATCCACGGGTCCTGCGGATTCAAATCCGTGGCCTTCTCCAGTTCATCGGCGGCCGCGTCGAACTTCTTCTGGCGAATATCGTCCCAGGCCAGCGCGCGCCGCGCCGCCTCATTATCTTTTGGATCGGCCGTCAACTGCTGCAACTCGTGCAGCGCCTGATCGCGATGCTCCGGAATGCGCGCCATCACGTCGTCGATCGCCGCTTGCGCTGCCTCATCCTTCACCGGACTGACGGCCATCCCGATATCGTCCGCGCCAAACGGCAGCGAGAGATGATCCGGTTGCTGGTTGTCTATCGGCTGTACGATCGGCTTCTTCGACTGATCGAGCGCAATGCCCAGCGGGCTCAGCGTTTTGAAATACGCCTTCACCGCGTCTTCCATTTGCGAAGGCGACATATCGAACGCCTGCGCCATCGCCTTCTCCACCGGCATTTTCTGATTCACCACCAGATCAAAGTAAGCGCCCGCCTCGGGCATCTTGTTCTTGTTCACCAAATAATGGACCACCATCCACGCCTGCGCGTAGTACAACGTGTTATGCGTCCCCTCGCGCGTCCCCGACTCGTCATGCTTCATGGTGAATAGGTCCACCATCGAGAGCCATACCGGAGAACTCACCAGCTGAGTCAGCGATTGCGGTATAGTTGGGTCCCGCACCATTGGATTCAAATCATCGAAGGCATTCTCGTGCCATTCCGGCTGCAATTCCGGATCGCCCCCAATGTCCACTCCCTTGCCGATATAGATCGAGCCAAAGTATTCCGCCAGCCCTTCGTCGAACCAGCCCTGCACCGGAGGATAGTTGTAATTCAAAAGATAGTGCGCCAGTGAATGCGCCACCGAGCGCCACGGATCGGCCTCAAAAAGATTCAGGACGATGTAAATCCGATCCGGCCCGGGCACATAAAATCCGCCCGCCATATTCTGTTTCGTCGGAGCAACCGAGCCGTACTGCTTGTCGCTCTTCAGCGCGATGACGGTGATGGGCACCGACATGTTCAGCTTATTTTTCAGTATCAGTTGTCCAAAGACCGCCCGCATCTGCTCCATGCGCAAAGCAACTTCGCGTCCGCGCTTCTCCCCGGCATCGGTAATCACAGAAAAATGGGTGGAATGCACTTCGATCCATTTTGGAGGCTCGTCCTTGGCGAATGCCTGGGGCGAGAAACAGCCCGCGATCAGCAGACTGGAAATAACGGCGCCGATAGCGAAGCTGCGCTTCACGGTAGAGTCTCTTCCCCGAAAAGCAAGTGAGGGTGCCCCACCCTTGCGTTCTTTGCAAGGGTGGGAGGCGATGCTGCCGACACCAAATGCCCGCGCATGACTGTAACACCTCCAGGAAAATGCTAGCACGCCAAGCCGTGCGCGGCTAAACCTAGCCGGACAGATGGAGGCTGGACATATAAAAAAACATGGTTCCTGCGGCGAACTCAGGACAACGACAACCTCGCCCGTCGCCTTTCACCTTGGCCCCGGCCCCGTCCACACGTTACACTCTCGTCCGTGACCTCGGTTCGTTCTTCCCGTCTTGCCTGGATCGACTGGATGCGCGGCCTCGCCTGCGTCCTGATGTTCCAGACGCACTGTTACGACGCCTGGCTCGGCGGCGATGCCCGCAACGGCAGATTCCTCAACGCGTCGCAACGCCTGGGCACGCTGCCCGCGCCGCTTTTTCTTTTTCTCGCCGGAATTTCTTTTGCCCTGGTCGCCGATAAACTCATGCGCAAAGGCCAGACTCCAACCGAGATCACCCGCACCATGGCCCGTCACGGCGCCGAAATCCTCGCCTTCGGACTCCTCTTCCGTCTGCAGGAGTTTCTTATCGCCTGGGGATGGGCTCCTTGGTCGGACTTACTCCGCGTGGACGTACTGAACATCATCGGCCTATCTATGATCTTAATGGCGCTACTTTGCGGCATGGTCCTGTATGTGTGGGGACGGGCGCCCACGCCCGTCCAAGCCGAGCGCAGCTCGGCCTCTGTCGGTGGCGATGACCGCTCTGGATTCGCCATAGCCGTGGCAGCCATCGCTGCCGCGGCTCTAATCGCCTTGCTAACTCCGCCTCTCTACACCACCTGGCGACCAACCTGGCTGCCCTGGCCGCTCGAATCCTACATCGACGGATGCCATAACCTGGGCGCTCCGCAGCCGTGGCTCTTCCCTCTCTTTCCCTGGGCCGCCTTCGCCTTCGCCGGCCTGGCCGCGGGATTCATCCTCTTCAGCGATGTTTCAATCGATGTTTCAATTAAAGACCGGGCAATTAACGACCAAGCAATTAAAGTCCAAGCTCGCAATCAGATGGCAAAGCCTCTAGCCCTATTCGCCGTCGTAGGAGCCATAGCCATCCTGGCAGCGCGCCAACTCGACCACTCTTCATTCCATCTCTACTCGACTTACGATTACTGGCACACCAGCCCGAACTTTCTAATGATGCGCGTAGGTATGTTGTTAGTAATTGCCTTTCTGAGTTATGCCTGGTGCCGTTGGGGCCTCGGGGCTCGTGGCTTCAGCCCACTAATTCAACTAGGCCAGACGTCCCTGCTGGTTTACTGGGTCCACATAGAATTCGTCTACGGACGCTTCTCGCTGCTCCCCAAAAGAGCCGAATCCATCCCCACAGCCTCGCGAGGATTGCTGGAAATTTGTCTGTTCATGCTTATCCTTTCGCTGCTGCGCACGAAAATCGACTGGAAAGGAATTGACTGGAAGAAGATGATAAGAAGGGTTCAGCCCGCGTAGGTCTGGTTCCTGCGGAGGACGGCACTCGCTTATGGGTTGTCGGCTTTCTCCAGTTCGGCACTGATGTGCACGCTGCTGCCGGCGCTGGACTTCAACTTACGTTCCCAGTTCTTGAATCCTGATTTCTTGACGGTAACCGTATGCTCACCCTCTGAAACCTGAACGTCGGAAGGCGTGTTGCCAACAAAACTGCCGTCGACCTCGATGTCCGCTGCCGGCGGGTTGGAGTCGATCTGCAGCTTCGCAGAAGAGGAGTTGACCATCTGATCATGATTGCCCGCGCTTAGATCTGTCTGCCGGGGCGCCGGCGGCTGAAACTTCACGAGGTCGAGCTTCATGTCTCCGTTAACATAGGCTGTAATCTCGGTGCCCTTGGGAATCGTAATATCTTTCCCATGCATGAACAGAAAAAACGGCGCGGCAGGAAAAAACACCAGGCTGGTCGCCACGATTCCGGCTGTCATACCAACGACATGGCTACCGCCCTGGACTTCCTTTATGGCGCGCAGCGCGGCCTTGTCGCCAGTTACCAATTTCACATAATCGATGTTGATATCAAGTTTCCCGGCGCGACCCATCCGGCGCTTTGCTTGGGCCTCGGTTATAGTCGCATAGGCCAATCCGCCTTTCGGTATAACCAGAGTGCCGTTTACGCTGACGTCTTGCAAGACTTCAAAGTCCACCGTATCGCCAACCTTCGAATCACCGGACGAGATCGTGCGGTTGATTCGCAGCTTTACCGGCGTTGCGTCCTCCAGTACGAATCCTTTAGCGGAAATGAAGTTAGAGGTTTCGGCCGGCTGCTGCGGCACCGTTGGCGGCGCAGCCTGTTGCTCAGACGGAGCAGCAGTCGCTTGATTGTTTCCGGTCTGACCTGACAACACATGAGACAGCAGCAGCGTTACGAGAAATAGAGAATAACTTTTCTGCACGAAACCTCCGGCCTTGCCATTCCACGGTTGCGCAGTGGATATCTTAGCGGCTAAGTATAGCGCACGTTGCTCTTACCCCATCCCACTCGCCGACAACTGCACGATCGCATTTCCCACGAGTTTCAATCCGACTCCCCAATTCAAGCGCGCGCCGGCTTCGTCGTTGCCGTAGCCATTCACATATAAGGTGAAGTAAAAACCCTCCCGGACGCCGCCATCCGTTCCGTAGTAACATCGCCTCACACAAACTTCCGCCGACGAGGGAGTCTCCGGCGTCCGCCGCAACAACTCAACCAGCTTCCTGGCAAACTTTTCGTGAGTGGATAAGGATTCATCTAATGAAGATAAGCGCGCGTCGATGTTAGAAAACACCGCGTCTACATAACTCGCGAACTTATGCGACGCGTTGTAGATTTCTTCCTCAGCGTTTAGTTCCATCGTCACCCAGGCATCGCACTTCGCCGTCTGTACCAGGCTTCGCGCTGAGTTCAGCGTTTGAAGAAATTCCCCCAACTCGGGAACCTTTACGGCTTCCTCGATCGTCGTTAACAACTCTGCCAATAACTCCGGACTTTTCTTCAAGTCAACATAGGCAAGCTTGCCCGACGGATCCTTCCAGGGAAAATCCAACACCGGATCATCCCGGCCCAATTCGATCGAGAAGTCAGCATCCATCAGAACCTCGTCGCCTGGAACTCCATTCGTTAGAACCGACGCAGGAAACTCACAATCTCATGCTCCGCCCAATAACCATCGTCATAACGGCCATCGCTTGCTTTGCCCACTTCGACGGGCGATCCCGCCGCTGTTCCAGCAGATGATCCAACAGGCGTTCCGATAAACGCGCAGTGCCCGCCATCCTTCGTCTCGACAAAGGTGACGTTCGGATTCGAAGAAATCTTCCGCCTTGTCTCCGCCGTGATGCGAATGAAAGGATCGTTGGCGGCGTACAGAATCAGCGCCGGCACCGCGATCTGCTCGACCGTGTGTGCTGCCGACGCGCGATCATAGTAATCGTCCACGCCGGCAAAGCCGCAATAATAAGCCGTCACTTTGTCATCAAACTCACGCAAGCTCCGGATGCCGTGCAGGCGGCTCACATCGAAGTGGCCAGGAAACAGGCGCGCCTTCTGCCGCATCCTCCGGCGAAGCGCCCACAAGAAATATGTTTCGTAAATACGGTTCGACGGATCGTGCAGCTCGTCCGCTGACACGGCAAGATCAATCGCCGGGCAACACGCCGCGACGGCGCGAAACTGCGGCGGGGCCTGCGCTCCCCATTCGCCCGCCAACTTCAGGACGATGTTGCCGCCCATCGAGAAGCCGACGAGGGCCAGGCGCGAGACGCCGTCGCGCACGACGACCTCCTGCGCCACGGCCGCGACGTCATTCGACAGCCCCGAATGATAGAGCACGGGAGCGAGCGCGTCCGTGCCTCCGCAGTTGCGCTGGTTGTAGCGAATCACGTTCATCCCCGCGGCCAGCGCCTTCTCGGTGATGCCGAGCATGTACTGCGACTCGCTCGACCCTTCGAGCCCGTGCACAATGATGATGGTCAAGGCGCGCGTTCGATCCGCTTGCCAATGGCAGTGGCAAAGCACCTGGATTCCGGGTTCGACTTCGATCATCCGCTCTTCGGGCGCAGGCAGATGAATATGCCGTTGGATCAAGAAGCTGGCAACGGTTTGCACGTGCCCGCCGCTTAACCAACGGCGGGGCGTGAAAGGACGCGTCTCGACGTTGTTATGCGAATCGCCGGTGTTTTGCGAATTGCCGGTTTGCGAAGTAGCCACGCTTTGATTTTAAATAGAAGACAGCACTTTTCTTCGCGGAGTTTTCTTCATGCCCATCTTCGAGTACGTCTGCAAAGAATGCCAGCACGAGTTCGAGGCCCTGGTCCTCGGCAAGCAGAAAGCCGAATGCCCGAAATGCCAGAGCAAGAAACTGGAGCCACAGCTCTCGGTGTTCGCTGTTTCGGTGAGGAGTGGAGAGGCTTCTCGACCGTCTTTCTCGGAGGGGCCGGCGCGGTCGTGTGGGTCGTGCGGAGATCCTCGCGGACCGGGAGCCTGCTCGCTGAAAGACCTCGACTAGCTTTTTGAGCTTCTGGTATTGCCCGTGGGCTTACCCACTTTATTTCCTCGACTATTTCTTCGCGATTGCAACGTAACTTCGGGAACTCCCTGGCGAGTAACTGATGTGATGTTTCGCTTTAGGGCATTAGTGGTTATGATCCGCTTGAATCGTGGTACTGAAATCGTTGAGTGGAGCTCGGTAGACAAGCGCGGTGAACAATGGATCGACGAATAGAGCGCAGGCTGACGCTGGAGTTACCGGTACGCATCTGGGGAATGGACAAACTGGCGCGTCCTTTCGCGGATATCGTTCGGGTACACAACGTCAGCAATGGTGGGGCGCTTCTGACCGGCGTGCGGTCGAAGGTCCAGATCGGGGCAGTGCTGGACGTGCAACTTGGCGCGTCGCGGGCGCAGTTTCGCATTGTGTGGATCAATCTTTCGGGAGAGGCCGGAATACAGGCTCTGGCATTTGAGCCTCCTCTATTGGGCATCGGCCTCCCCAAAGTTTTTGAGATGGTGGGAGCCGGATAACAGCGACCAACGCCGAACGGCACTTATCGGTCAACTAACGTGGATTCACGTGGCCGGTTCCCACTTTTGTTTCTTCGGCTTTGTCAGTAAGAAATCGGGCAAACACTTCATTGGACAAAAGACGGCCGCGCGTGGTTAGGCGCAGGTTAGTGCCTTGCTGTTCGAGCAGGCCTTCGTGGATGCATTGCTGGATCGCGGACGCCCAAACGGCGGTGGCCTCTCGGTCGAATTCCTGTCGTTGGCCGCGGCCAACCTCAGCGGCTAAAGCCGTTATTGCGCCGGCGAGATCTATACCGCAGTTGAGACGCAGACCGAGGAAGAAGTTTTCCTCGATCGCTGCCTGCTCGGAAACTGGCGTCACCGTGAGTGGCGCTCGATTCATATAGGCGTCGAGCGAGTCGGGGTTTGCGAAGCGGACGGGCGAGAGCTTGCCCTGAGCTTGCTGAAGGGACGCCCGTCTCTCCACTAACTGCATTCCATCCAGCATTGAGTGCGCGTCGACGCCGAAGCCTAGATAGGGCTGACGCGTCCAATACTTCAAGTTATGCTGCGACTGGTTACTTAGTAACTCGCGATTTTGCGATTGCGTTTCGATGCGGGCAAAGTTGGAAATTTCGTACTGCACGATGCCGGCGGCTTCTAGCATCTCACATGCCTGCAGGTAGAAATCTGCAGTCGTGTCGTCGTCGGGGACAAAGTGGGCGTGATAGCGGGCGCCACCGGCGATCAGCTCCCTGCCGAGGCGAGAATCGTCGTCCACTTCGAGCATGTAAACGCTGACATGCGGAACTCCCGCGGCAATCGTCTCGGACACCGAGAAAGCCCAGCTTTCCGCCGTCTGGTGCGGCAACCCGGCTATCAGGTCGATGCTGATGTTGGTGAGTCCGGCATCGCGCAAGCGAGCTATCTCTTCGAGAACGGTCGAGCGATGGTGCAACCGTCCAACGGACTGCGCTTCCCGATCGACGAATGATTGCACACCCAGGCTCACCCGGTTCACACCACACTGCAGCAAGGTTTCGATGAGAGCAGGAGTAAGTGTCCCCGGAGCGCATTCGACGGTGATCTCGGCATCGGACGTAACCGCAAAATGATCGCGCACGGCAGCGAAGATGCGCAGTAACTGCGCGGCATCTAGGATCGAGGGAGTTCCTCCTCCCAGGTAAATGGAATCGGCGGTGTCATCGAGCGGAGATCCGAGCGCGTATCCCAATTCCGACGTAAGTTGGCGCGAGTTGGCGATATCCTCAACCAGGCGGGCAACGTAATTTTCGTAGGCCGACTTCGAGAACACGTCGGAGGCGAAGTTGCAGTAGCTGCACTTGGTCCGGCAAAATGGGACGGAGATGTAGAGGCCGAGGGGCATGCTGTTGTTTATTGTATGGGACCATGCCACGGTATCGTGGCTTAGAATAGATAAAGCGTACGAGCCGGCTGGCGCGGGCTCAACCTCAGAGGTGGCACGATGACGACAGACATGAGCCAGGACAGTATCGATCTCTTGTGCTCGAAGTGCGGCCAGACGTTTTCAGCGTTTCTTCACCAAATGGCCGATCAGAATGAAAAGGTTGTCTGCCCGAACTGCCGCGAGAACAGTGACTGCAGGCCTTCGCAGACACCCAAGCCAATGGAGGAGACGCGGCCTGTCAAGAGGGCAAATTAGCGCGGCTGCTCCGGTTCGGCCAACCTTTTTCCATCCTGCGCGCCGGCTGAACCATCTACTTGGAGTAACGGTTTTGGGATAATCTTTACTGGGGAGATTTTCAGTTAAGGCGATCTCTCGCGCCACCAATGGCCTCCAATCAGGAAGAAGAAGTATTAGGCAAAGCATACGACGGCCGGCTGATGCGGCGGCTGCTGACCTATCTGCGTCCGTACAAATGGCACGTGGTGGTGGCGCTCGGGGCGATCATCCTGAAGTCGGGCCTGGACGTGCTCGGGCCGTTTCTCACCAAGATCGCCATCGATAAATACCTGGCCAAATCGCCGAACTCACAATCCTGGATCGGCGACCGGCTGAGCAGCAATCCGCTGACCGGCATCGCGCAGATTGGCGGGCTTTATGTCGCCATTCTGGTTTTCACTTTCGTGCTGGAGTTCGTCCAAACGTACCTGATGCAGTGGACCGGACAGAAGGTGATGTTCGATCTGCGGCGGCAGATTTTCCGCCATCTGCAGCACATGCACGTCGCATTTTTCGATAAGAATCCGGTGGGCCGCCTGGTGACGCGCGTGACCACCGACGTCGATGCGCTGAATGAAATGTTCACGGCGGGCGTGGTTTCGATTTTTGAGGATGTCTTCGTGCTAGGCGGCATTATCGCCATCATGATGAAGATGAACTGGAAACTGGCGCTGATCACTTTCGCCGTGCTTCCGCTGATCGTGTACGCCACCAAGATTTTTCGCGACAAGGTGCGCGATTCCTACCGGCGGATCCGCACGGCGATCGCCCGCATCAACGCTTACCTGCAGGAAGCTGTTTCGGGGATGCTGGTCTTGCAGCTTTTCAATCGCGAGAAGCGTGCCTTCAACAAATTTTCCGACATCAACGCCTCGCACATGGAGGCGTTCAAAGACGCGATTATGGCGTACTCGGTTTATTACCCGGTGGTCGAAATCATGTCAGCGCTGGCCATTGCCAGCATTATCTGGTGGGGTGGGAATGATGTGATTCGAGGCGTGGCGTCGATTGGCGTGCTGGTCGCGTTCATGCAATACGCGCAGCGATTTTTCCGTCCGATTCAGGATCTGAGCGAGAAGTACAACATCCTGCAGTCGGCAATGGCGGCGGGCGAACGCGTGTTCAAGTTGCTTGATACGAAGATTGAAGTGACGTCGCCAGCGGTTACGAAACGTCCGCAGGGGCGGGGGCGGATTGAATTTGACCATGTGTGGTTTGCCTACGGCGTTTCCGTACAATCTCGCGAGCCTGACTGGGTTTTGCGCGACGTTAGCTTCGCACTGGAGCCCGGCGAGACTGTTGCCGTCGTCGGCCACACCGGGGCGGGCAAGACTACGTTGATCTCTCTGCTGATGCGCTTCTACGACGTGCAGCGGGGAGCGATTCGCATCGACGGCGTCGATATTAAGGAGATGAATCTCGACGAACTGCGCGGGCGGTTCGGAGTTGTGTTGCAGGATCCATTTCTATTCAGCGGCACGGTCGCGGGCAACATAAGGCTGGGAACGGCGCGCATCCAAGACCAGGACGTGGAGCAGGCGGCGGAGGATGTCAACCTCGCCGAGTTCATCCGAACTTTGCCGGGAGGATTCAAAGAGGAAGTGCGGGAACGCGGCTCCACGCTTTCGACCGGACAGAAGCAGCTGATCAGTTTCGCGCGCGCGCTGGCGCATAATCCGAAGATTCTGATTCTCGATGAGGCGACTTCGAGCGTGGATACGGAAACCGAGTTTCGGGTGCGCGATGCGCTCGGACGCATGGTGGAAGGGCGGACGGCGCTGATCATTGCGCACCGGCTGTCGACTATCCAGCGCGCCGACAAGATCATCGTGATGCACAAAGGCCAGGTCCGCGAGATGGGATCGCACCAGCAACTGCTGGCCCAGCGCGGGATTTACTACAAACTGTATCAACTGCAATATAAGGATCAGGAAATGCCGGCTGGAGTCCCGCCGGTTACAGCGAACGCGGACGACTAGGACCCTCCTTACCTTCTGGCCCATTACAATGCAGCTGTGCAAATCCTGATCTCAGCTGGGGAAGCTTCGGGCGACATGTACGGCGCGCAGTTGATCGATGCGCTGCGGCGGATGGCGGAGCTGCGCTCCGATGGGCGGACGAATGCGTCCGCCCCTACGCAAGCTGTGCAGCTTGAATTCTTCGGCGCGGGTGGGGAACGCATGTCTGCCGCGGGCTGCGACATCGTTGTCGATGCTAAAGATCTTTCCGTTGTCGGCATCACCGAGATTCTTAGCCGTCTGCCCAGGATTCTTGGGCTCTATCGGAAATTGATTCGTGCGGCCGATGAGAAGCGGCCTGCGCTTGCCGTGGTCATCGACTCGCCGGCATTCAATTGGCGCGTCGCTCGGCAGATGCATCGGCGCGGCATTCCGGTGGTTTACTACGTCTGCCCGCAGTTCTGGGCGTGGCGGCAAGGACGCGTCAAGTTGCTGCGCAAGTATGTCGACAAGGCGCTGGTCATTTTTCCATTCGAAGAAAAGTTCTATCGCGGTCACGGAGTGGACGCGACGTTTGTTGGTCATCCGCTGGCCGATTTGCCAACGCCGGACATACCGCGCGAGCAGTTTGCGATTCGATACGGGCTGGATCCGGAGAAAACCTGGATTGCGGTTCTGCCGGGCAGCCGGCGCAAAGAATTCCGGCTGAACCTGCCTGCGATGATCGACGCGGTACGACTGTTGGGCAAGGATTTTCAGTTCGTGTTGCCTGTGGCTTCCACGCTGGATTTGCAGTGGGTACACGACCAGCTTTTTTTTTACAGTCACGCGAAGCGCAAGATTGGGCCGTTCATTGCGTTGACCGGGGACGCCCGGGCATCTCTCTTCCACTCGCGCGCCGGGATCGTGGCGAGCGGCACGGCCACCGTCGAGGCGGCCATCATGGGGACTCCGTTTGTCATGGTGTACCGGGTATCGCGGCTGACATACGCGCTGGGCAAGCCGCGGGTTAAGATTCCTTACTTTGCCATGGTCAACCTGATTGCCGAGGAGGAGGTTGTCCCGGAGCTGGTGCAGCACAGGTTCACGGCGCAAAACATCGTCACGGAAATGAACAAGGTCATCCCCGATAGGGAGCCTCGGACGCGCATGATCGAGCGACTGGCGGCGGTGAAGGCTCGACTTAGGCAAGGGAGCGGGGACGCGCATCCAGCGGAAGTGGCGGCGGAGATCATTCTCGGAATGATCCGCCAGAGAATGATCGGGTAGGTACGATTGTCTGGCCTCCTAAAGGGGCTTCAAGTTTCGAACGGGTGTGGTATCGCTAAAGCGATACTCTGATACGAAGCTATCGTGATCGGCTCTATTGCGATCCACACTCGGACGCGGGGCATGACGGAGGTTGGGTTCGGATGCTGCGAACTCCGTTCTTGATGTGGATGGGCACCATTACCGCGGGATACACCCACCACAGTTTTCGGATGATCCTGTCGCCGGGAAGCCAGGTGTGGGGCTTCTTGAGTTCGTATGCCACGAGCAATTCGGCCGCGTAGATTCCCGCATACTTGGTGACCAGATGCTCGTTCGGTGGGACGCTCGCGACCCAGGGAGCGCCGGCGTCGAGCTCATGATCGAGCACCAGCTTGTGCGTGGTGAAACGCAGACTCTCGGCGCCGCCGAGCGTTGCCATGACGGCGATGAACTTTTTGTCGATAACCTTGTTCTTGACTTTGACCGTTTGCGGGGGCGCGTCTGGAAGCGCTACCGGTTGGGCGATTGGGGGCGTGGGGGCGGCCGTCGAGCCGGCTTCACTGATTTCACTGTGCACTTCGCTGTGCACTTCGTTGGGCGGCTGGCATTGGGACAGAGCCGGAACGACGACCAAGAGGAGTACCAGCAGAGTGAGAACGGGCCAGCGCGTGGTTAGCAGGTAGATCTCCTTATAAATGTGTTGTCGTCGTGAAGCCCGGTTTGCCAGGAGGATGGCGGCAAACGCTGAGTGACGGTGCGACTCGAGATGTGCTAAGCCGTACTGTGCAACCAGAGCGCCACCTCTGCGCCAATTTTGGGAAGGTTGTTTTGAACGAGCTAGGGGGTTGCGCTCTCGGATCGGGATAAACGGCGGCGCGCGTGTGCGCAGAAAACTTGACTAGCTGGACTGTTACTTTTCCGTCGTGGCTGGGCAAAGCTGAAATCGGACCAAGTCTGAAACCGTGCGCAGCGTTGCTCGGGTGCTGTTTCTCTGGGCGTTCTATGGGCTTTCTCTGGGCTTCTATGGGCTTTCTTATGGACTAGGGGCGCGTCTCGTGCCGGACCGACAGCGTTGCCAAGACTGGCCAAGCGGCGAATCCGTGACAAAGTTTTGACCTAACAAATTTTGTGGCCCCTTGTCCTCACAGCATCTTTTGCGGGAAAATTAACATCTTAGGAGTTGTAGCCCTGCCAGGAGACTCTACTTGAAGCTCTGCCACTCTCGACCAGCGCGCCAGGCGCTCTGGGTATCGGTTGTCTTCTCTCTTGGCCTGCTTCTTGCTCCGGTCGCGAACCGGCCAGCGCTGGCGGCCGAGAAGACGCGCTTGCGGGTGGACGACTACCAGATCAACGTCGAGCTGTTGCCGCAGAGTCACAAGCTCACGGCGCGCGCCACGGTCAAGGTTACGGCGCTCGAAGACCTCAATGTGGCCACGTTTCAATTGAACAACGCGCTGCGCATTACCAAGCTCACGGACGCGAACGGCAAGCCACTTACTCCCGAGCGCAACACGCAGGATTCGACGGTGCGCTTTTCACTCAACAGCGGCATCGCAAAAAACGCCAGCACCACTTTCACCTTCGAATACGAAGGCACGCTGGAAAGCGCCGACGACAGCCCGGTTCAGGGGTTGAAGCTCGCCTATGTCGGCCCGGACACCAGCTATTTGCTTTACTCGGGACTGTGGTTCCCGGTCGCGGGATACGGCGTCAACCGCTTTACGGCTACGATCGGCGTTACCGTCCCATCGCACATGGTGGCGGTCGGCAGTGGCAAGGAATTGTCCGCGGCGGAGGCAGCCGCAACTACAAAGAAGCCCGCGGCCGAACCGTCGAACTCGCTGGCAAACTCGAAGACCTTCACCTTCACCTGGGACAAGCCGAGTTTTCCGGGCACCATCATTGCCGGCACTTTCCAGGAATTCAAAAGCGACGAAGCGGGCCTGGATCTGCACGTGTTCTTCAAGCCGAATCACCAGGACCTGGGGGCGGAGTACGCATCGACGGCGGTCAAGGCGTTTACCTATTTCGTCACGCAGTATGGAGTGGCGCCCTCGACGCGCTTAAAGATCGTTGAAATTCCGGATGATACGGTCCCCTCGGCCTATGCGCCCGAAATCGCGGCGCTTTCGAGCCGCGCTATCACGGAGAAGATTAACTACCGGCTGCTGGCCAATACAATTGCGCATCAATGGTGGGGCGTCTCGGTGAGTCCGGCATCGAAAGACGACTGGTGGCTCACGGACGGCTTCTCACGCTACTCCGAAGCTCGTTATGTGGAGAGCGCGGCGGGCGAAGCGGGGCTCGAGGAAATGATAAAGGACATGTCGGTGGGGGCGCTCGCATACGATAGCGTGCCGCTTTCGAGCGCCGACAAGCTGGACTATTTTTCTCCCGAATTTCAGTCGCTGGTCACCGACAAGGGCGCGATGATTCTGCACATGCTGCGCGGCGTGGTCGGCGAGAAGAAGTATCTGGAACTGATGCGCGACTTCGCCACCAAGTATGCGGGCAAATCCGCCAGCACCGAGGATTTCCGCGAGCTCAGCGAGAAAGTGTATGGCGAAAAACTCACCTGGTTCTATTCGCAGTGGATGGATTCTACCAGCGCTCCCGAGTTCAAGGTGAAGTACACGTGCTATCGACTGGGCAACAACAAGGGCTTCCGCATTGTCGGCGCCATCACGCAGGATCTGGACTTGTTCCGCATGCCGGTGGAGTTGAAAATCGATACCGACGGACGAACGGAAGAAAAGCGTATTGAGGTGGTGGGAACCGATTCCCCGTTTTCGGTCGAGACCTTTGGACGGCCGCGGCGGATCTCGATCGATCCCGGCAACCGCGTGCTGACCAACAATAAGGACGTCAAGCTGCGCGCCTCCATATTGCGAGGACAAGGTCTGATCCAGCAAGGCGATCTGGCGGGCGCTCTGAGCGAGTTCAACAAAGCGCTCGAAGTGAACAAGAACAGTTCGTACGCTCACTACCGGATCGCC
>Ga0209274_10000519_pt1 | contig 22914 bp, 18 predicted proteins | sample HubBroMetageREF1_FD_188343 | JGI IMG/M metagenome (GOLD analysis project Ga0209274, IMG submission 188343) | Reference soil microbial communities from the Hubbard Brook experimental Forest, New Hampshire, USA - Hubbard Brook CCASE Soil... | ecosystem: Environmental > Terrestrial > Soil >...
TGACCCAAAACCCAAAAACTGACACAGAGGAGATTAGAGGTAAGCTGGGGCAGGAGTCCGGACAAGGAGACGAGGACGATGCCCAAGAGTGGTCACACGGAAGAGCAGATTGTTGCTGTTTTGCGACAAGTGGAAGCGGGGGCGCGCGTGGACGATGTTTGCCGCAAGGTCGGGATCAGCCAAGCGACTTACTATCTCTGGAAACGGAAGTATACCGGGGTGGGAGTGAGCGAACTGCGTGAGCTGCGGCAGTTGCGGGATGAGGTGGGACGGCTAAAGCGGTTAGTGGCGGACTTGAGTCTGGACCGGCAGATCCTGCAGGAGATCGTGTCAAAAAAGCTGTAAGGCCTCGTGCGCGTCGGAAGTTGGCGCGCTGGGCGCAGGAGGCCTATCGAATCAGCGAGCGGCACGCGGCGCGGATCGTGAAGCTGGCGATCGGGACGCTGCGGTATGAGAGCCGGAAGGTGTTCGATGAAGTGTTGCAACATCGCTTGCGAGCTTTGGCCGGTATGCATGTGCGCTACGGCTATCGGCGATTGACGGTGTTGTTGCGGCGGGAGGGCTGGCACGTGAACGCGAAGCGTATCTACCGGCTGTATCGAGAGGAAGGTTTGATCGTGCGCACCAAGCAGCGACGGAAGATGGCGCGACGACGGCCGGTGTCGGCGGGAGTAGCCTCGCGGCCGAACCATTGTTGGAGCATGGATTTTGTAAGCGATAAGTTGGCAGACGGGCGTTCGTTTCGCATCCTGACGGTGGTGGACCAGTTCACGCGGGAGTGCGTTGGGTTGGAAGCAGATCGTTCGATGACGGGAATGAAAGTGGCGCAAGCGCTAGACGCGACGAATCAGGAGCGAGGTTGTTTGCCGGAAAGCATCAGGGTGGACAATGGCAGCGAGTTCTGCAGTCGTGCGCTGGAAGCTTGGGCGATGAGCCACGAAGTACAACTGTGTTTTATTCGGCCAGGCCGACCGGTGGAGAACGGATTCATCGAGAGCTTCAATGGCCGCCTGCGAGACGAGTGTTTGAATGTAGAGTGGTTCGCATCGCTGGAAGATGCGCGGCGGAAGCTGGCGAAGTTCCGCGAGCATTACAACCGCGAGCGTCCGCACAGTTCGCTGGCGGATCGGACGCCATCGGCGTTCGCGGCGTTGCACAGAGAAAAAGCGAGTACATCGCTGGGGCGCGCACTCCAGAGTCTCTTGATCGAGCCTCTGGAGTGCGCGAAACCCGCGTCAACAGAGGACGAAAGGACTTACACTGCCCCAAACCTCTAACCTCGCCTGTGACAGAAAATGGGAGCGGTCCAGTTCGCTGAAATCATACTCAGCTTTGTACGGAAAGCGGGGAGCAGGTCAAACACACAACAAGCGGTGTCTAGGCGCAATGGAGGCAGTGTGGCAAACGATGCTGATCGCGGCGGGCATGAAATCCGTCAACGCGATCCATCACGAGACGTTTCCAAAATGTGGTCCGATACGCTTAGGCTTTTGGGAAGGATCTTAGAGGATCTTCCCTCAGGTCATTTCGGAGCCATCGTCCGTCTATGCATTGCCGGTATTATTCTCTTGGCATTGATTGCGATTGTGGACATGTTCACAATCAAGAGGCCGGAGTTAGTGCTGGAAATAATAATACTGATGTTCGTGTTCTTTATGACCAGCGTAATTCTCTACGTAATGCATCCACCCGATGACAAGCAACTTGCGAGCGGTCAGCGCAGAAGAATGCGGCAGATCGATCCTCAACCGATAACCCAGCCAATTTCAAGATGAAAATACTTTGCGTCACTAGCGGCAAGGGCGGCGTTGGAAAAACAACACTTAGTTTGAATTTGGCAAAACAACTGAGTTTGGACGGATATCGTACAGTCCTGATTGATCTTGATATACACAACAAAGGAGCGACCAGTCTATTTCTTGATATCGTTGAACGAAAAGCCAACGAAACTGACGGTCTTAGCTTTGCGGGCCTAATTGCTGCGACCAACAGGGGCTCTTCAGAGACCTTGCATCCTTTGCGATGTGCTCTAGAAGCCGACAAGCTCACGTTTATCCCGGCAACGCTTCCTAAAGAAATGGTTGAGTGGTCAGCTCTTCAGTCTAAAACCAACGAACAGCTCATCTCAATTGTTCTCCGGCTCCTCTCTAGCGAGGAGGTTGAACACCATACAGATATAATCGTTCTTGATTGTTACGGGGGGATCGATTCGCTAACGGTAGCTGCTTGTGGCGTAGCCGACGACACGATAATTGTAAATGAAGCCGATTTAATAACATTCTCTGGAACCCTGCTGCTGTATTCGTATCTTGCGAATGTGTATCGCGATTCCCCTAAGAAACCTCATATTCATTTCGTAATTAACCGAATCACCTCTCGGCACTCCTTCGATTTCTTGGATAGCGAGTATCGCATCAATTTGGCCCCCCTGGCGATCGACGACCGAATTCTAGCCTATTTGCCTTACGACCGCTTAGTACTTGAAACATTTGGAGATTATCCATTTTTCTCCGAGCTACTTCCTAAGAGCCTAATAACGCAAAAGATCAGACTTATTCTGTGGCGTCTTTATTCTGAGCCTAAGCACTTCATAGACATACAGAAGTTGGGTGAACGACGCCGGAATAAATTATTTCGAAGCACCTCCGAAACGAGGCTTGCCGATCCAGAAACAATCTTGAGAGCCATTGTCAGCATCCCCATTTGGTTAGTCTTTCCCGGAATGGTGCTTTTGGGAATATCTTTTTTTTCGGATTCCTTCACCCTTTCGTACCCTGTAATTTGGCAGCTCATATACCTGCCGATCGGAATGCTAGTTCTTTTGATCTGTGGCCTTGGTGTCTTTGAACCAATTCAAATTACTCGTTGGCTTTCAAGGGTCGCAAGATTCCGTAGGAGAAAGCGACGGTTGAAGAAACGGTATTCACGCGTTGTTCAACTCGTTTGGGCAACTTTTGAGGTGGGTTATGCTGCTCTCCCAGCTGTTTTCGGTGTGGCATTTTTCATTGCGATTCTCTGGTACTCAAAGTCTCTGCCGTCTGGGTTAACCGATATTAGCCTTTGGAAGGGCACCGTGTCGGGGATTAGTCCTGGAGGAGACTATTCAAACTTGCAGATGTCTGATGGCACGGCATTTCGAGACGGAATGAACATAACTGGTGCCAGATTTGATGACTCAGTACTCTCTCGCGTTCGTTTCTCACATTTGACTGCAAACGCAGCCAGTTTTCGTCGGGCAGACCTTACAAATTCAACCTTTGAATCGTCACTTCTACAGTCAGCAAGTTTCGACTCGGCCTACGTGTCACAGGTATCCTTCGAAGGTGCAGTTTTAACCAATGCAAGTTTCCGTTCGGCGCGAGGTGTGCCGCCGCTTGCTTCTTTCAAAGGCGCTACGCTCTCAGGTACTGATTTTTCAGGTTCTACAGCACCTTTATCCGTTCTATTATTCGCAGCGCTGGAACACGCAAGAATGGACGAAGATCAGCAACGCGCCGTAAGCGCCTGGGAAAAGCTAAATCCTGGTAAAGGCCGCACGTTTGATGAAATTGCGTCTCTTGCGCCTGATTCGGGTTACCCAGACGCTGCACTGAACGGACGATCGTCCGGCGCTCTTCCGAACGAACGATCGCCGGAAGAAGTGCTGCGCCGCTACGACTCTCAAAGAGCGCATAAGCTGGATAAGTCTCTATCAGAGTTTCCCAGAAAATAGGGGCGTTACGCAAAGCCAAGGACCCACGGGCAGTCTGCACTTGGTAGTTATGATCTAATCCTTGCCGCATAGCACGCTGGTTGTAGAATGCGTCAGCGCTGAGGGGCGCACACTGGGGAGTGGATGATACATGCCAACGTTTTCACGTCTGAAGGACCTTGTTGAGAAACGCACTGGTTTGGCGTTAGGGGATGCCCTCAACCTATCGCTCTTTGTCTTAACACTTGTGTCCCTTGTCTTCGCAGCCGCTGGACTCGCAATCGCCATCATCGCTTACGTGGATGCAGAGAAGAGCGGCAAAGCCCAGGAAACTCAGCTGGAGAAATCTGCAAATTCCCTGACGAGTGCCACATCGACGCTAGACGCTTCCAAGATCGAGTTGAGGGCAATCAATGAAAGCCTGGACAAGAGTATCGGGATTGCTAAAAGGCAACAAGAAAACCTCGATGCGAGTCTGAAACTGTCCTCTGCGCAACTTGATGCTCTGCACACACAAAACGAAATTGCATCCAGGGCACCGCGGGTTATGGTCGCTGTAAGCTGCGCACCCAACGTGTTCGAGGCGATTGACAATGAAAAACCCGCCTTTTTACGGCCGATAGAGGCCTCTAAGCACATTCCATCGATCGCGGTTAGATTGAAAGATGACAGTGAGCTTGTATGCTTGATACAGCTGGTAAACCAGGGTAAGGCGAAGCTTACCCGTGCTTATCTGAAGGCTGAGGCGGAGGCAGAGGTGGATGCCAACGATGACTGGGCGTTTTCGGGCCAACAGGGGCATCCGCAGTATGCAGTATTCCCGAACGCCGATGAGGCGGAGGTGGTGAAGAGAGACTGGAGAGATCAAACGTACAGTAAGATTGAACTCCTCAAGGAAGTGACCGTTTTCCCCACAATCAACACACGTGAGTCGATTGAGTCGAAAGTGCACCCCCAGGCATCTGTCTGGCTCGTCTTAAAAATACCGTCATACGCAGAGCACGTTTCGATGTCTTTTTGGTATGGCGGGGATGACCAGGTGGAGGTAAAGGCCGAAGCAGACCTTCCTATCATACGAAAGAGCTAAAAGTTCCTGTGGTCGGTCCAAGGGGTGCATATTCCCTCCCGTGTTGTTCTCACCCCCCTACCCGTTTGACCCTTCTTTTCTCGCGCCTGTAAGATCAGAACTTGCTCTTCCGCTGGCGGATTCTTCTGTGCCGAATCCCGTCATCGCACTCAAAGATGCCACACGAATTGCCTAAATCGTACGAGCCGGGCGCGATTGAAACGCGCTGGGCCGACTACTGGATCAAAGAAAAACTGTTCTCCGTGCCCACACCGCCCCCAGGTGAAACCCGGCCGGTGTTCACTCTGCTGCTGCCGCCGCCCAACGTTACCGGACGGCTGCACATGGGCCACATGCTCAACCAGACGCAGATGGACATCATCGTGCGCTGGCACCGCATGCGCGGCTTCATTACGCTGTGGCTGCCGGGCACCGATCACGCCGGCATCGCTACGCAGATGATGGTAGAGCGCGACCTCGCCAAAGAAGGCAAGAAGCGCAGCGATCTGGGGCGCGAAAAATTCATCGCGCGCGTCTGGGAATGGAAAAAGCTTTACGGCAGCGCCATCCTCGACCAGATGAAGCGCCTGGGCGCATCTGTCGACTGGGACCGCGAGTACTTCACCATGGACGAGAATCTTTCGCGCGCCGTGCGCGAAGTTTTCGTCCGGCTGTACGAAGAAGGGCTGATCTATCGCGGCAAGTACATTGTGAACTGGTGCCCACGCTGCGAAACGGCCATTTCCGATCTCGAAGTGAAGCACGAGGACGTAGTCGGAAAGTTGTGGGAGATCCGCTATCCCATCGTTGGAAGTGACGAGTTCATTACCGTGGCGACCACGCGGCCCGAAACCATGCTCGGCGATACCGCGATCGCCGTCAACGCGAAGGACGAGCGCTACACGCATCTTCACGGCAAGCGAGTCCTGCTGCCGCTGATGAACCGCGAGATTCCCATCATCACCGACGAACTGGCGCAGCCCGAATTTGGCACAGGTGCGGTCAAGGTGACTCCGGCGCACGATCCCAACGATTTTCAGGCTGGCCTGCGGCACAACCTGCCGCAGGTCGATGTGATGGACGAGCACGCGCACATGAACGCGAACGCCGGCCCGTACGCGGGACTGGATCGTTTCGCAGCGCGCGCGCTCGTACTCAAAGATTTGCAGGCGCATGGATTTCTCGTTGGCGAAAAGGATCATGCGCTCTCCATCGGCAAGTGCGACCGCTGCGGAACCATCGTTGAGCCGCGGCTTTCCGAGCAGTGGTTCATCAAAATCAAGCCGCTGGCCGATCGTGCCAAACAGGCGGTCGAAAGCGGCGAGATCACGATTGTCCCCGACAATTACCGCCAGATTTATCTGAACTGGATGAACAACATCTATGACTGGTGCATCTCGCGCCAGTTGTGGTGGGGCCATCGCATTCCCGCGTGGACGTGCAGCAATGCCGAGTGCAAAGAAATCATCGTGGCCCGCGAGGCCCCTGCGAAGTGCACGAAGTGCGGCGGCACGAAACTCGAGCAGGTCACCGATGTGCTCGACACCTGGTTTTCGTCCGGCCTGTTGCCGTTCACCACGCTGGGCTGGCCGGAGAAAACGCGCGACCAGGCTGTGTTCTATCCCACGACGCTTTTGATCACGGCCTACGAGATTCTTTTCTTCTGGGTCGCGCGCATGATCATGTTCGGCTGCCACTTCATGCAGGGCCACGAGCAGGATCCCGCGATCAAAAAGGCCAACGGCTGGTCCGACATGAAGGACGACAGCGTGCCCTTCCGCCACGTCTACATTCACGCCCTGGTGCGCGACGCCGAGCGGCAGAAAATGTCGAAGACCAAAGGCAATGTGATCGATCCGCTGGAGATCATCGAGCGCTTCGGCACCGACGCCACGCGCTTCACGCTGGCGGCCATGGCCGCGCCCGGCACCGACATTGCTTTCAGCGAGAGCCGCACCGATGGCTATCGCGCCTTCGCCAACAAGATCTGGAACGCCGCGCGCTTCATGTTCATGAATGTGGACAGGATCGAGCCGGGCCTGCGGCCCGCCTCTGCTCATGTGGGCGCGGGCGACTCGCCCGCGCAACCGACTGGCGTCACCAGATTCCCTGCTTCGTCGCTCGCTTCGGCCCTCGAAGACCGCTGGATTCTCTCCCGCTTCAACCGCGTCGCCGCCGACGTGAATGATGCACTCGCGACCTACCGCTTCCACGAAGCCGCTAACCGCATCTACGATTTTTTCTGGGGCGAGTTCTGCGATTGGTATCTGGAACTGATCAAACCTCGTCTGAATTTCGAGGAGGGCGCAGACAAAACCGCAGCGAAGGCGGCGTGTGAAAACCTCGTCGATCTGTTCGACGCCTCGTTGCGCCTGCTGCACCCCGTGATGCCTTTCATCACCGAAGAGATCTGGCAGGCGATCTACGAAGGCAGGCCGCCGTTCAAGTCGATTGCGCTGGCAGGATATCCGCAGGCCGATGAAAAACAATTCGACCTCGCTGCCGAGACGGAGATGGCAATCCTCCAGGATCTAATCGTTAGTGTGCGTAACCTGCGCGCGGAATTAAAAGTCGAACCCAAGGTCAAGGTTCCCGTCGAGGTCTTCGCGCCGGAGCCCGCGATTCGTAAAATGATCGAGCAGAATCACGGTGCGGTCGAGCGTCTGGGCAACGTCGAGAAAATCAATTTCGTGGACAGCTCCCTCGCGAACCGACCCGGCGCACGCGGCGCGGCCCGCTTCGATGTGCACGTGATCTACGAAAGAAAAATCGACGTTGCCGCCGAGGGCGATCGCTTGAAGAAAGAGTTAGAGAAAATTGAAAAAGAATTGGCCAACAATCAGAAGCAGCTCGGAAACGACCAGTTTCTGGCCAAGGCCCCGGAGAAAGTAGTCGAAGGCCTGCGCCGCCGCGGCCAGGAACTCGTCGTCCTGCAGGAGAAGACGCAGAGTCAGCTGAAAGAATTGAACGGTTGATTGTGGAAGCCACAAGCAAATCCCTTGTCATCCCGAGCACCGCGAGGAGCCTGGGTTCTTGCCTGAGCCGACACCAGGGGTCGTGCGGGCAAACACCAAGATCCCTCGCGTTGCTCGGGATGACAAAGCTTCGAGGGATGACAAGGCTCCCAGGGATGACAAAATTGTCGCGGGCGGCCGTCTGCAGAGAGTCCGCGCCGGCAACTGGCAACTGACCACTGTCTTTATGGACTGGAATTCAAGACGTCTCACCGCCATCCTGGAGAACGCGCTGCTCGAAGACCGGGCCACGCGCGATGCCACCAGCTACGCCTGCATCGATTCCAATCAGCGAGCGGCGGCGACTATCGTTTCGAAACAGGATTGCATTCTCGCCGGAATCGGCTGCGTGGCGCGCATTCTCGATGTCTACGCCGCGCTCGACGGTGCCGTCACCGCCCACTACGAGGTCACCACGCATCCCGAAATTTTCGACGGCGTGCGCCTCCGCGCCGGGCAATCCGTGGCCGTGATCCGCCATAATGCGCGCGTGATTCTCTCCTGTGAACGCGTCATCCTTAATTTTCTGCAGCGCATGAGCGGCATCGCGACCTTGACCCGCAAGTTCGTCGAGGCCGTGTCCGGCACCAAGGCGCGCATTCTCGATACGCGCAAAACCGCGCCCGGCCTGCGCGTCATCGACAAAAACGCTGTGCGCTGCGGTGGCGGACAGAATCACCGCCTCGATCTCTCCGACGGCGTGCTCATCAAGAATAATCACATCACTCTGGCGGGTGGCATCGTTCCCGCCCTGGAGCGTGCCGTACGCAACCGCCGCGGCTCGCAGATCATTGAAGTGGAAGTGCGCACCCTCGACGAACTAGACCTCGCGCTGGCTCACGGCGCCGAAGCCGTTCTGCTCGACAATATGTCGGTCGACGATGTACGCCACGCCGTCGAACGGTGCGCCCAGCTCCATACACAAAGAGAGCCGCATGACGATACACAGAAAGACGGCCACCATATCCCCGTCGAGTGCTCCGGCGGCATCCGCCTCGAAAATGTCCGCGCCTACGCCGAGACCGGCGTCGACTTCATCTCCGTCGGCCTTCTCACGCATTCGCCCCAGGCCGTCGATATGAGCATGCGGGTCGTTCCCGCCTGAACGGTTCTTCGACGTTCGCCAACCTTGAGGACAGTTCCCTCGATCCCCGTTAGGTCACAGTTCCGGATTTCGGAACAGATGTACTTGTGTGCTTCCGCCTGCCGCCGCGCCGACGCTAAACTATCCCCAACGGAGGCCCTCCCCTTATGTACCCCTTTACCCGTTCCCTCGCAGCCCTGTGCCTCATCCAACTCGCGGTGGTCTTTTTCCTCACCGGCATCCCCGAATCAAAATCGCAAATCGCCCCGGTGGCACCTCACTTTCAATCGTCAACTCCGGCCACACCTGCGCATGCTCGTCGAACTACCAAAACTCCAGCCACCACAAGTGTCAACGTAACCATCGATGCGCTCACCAATCGTCACACCATCAGTTCCTATGTCTACGGCGGCGCCTATCCGCAAGACGCGTCCACCATCACTGACAGCGGATTAACCGTCGTCCGCTGGGGCGGCAACGCGACCTCGCGCTACAACTGGCAACTCTTCACCTACAATGCCGCGAACGACTATTTCTTCGAAGATTTCAATTACTCCGAGATCGGCGACTCTCAGTCCACTCAATTCATCACCGATGTAAAGAACGCGGGCGGCCATCCTCTCATGACCATGGTCATGCTGCCCTGGGTAGCCCAAACCGCAGAGAACGGAACCAACGGCCACTGGAGTTTTTCCGTGGCCAAATACGGCGCGCAATGCGCCGTGGATCCGTATAACACCGATGCGGGCGACGGCCTCGAAACCGATTGCGCCACAACGCTGACCGCCAATCCAAACGACGCCAACGTGCCCATCCTCGATCAGCCCGGCACCAACGATCCAGCAGGCAGCGTCTACCGCAACCAATGGGCGGCTGCGCTGGCGTCGGCGTTCGGCACTGCGCCTCACTTCTACAACATGGATAACGAAATCGACATCTGGGGCAGTACGCAGCGCGACGTTCATCCCTTGCCTACGGCGTATAACGAGATGCGTGACACCTTCGTCACCGAAGCCAGCAACCTTAAGACTTGGGACCCCGCCGCGATACGTTTCGGTCCAGTCAGCTGCTGCTGGTGGTTCTACTGGAACGGCGCCAACAGCACCGACAAGGGCGCGCATGCCGGGGTCGATCTCCTGCCCTGGTGGCTGAATGAAGTTTATTGGGAAGACAAAGTCGCCGGCGTTCGCTCCGTCGACGTTCTCGATGTCCACGCCTACCCCGACGGCCCCGACACCTCAACCTGGACTTACGCCCAGGATCAGGCTCTCACCGCGCGCATTTATCGCGATTACTGGGATCCCACGTATGTCAGCGAGTCCCCCACGATCAATCAGGAATGGGCGACGTTTATCCAGCCCAATAAAACGATTCCATTTCGAATTCCCCGCATTCGCGCGACCGCCAACATGATTTATCCCGGAACGCCCATCAGCTTCACCGAATGGTGCGCCAACTTCGCAGGCGAGTCCGATTTTTCGACCGCCCTCGGAGACGCCGACGCCTACGGCATTCTCGGCCGTGAACGCGTCTATCTCTCGTCACGTTGGGTCGCCCCCGTGCCGACGAATCCCAACTATCTCGCACTGAAGCTGTTCACCAATTATGACGGCCAGCATCACGGATTCGCCACAACGTCGGTCTCCGACACAAACAACGGCGATCCCGATCTTTTCAGCAGCTATGCCGCCCTCAATTCGACAGGCAAGATTTTGACCCTGCTGGTGCTGAACAAAGATCCGTCAAACACCGTGCAGGCACAGTTCACGATGAATGGGTTCACGCCGCAAAAGATGATCTCGTACACGTTAGCTTCCACGAACCCCACCCAGATCACCGCGTCCAAAACTACGCCGTGGTCGTCGACCGTCACCGTTGCGCCCTACACCGCGACGCTCCTCGTGATAACTGGCACAACGCAGTTGCCCGGAGCAGAATGGGACCTGAACCCCGACACGACCATGGTTGCCGCAGGTGGCACAGTAGTCCTGCAGCCGAAAGTTACATCGGGAACGGCCACCGTGACCCTGGGAACTCCGACGTTTGATAGCGGCATCACCGTCGTCGTGTCGCAGCCTACTCTAAGTAAAGGCCATAACGGAGATATCACCGTGACTGCCGGAACGACCCCGGGTTTCTATCACTACAGCGTGCCCAGCACAGATACTGCCGGCGTCACCCAAGAGCAGGGCGGCTACATTCTCGTGGGCAATCCCCCGGCATCGTTTACTAAGACTGGCGACAAGCAGAAGGGTGCGGCCGGCAGTCAGTTGACCCTATCCGTCACGTTGAATCCGGGCGAGTCCGGTGGAAGCGCTTCGGGCGGTACGGTTCTGTTTACCACCAGCGCCGGCACGCTCTCGAGTCGCATCGTCGACACGGACTCATCCGGAAATGCGGCTGTCGTGCTCACTCTGCCATCGACTGCGGAAACAGTACACGTCACAGCCGAAGGCCAATACGCGCTGGGCCATCCGACCGCCACGTTCACCGAAACGACTGAGTAGCGAGTAGTGGCTTAGTTTGACCCTTCGAGCTTGGCGTCATCCCGAGCGGAGCCGGGCTTCATCAAAGAAACGTCCGGGCGGAGAGGGGGAGCTCCCTGGAAATCGTGCCTTGGGAGATCCCTCCCGCGGCTGAACTACGCCGCGGTTCAGGATGACGCAAGGACTAGAGACTCAAACTGAGCCACCACTCAGTAGCGGTGAGGTTTGTCGTTTCGCGGCGATTCGCGCATAATCACCGCATCCGTAAGACTGGCACAATTCGTAAGCCTTCGCTGGCCAAAACGCCCGCGGTGCGCCAGCCCCAGCCCACCGATCTGCGCCTCGGCCGCATCGTGCGCCTGCTGATGGACAACGCCACCGTCGTCGTCAGCGGCACCAAGCTTGCGCAAGAAATTTCCGCCGAGGAAATTTCTTCCAGCCGCTCCGAAGTATGGCGTCTGATTCAGCAACTGCGCGGCCTCGGCGTGGACGTGGCCGGGCATCCCGCAACCGGCTATCAACTTCGCTCGGTTCCTGACCTGCTCCTACCGGAAATTCTCCACCCGCTTCTGCGGGGCACGATTTTCGCCGAGCATCTTCACCACTTCTACAAAATCGGATCGACCAATATCGCAGCCATGGCCGCCGCGGCCGAGGGTGCTCCTGAAGGCAGCGTTTTTCTGGCCGAAGAGCAAACCGCAGGCCGTGGCCGCAGCGCTAACTCCTGGCAGTCCCCGCGCTCAACTGGAATTTATTGTTCGGTGATCGTGCGGCCCGCGTTGCCGCCTTCGGAAGTGCTTGTACTCTCACTCGCCGCTGGACTCGCAGTGAAAGCTGCCATTCAGCAAGTCGACGCGCGCGTCACCCCCGATCTCAAGTGGCCCAACGATGTTCTGATCCTTAATGAGAACGACGGCCCGAACGGCAGCAAGAAGCTCTGCGGAATCCTCACCGAGATGAATGCCGAGGCTACGCGTGTCCGCTACATCGTGGTGGGAGTTGGCATCAACGTGAATCAAACCAGCTTTCCCAAAGATTTGCCCGCGACGTCGTTGCGCATGGAAACCGGAACTGAGTGGTCGCGCGTCGATCTGGTAGCAGCTTTGCTAAAATCACTCGACCGCGAGTATCGCCAGTTGTTAGAGGATCCCGAAGCGCGGGAATCAATCCTGCGGCGTTTTGCCGAGAATTCTTCGTGGGTGCAAGGCAAGAGTGTTCGCATCGAAGAGAGCGGTTTCGCCTTCGAAGGAACCACGGAGGGTCTAGATCCACGCGGATTCCTGCAAGTGCGAACTGAGAAGGGATTGCAAATCGTTTTAAGCGGAACCGTTAGGGAGCGGTAAGAAAGCATTCAGCCTGTTAAGGCTTAGCCAAAAGCTAAGAGAAAAAGCTAAGAGCTAAAAGCCAAGAGCCATCATGCTTCTCGTCATTGACGTCGGCAATACCAACACCGTGCTCGGAGTCTTCGCCCGCGCCGAAGCGCGCCCCGCCGGCGATCACGACGAGACTCCGCGCTACGAGCGCCTCGTGGCCAACTGGCGCGTCGCCACTTCCCGCACCAGCACTGTCGATGAATATGGGGTCCTGTTCCGCAACCTGTTTTCCATGGCAGGCCTCGAAGCGAAAGGCATGCACGGCATCGTGATCTCGTCGGTCGTTCCGCCGCTCGATCCTGTGCTGCGCCAGGTGTGCGAACGATATTTCAATTTGCGTCCTTTATACATTGAGCCCGGCGTCAAGACGGGCATGCCGGTGCATTACGACAATCCTGCCGAAGTCGGCGCCGACCGCATCGTCAACGCAGTTGCGGCCTTCGAGAAATACGGCGGTCCCTGCGTGATCGTCGATTTCGGCACGGCCACCACCTTTGACTGCGTCTCGCCGAAGGGCGAATATCTTGGCGGCATAATCTGCCCTGGCATCGGCATCTCCGCCGACGCGCTTTTTGAACGCACCGCCCGCCTGCCGCGTGTCGAGATCCGCAAGCCCGCCCGCGTGATCGGCTCGAACACGGTCGGCAGCCTGCAATCGGGCCTCTACTACGGATATCTCGGCCTGGTCGATGGCATCCTCGAACTGCTGCTGACGGAGTTGGGCCGGGAGACTCCCGTGATCGCGACCGGCGGCCTCGGCCCCATGATCGGCACAGGATCGAAATACATCAAGCACGTCGATGACTTCCTCACGCTCGAAGGCCTGCGCATCATCTGGGAACGCAATTCCAGGGAAAGAAACGGCGCGGCCCGCAAGGATTCCACCTCGTCGAAACCCTCATTGCAAGCCTCATCGAAGCCGGCTCCGCCGAAGTCGGAACCGAAAACGAAAAACGGCAGCGGCGCGCCGCCCTCGCGTTCTGCCCGCTGACCGGCCCGCCGTGGAAAATCCTCCCAACTACTTCAACTACTTTACCGAGATTGAAGATCGCTTCCTGCGCCGGCGTGGCGGCGGCCTGTTGCTCTCGACTCTCGACTGGGCGCTGATCGAGACCTGGAAAGATGCGGGCATTCCGCTGGCGGCCGTGCTCCGCGGCATCGACGAAGCCTTCGACCGCTACGATCAGCGTCCGTCGAAAACCAAGAAGGTGAACAGCCTCGCCTACTGCTCGCAACTGGTACTGGCCGCGGCGGAAGACATGAAAGAAGCCGCGGTGGGTTCGGCTGACGCACCGCCCACGCTCGCGGCAAAACCTAGCTCAAGCCAGGGATTTGAACCTGACATCGTCGCGCCTTTCCTGCGCCGCAACGCGGACTTGTTGGATGCCGCGAGATTGCCGCACACCGGCGGAGTCGCCGCACATGCTCAAGACACCGCAAGCACACTGCGCCATCTTGCGCAGGAAATCGAAAAGAAACCTGCGGCCCGTCTGGAAGACTTAGAGCGCCGCCTGACCGTGCTTGAGGAAAAACTTTTCGCCGCGCTGCTGGCCTCCACTCCGGACGAAGACATCGTCACGGTCCGCGCCGAAGCCGACCGCGATCTCGCACCCTACCGCCGTAAAATGTCCGGAGTGCAGATCGACCAACTGCAAAAACAGTACGTGCACAAGCGCCTGCTGGAAAAATATCATCTACCGCGCCTGAGTCTGTTTTATATGTGAACGGACCAGGTCAGGTTCTGGGAAGGACACGACTTCAGCTTGTCAGCCTGCCCTGAGCAAGCGAAACGCGCCGAAGGGTGCTGTAAGAGTTCCACAGATTCAACCGGCTTTTAGCCGCCGAGGAACGCCGTTAACGCCCACGCGACAAATCGTTTCGACGCTCTGATTCTAGGCGCCGGCGCTGCTGGACTGATGTGCGCCATTGAGGCCGGCCAGCGCGGACGCCGCATCGCCGTTCTCGAACACGCCGACCACTTGGGCAAAAAGATTCTCATCTCCGGAGGCGGTCGCTGCAATTTCACCAATCTGCACTGTCAGCCCGAACATTTCCTTTCCGCCAATCCGCATTTTGCCAAGTCGGCTCTGGCCCGCTACGCGCCCGCGGACTTCATCGCACTCGTCGAGAAGCATCACATTCCGTATCACGAGAAAACTCTTGGACAATTGTTCTGCGACCGCTCGGCCCGCGACATTCTCGGCATGCTCGAAGCAGAATGCGCCTCGGCCAACGTGAGCATTTTCCTAAACGCCAAGATTCAAGAAGTCAGCCGCACTCCGCTAAGTACAAGTCCGACTGAGTTCTTGGTCCGCACGGCCAATGCAGAATTCCGCGCCCCCGCGCTGATCGTCGCGACCGGCGGCCTGTCCATTCCAAAGATTGGTGCCACGTCTCTTGGCTACGACCTGGCGCGGCAGTTCGGCGTGAAGGTTCGCGAGCCGCGCCCCGGCCTTGTGCCTCTCGTGCTCGATGCCGAAGCCCGCTCTCGCTACTGCGATCTCGCCGGCGTTTCCGCGGACGTGATCACTTCCTTCAGCGGCCAGCATTTCCGGGAAAAGATGCTGATCACTCATCGCGGCCTGAGTGGTCCTGCCATCCTGCAGATTTCGTCCTACTGGAAGCCACCCCAGAATCTTAGCGATGATGATCTCAGCATTGATCTCGCCCCGGGCAGCGATCTGACCGCAATCTTCCGCGACCCCAAAACGCCGCGCACCTTGAGCACGCTACGATCTGAAGTCCGCAAGACCTTGCCGTCCCGCCTCGCCGATCGCTGGCTCGAACTGCACTCACCTGCTTCGTGGACAAACACAGCTCTGGCTGATTTTGAGCGGCAGGCGCATGCGTGGACGATCACACCAGCCGGAACCGAAGGCTTCGAGAAAGCCGAGGTCACCTGTGGCGGAGTCGATACCGACGAGCTTTCAGCCAAAACTATGGAGAGTCGCAAAGTCCCCGGCCTGTTCTTCATCGGTGAAGTCGTCGACGTGACCGGACACTTAGGCGGTTTCAACTTTCAGTGGGCGTGGGCATCCGGCGCGGTGGCGGGCCGAGCGTTGTAAACTAACTCGCCTGAACCGTTTGCTGAAAAACTTTACTTTCGGCAGAGCAGTGCTTCCAGCGCTGCGATCGGGCCATTTTTTGGATAAGGGCCTCAGTCCTGAGGCCATTGAATCGGCAAACCGCGAAGTCGGGAGAAAAACGATGAGCGAAACCAAGACGTTTCTTAGAAACATTATTGCGACACTTGCTCTGACGTTCCTGGCGAGCGCAGCGTTTGCGCAAGCGCCTTCCTCAACGCTGCTGGCGCTCTCGAAAGATGACCACAACGTCGCCATCATCGATCCGCTGACGTTGCAGGTTCTGGTGCGCATCCCCAGCGGCCCCGACCCCCACGAGATCATCGCATCCGACGATGGCAAACTCGCCTTCATTTCAAACTATGGCGGGTCCGACAGCACCCTTAACACCATCTCCGTGGTCGATCTGGTCGCCCGCAAGGCGCTGCCGCCCATCGATCTCGGTGCGCTGCATTCCACGCATGGTTTGGCGTTCGCAGGCGGCAAACTCTATTTCACGGCAGAGACGAATAAGGTCATCGGCCGTTACGATCCCGCCACGCAGCGCGTGGATTGGGTTCTCGGCACTGGTCAGGATCGAACCCACATGATCGCCGTCTCGAAAAGCCTCGACCGGATCGTTACCTCGAACGTAAACTCCGCCACCATCAGCATCATCGAACAAGTTTCTGCGCCAAACGGAGGCTTCGGTCCACCCCCCGGCGGTCCGCCCGGATCAGGCCCTGCTGGCGCTCCTCCGCAAGCGACCGGGCCGCCGCCGGGCCAGCCTCGTCTGACCTGGGAAGTCACGAACGTCCCGGCCGGCCGCGGCTCTGAAGGCTTTGACGTGTCGCCGGATGGAAAAGAAATCTGGGCAGCCAACGCGCGCGACGCCACCGTCACCATCATTGATATCGCCACCAAGAAAGCCACGCAAACGTTGCCGATTGCTTTAAAGGGTGCCAACCGCCTGAAGTTCACTCCAGACGGCAAGCGCGTCCTGATCTCCGGCCTGGGCGCGCGCTCCGGAGATGCCAGCCTGGTGGTGCTGGACGCGTCCACCCATGAGGAAGTGAAGCGGTTGAATCTCGGCGGTGGTGCCGCCGGCATCCTGATCGCTCCCGACGGTTCCCGCGCCTACGTCGCCGTGAGCACGGCCGACAAGATCGCCGTCGTGGACTTGAAGACCCTGGAAGTCGTAGGGCAAATTGACGGTGGCAAGCAGCCGGACGGATTGGCCTGGGCGGTGCGCGAATAGCCCTCAGGTTTACGGTTGTAACTTATATGTTACAATGGAAAAGTCGATTGAGCTTCGGCGCTATGTCACTCCCCAAGGGAAGGATGTTTCGGAGAGTGGATGGCGAAGCTGAAGGATGCACGTGCCCAGGCGAAGATCGTGGTTCGTCTCGACCGGGTTGCCGCCGGGAATTTTGCCGACTGCAAGTCAGTTCGCAGTGGCCTGTGCGAGCTGCGCATTGATTGGGTACCGGGCTACCGAGTCTACTACGCGATGCTGGGCAAGGCATGCGTGCTCTTGCTCGCGGGCGGTGACAAACGGAAGCAGTCGTCCGACATCGAGAGGGCGCTCGCATATCTCAAGGACTACCACAAAAGGACCAGGACGATATGAAACGTAAAACCAGCATTTCGCACGACGAGGCTGTGATCCGTGAACTGCGGGACAATCCCCGTTTCGCCGTGGAATATCTGAAAGCCGCGCTGGAAGAGGACTATGAACCTCGTGTTCTGCTGATCGCTCTCCGCAGGGTAGTGCAGGCGCGCGGCATCGCCAGGATTGCCAAGACTGCGGGAGTTGAACGCGAGAGCCTCTACCGTGCGCTCTCGAAGGACGGGAATCCCCGGTTGTCCACGCTGGCCGCCGTGACCAAAGCAGTGGGATTGAGACTGACCGTTGAGGCTGCGGGATAATGACCAAAGCAGTGGGATTGAGACTGACCGTTGAGGCTGCGGGATAAAGCGCTGCGGCGAGTTCGTATTCCGGCCTCGCTCTCCCCCATATCGTAGAATCAATCCTTGCTCCTCACAATTGAAAAGCTGATCTACGGCGGCGACGGTCTGGCCCGTTTGCCTGCCGCTCCCGCCGCGGCTCCGGCCACCGATGACGCCCGCGGACGCGGCAAGGCCGTGTTCGTCCCCTTTGTCCTGGCAGCGGAAAAAATCGAAGCCTCGCTCACCGAACAAAAACCGGGATTCGCCCGCGCCCGCGCCGAAGCGATCGTCGAGCCCTCTCCGCACCGCATCCAGCCGCCCTGTCCGCACTTCACCCGGTGCGGCGGATGCCACTATCAGCACGCCAGCTACCAGCACCAACTCGCCATCAAGAAAGAAATCCTGCGCGAAAGCCTGCGCCGTCTGGCCAAGCTGGACTTGCCCTTCGACATCGAGGTCCATCCCTCTCCCCCTTGGAACTATCGCAACCGCTCGCGCCTGCAGCTGCGAACCGAGCCCGCGTTCACCGCGGGATATTTCAAACTAGCGTCGCATGAACTCCTTGCTGTCGAAGACTGCCCCATCAGTTCACCGCTGATCAACCGCGGCATCGCATCCCTGTGGCAGAGTGGACGCGCCCGCAAAGTTCCCGCCGGCGTGCGCGAAGTCGAATTCTTCGCCAACTCCGACGACACGCAACTGCTGGTCGAGATCGGCTGCGCTGGCGTAGCCCGCCGCGCCGCAATCCGGGATTGGGCGGAAGAGTGGCGTGCCGCTCTGCCCGAGATTGCCGGAGTCGTGACTTTCCGCGAACCGAATCCCGGCGACCGTAAGGCGAGCGACCTCGAAATTCTCGTCACCGTCGGCGCCGCATCTCTGACCTATCAGACCGAGCATGCGTCCTACCGCGTCAGCGCCGGATCGTTCTTTCAAACCAACCGCCATTTAACGGGCGAACTGGTAAAGATCGTCACTGCCGGCCAATCCGGCAAACTGGCCCTCGACCTCTACGCCGGCGCGGGCCTGTTTTCCACAATCCTGGCCTGTGACTTTCATCACGTAGTTTCGGTTGAGTCGTCACAGACTTCCTTCGCCGACTTGGCCTACAATCAACCCCCCAATGGAGAAACCGTCCAGGCCACAACCGAGCAGTACCTGGCTGGCACGATGGGGATGACTGAGAATGCCGGACGAGCCAGAAAGCACTCAGGAAGCGCTCATGCCGCAATCAGGCCCGACCTCGTGGTGGTGGACCCGCCCCGCAGCGGCCTGGGCGAAGGCGTGCCTCGTTCGCTTGCGAGTCTGCGCGCGCCACGAGTTATTTATGTATCGTGCGATCCGGCAACCCTGGCGCGCGACCTCGTCCCTCTGCTCGCCTCCGGATATCGCGTCGAGCAAGTCCACCTGGTGGATTTGTTTCCGCAGACTTACCACCTGGAAAGCGTCGTGCATCTGGCTCTCTGAAGTCTGCCTCGATGAGCTTCCTGTGAGGACAGCCGCCCCAGCCTGCCCTGAGCGAAGCCGAGTAGGCTGTCCGCCGGGTGCGGCCCGGCGTGCTCCATGAGTCCGTCTCCCACTCCGCCTGCCACACCTCGCGCCTTCAGCGCCAAAGCCCCGCGCCAGCCCATGCTGTGGGCGTCCGTCGCCTACTCGGCCGGCATTGTCGCCGGAGTCTACCTGTGGCGTCCCGCCCTCTGGTGGATTGTCGCCGGAGCTGCATTCATCGCAGCCGCAGCATATTTCGTGCAGCGCCGCGCCGCTCTAGGTTGGACGATCGCTCTCGCCGCACTCTTCCTGGCAGGTGCATTGCACATTCAACTGCGCGGAGCCTCACCGCGCCTCGATACCGGCATTCAACCTTACGCCAACCGCCAGGAACTCCAGATCACCGCCCATGTCACCCGCGACGGCCGCCTGCAGCAGGGCGGTTTCAACGAAATCGGGCAAATGCTCGACGTTGAGACAGACGAAGTTGAAACTGAAAACTCCGGAACCGAGCAGGTCGATTCTGCGACACGCCACTTCGAATCCGTTCATTCCGGCATCCGCCTGAGTATTTACAGCCCGCGCCCGAGCGACTCGGCTCCCGAGGAAAGCTCCGAGACCATCCCGACCGGCTCCAACACTCCCATACCGGTCTTCCACTACGGCGACCGCATTCGCTTCTCCGCCAAGCTCAAGCTGCCCCGCAATTTCCGCAACCCTGGCGCATTTGACTATGAGGGCTATCTCGCCGATCGCGGCATCGCGGCGCTGGGCTCGGCCAAAATGGAAAATGTGGAACGCCTCCCCGGCTTTGCCGGCAGCCGCATCGCCGCCTGGCGCAGCCGCCTGCATCGCGGCGTGGTCGCCAAGGTGCACGAACTCTGGCCGCCACGCGAGGCTGCCCTGATTGACGCCATGGTCATCGGCGAAGACGCCTTCATCGACCGCGACACCCGCGCCGACTTCCAACGCTCCGGCACTTACCATGTCCTGGTGGTCTCCGGCATGAACGTCACCATCCTGGCGTTCGTAGTGTTCTGGACGCTGCGCCGCCTGCGCCTGGGCGACATCCCGGCCACGCTTCTGACCGTCGCGTTCTGCGTCGCCTACGCACTTGTCACTGAAGTTGGGGCTCCGGTCTGGCGCGCCACGCTGATGTGCGCCATTTACCTAAGCACGCGCCTGCTCTACCGCGACCGCGCCATGCTCAATGCGGTGGGCGCGGCGGCGCTGGGGCTGCTGCTCTTCGACCCGCGCCAGCTTTTCACCGCCAGCTTTCAGATGACATTTGTCTGCGTACTCATCGTAGCCGCCATTGCCGTTCCCATCTTGCAGCGCACGTCTCAACTACAGAAACAGGCGCTGGCCCATTGGGACTCCAACGACTTCGCCGCCTTCCTTCCCCCGCGCGTGGCGCAGTTCCGCGTGGACCTGCAGTTCATTGCCGCGCGCGTCGCCCGCTTCGTAGGAGAGGACTGGTCGCGCCGCTTGGTGCGCGGCATCGCAGCATTCTGCCTGGCTGTGTGGGAATTGATCTTCGTCTCCGCTGTGATGCAGATGGGGCTGGCGCTACCCATGGTGTATTACTTCCATCGCGCCACCACCGTCGGATTGCCCTCCAACCTCATCGTCGTCCCGTTAACGCAGCTAATGATGCCCGCCGCGGTCGCGGCGCTGGCCTTAGGCTCCGTTCCGCCCCCATGGGCCGGCGTCTGGTTTGCAAAGGTTCCCGTGCTTCTAACCGCGTTCGCACTCGACCGCATCACTGGCACCGTTCATGGACTCGGCGCCCTGCGATTCGGAGCCTTTCGTGTCGCCGACCTGCGCGTTCCCATGCCGTCTGTCGCCCTCATCACGCTGGCCGTGGCAGCGATCATCCTCGCCATGTTGTCAGCCCGCCGCCGCCCCGCCTTCGCAGCTGCCGGACTGGCGGCCATCCTCGCAGCCTCGCTGGTTCTGGCATTCCTCCCAGCGGAGCCGCGCCTGCGTCCCGGAGTCCTGGAGGTAACCTCGATCGATGTGGGCGAGGGCGATTCCACCTTGCTCGTCACCCCGCAAGGCCGCACCCTGCTGATCGATGCCGGAGGTCCCATCGGCCCCGGTGGCTCGCAGCTCGACTTCGGCGAAGAGGTTGTCTCTCCCTATCTGTGGACCCGCGGCATTTCGCGCCTCGACGCCGTCGCCATCACCCACGGACACTCCGACCACATCGGCGGCATGATCGCCGTGCTGAAAAATTTCCGTCCGAAGGAATTGTGGGTAGGCCTGTTGCCACCGAGTCAAGCTCTGCAGAACGTGATCGCAACCGCGCAGTCGCTCGGGGTCAAGGTCGTACGCCACTGGGAAGGCGACGAGTTTACGCTTGGCGGAGCGCAAGTCCAGGTGCTGTTCCCGCCGCGCGACTGGCCCGTCGGCCCTAAGCCCAAGAACAATGATTCCCTCGTGCTGCGCGTTAGCTTCGGCAGTTCGTCGGTTCTGCTGGAAGGCGATGCGGAGAAGCAGGTGGAACGCCGCGTGGCCGCGCTCCACCATCCCACTGCGAACCTAATAAAAGTGGGCCACCACGGCAGCAACAACGCCACCACCCCGGAGCTGGTCGCGGTCGCCAGGCCCCAGTTCGCTGTCATCTCGGTAGGATCAGGAAATTCTTTTGGTTTGCCGAAGCTCGAAATTCTTGGCCGCCTGGCCAACACCACCCCGGAGCTGGTCGCGGTCGCCAGGCCCCAGTTCGCTGTCATCTCGGTAGGATCAGGAAATTCTTTTGGTTTGCCGAAGCTCGAAATTCTTGGCCGCCTGGCCAACGCGGGAACCCGCGTCTACCGCACCGATCTCGACGGCGCTGTGACCTTCTACCTCGACGGCCACTCCGTCACCCCTTCGGTGGCGGTTCTTCAATAATCGCAATCTCCGCCGTCGAGTCATCGTCCGGTGCCGATTCCGCAGAAGACGATTTCTCAGAAAACGATTGGCGTTGCTCCGCGATCAAAGCACTCGCGGCCTCCGCATCCTCTTCGCGCACCATCAGGATCACTCCACCCAGCCCCGGAAATGCATCCTGCACCAGAGATGCAGCCGTAAGATCGCTGTCGATCCCCGCGGACTCCAACAATCCCTTCACCACCAGCGCCTCCGATTCCTGCTCCGACCCAAACACCTTCACCAGCTTCTCGTTAGGATTGGGGCTCGGATCAGGACGGGCATCAGGCCGCACCCCCGCGTCAGCAGTAGAATTGCCAGCTTCAGCCATGACATCTCCAATTCTGGAATCGACCAACCGGAACGATTCCGCGCACACATCAATCCTACTCTTTACCCAGACTCCCGGCCCGCGAAACCCTGATCCCTGGCCGCCAAGCTCGACTCCAGCCGCGAAGCGGCGAAAGAATACAGCCCACAGCGCAAGCCGTGAGTGTCGGAAAACGGAGATGAACAGCCCCGGAGGGGCGAAAGACCATTTCTCCAGCGGGTGCCCCATTTCTCGCGTTCTTCGCGAGAAGTGGGATTACCTCTAACCCAACAACCCAACCTCTCCGCACGACACTTTTGTGTAATTGTTTTCTTCCCCAACTGCGAGAGAATGAACTAACACCGCAACGCCGAGCGTCGGTACGTCATCCAAAACTGGGGGAGAGAAAAGGCGACCCATGAACACTCACCAGCTGGCCGAGAACAGACCAAACGCTCCCGTCGCCGAGCAGCAATC
>Ga0209274_10000522_pt1 | contig 22837 bp, 17 predicted proteins | sample HubBroMetageREF1_FD_188343 | JGI IMG/M metagenome (GOLD analysis project Ga0209274, IMG submission 188343) | Reference soil microbial communities from the Hubbard Brook experimental Forest, New Hampshire, USA - Hubbard Brook CCASE Soil... | ecosystem: Environmental > Terrestrial > Soil >...
GGACGAGGAGTGACGAAATCGGCGGGCGCCGCAGCTCCAGTCGCGAGCAGCCGGTCATGAATAAGCTTGTATTTCTCGGCGGGAAAAACATGGGAGCCGATGGGCAAGTAATAACCGGCGCTGTATACAAGCTTGAAGGGCAGCATGAAAACTCAGCATTCAGCACTCAGCGAGGCGAGCGCGGAAAACGTCATATCATACGCGATTGCCGGAAGAACGTCGTTCGCTGTTCGTCGTTCGGGGAGCTGTTAAACTTGGCCAGTTGCCTGCCAAGAAGAAATCGCCGCCGCGAGTGAGTGCTGTACCTTCAGTGCCGGTTTCCGCCGAGGGTAACGGCCGGATTTTCCTGATCGATACCATGTCGTTCATATTTCGCGCTTATCATGCGATGGCGCGGCAGCGTCCGATGTCAACGAAGACAGGGGTTCCGACCGCGGCGACCTATGTTTTCGTCAACATGCTGCGGAAATTGCGGGACGATTTTTCGCCCGAGTATCTGGCGGCGGTGTTCGACGTGGGCGCCCCGACAATCCGCAATCAGCAGGCAGAAGCGATCACGACCATCCGCAAGTTCGATATCAAAACGCAGACGTTCAAAGAATCGCAATATGGCGGCTACAAGGCGAACCGCGCCGAGATGCCCGGCGACCTAGTGCAGCAAATTCCTTACATTCGACGGGCACTGGAGGGGTATCGTATCCCAATTTTGCAGCTCGAAGGTTACGAAGCCGACGACGTAATTGGAACCCTGGCACGGAAAGCGGCGGCGGAATCGTATCCGGTGTTTGTAGTGTCGAGCGACAAAGACATGCTGCAGTTGGTGAACGACAAAGTGCAGGTGCTGAATCCGCCGAAGGACAACCTGATCTGCGATGCGGCGAAGGTGGAGGAAATTCTCGGGCTGCCTCCGTCGAAGGTGGTGGATGTGATGGCGCTGCGCGGAGATTCGGTGGACAACATTCCGGGAGCGCCGGGGATTGGCGACAAGGGTTCGGTGGAACTGATTCAGCGCTTCGGCAGCGTAGAGCAGGCGCTGGAACATGCGGCTGAAGTGGAGAAGAAGACGTATCGCGAATCGCTGCAAAACAATCGCGACAATATTCTTTACAGCAAGCAATTGGTGACGATCGATACCGATGTGGCCGTTGAATTCGATGTCGCCGCGATGAAAGCGGGCGAACCGGACCTTGCGTCTCTACGGGCGTTGTTTGCCGAGCTCGAATTTACTTCCTTGCTGAAAGAACTGCTTCCGGTGGTTGAAGTGAAAGAGGGTGACTACGGGGAGATTCAATCGAAGGCTGAATTCGAGGTGTATCTGAGGGGCCTGGGCGAGGGCACGTCGCTAGCGCTGGCGATTCCGACCGAGCACACCGAGAACGCTAACCCCGAAAGCGTTGCGGAAGAAGTCGAGGCACAGCGGGCGCAGTCGGGATTCCTGGCATTGCAATCCGCGGATGCGGAGCCAGAAAGCGCAGGAGGTGTGGAGCACATTGCCGTGTCGAATGCTCCGGGAGTTGGGGCGATGGTCGCGCTGGAAGACCGGGCGCTCGCCGATCTGGTAAGGAGCGTGCTCGAAGATGCCGGTCTGCCGAAGACAGTTCACGATCTCAAATCTGCGCTCCATTATTTTGGCGTGCATTTTCGCGAGCATACTTCCGAGCATGCCATCGCACTGGCCGGAGTGAAGCATGATCCGATGTTGTATTCCTACCTGCTTGATCCGACCTACTCCTCGCATTCGTTGGCGGAGGTTGCGCTGCGGAGATTCAATTTGAAGCTGAGCGGCAATCTGGCGGAAGCTGCCGATGTAACGGGCAGGCTGGCGAGCGCGCTCCGCAAGGAAGTTGACGAGCAGGCCTTGACCTCGGTGTATGAAGAGATCGATGCGCCGCTGGTGCCTGTATTGGCGCGCATGGAAGACGCGGGAGTGAAGATTGACCTGGCGGCGCTCGAGCAGATGTCGGGCAAGTTGCAGCGCGAGGCCGCCGTCAAAGCGCGCGATATTTATGAGCGTTGCGGTGTGGAGTTCAACATCAATTCGCCGAAGCAACTGGGTGATGTGCTGTTCAACAAGTTGGCCCTGCCCATGCCGGTGAAATACGGGAAAGGAAAAAAGATTTCGACGGCAGTGGATGTATTGGAAGGACTGGCGGCGGATCACGAAGTTCCGCGGCTGGTGCTGGAGTACCGTCAACTGACGAAGTTGAAATCGACTTACGTGGATGCATTGCCGGCGCTCATTCGCAGCCAGAGCGGCCGCGTGCATACGACGTTTGGTCAGACGGGGACAGCGACGGGGAGGCTGTCGTCGGCGAATCCGAACTTGCAGAATATTCCGATTCGCACCGAACTTGGACGGGAGATTCGCGCGGCCTTCATTGCCGAACCGGGGCACGTGCTGCTGGCGGCGGATTATTCGCAGATCGAACTCCGGCTGCTGGCGCATTATTCGAAAGACAAGTTATTGGTGGAGGCCTTTCGGCGCGGGGATGACATACACACCCTGACCGCCTCGCAAGTGTTTGGCGTTCCGCCGCTGATGGTGACGTCCGACCATCGCCGGCAAGCGAAGGTGGTGAACTTCGGGATTGTCTACGGCTTGTCGGCGTTTGGGTTGTCGCAGAATTTGGGCATTGAACCGGGTGTGGCCAGGAAATTCATCGACGCCTATTTTGAAAAATATGCGGGAGTGCGGGCGTTCATCGATACCACGCTCGAGCAGACGCGGCGCGATCAGAAAGTGAAGACGCTCTTCGGGCGCATTCGTCCAATTCCTGACATCAACAGCAAAAATGCCACCCAGCGCGGCTTTGCGGAACGCACGGCGGTGAACACTCCGCTGCAGGGAACCGCTGCCGACTTGATCAAGCTGGCGATGATCCGGATCGATGAGGAAATTCGGAAGCGCGGGTTGAAATCGCGGATGACTTTGCAGGTGCACGATGAACTTGTGTTCGAAGTGCCCGAGAGCGAAGTGGATGCGATGAAACCGCTGGTGCGGGAGCACATGGAGAACGCTCATGCGCTCGCGGTTCCGCTGGTGGTGGAAATCGGCGTAGGGACAAATTGGCGCGACATGGAGTAGGAAACCATTTCGGGAATGGCGCCCGACGCTGAGGAAATTATTCCGCCGTTTCCGTTGTTGCCTTCCGCTATACTCGTTCCAACGATTCCTAGCGAGCGCCATCTTCGTCGTTCTTTCCAGCCGGTTTTTACCAGCCGGTTGATTCCAGCCGCATGACAGGATTGTCGATCTAAGACTTTCGACTCTGCGGAGGCGGTCTAATGAGTGCAGCGACATCGCTGGCGTTCGAAGAAGCGCCACAGCGCCTTTTTCCTCGGCACCCCCTCAACGTGCCCCTGGATTTGATCGCGTTGCGATCCGGAGTTCCCGAAAATCTACCAGGGCGCTGCACCGACATTAGTGAAGCCGGTGTGGGCGCGGTGGTGGCCGGAGAAATGGCCGTGGGCCAACAAGTGGCGGTTGAACTGCGGCTTCCGAATGTTGGTGTGCCGGTTCGAGCGCGCGCGCTGGTTCGTTATCAGTCGCGGCTGCGTTGCGGTCTTGAATTTGTGGGGCTGTCGGTGGAGCAGCGGGAGATGATCCGGTATTGGGTTTACCGCTCCGCGTCAGAACCGTTAGATTTCAAAGATCGGATGAAAAAAGACTTCGAGAAAGAAGATTTCAAGAAAGAAGAGCGAGACGGATCTGCAACGACGGAAGCGCCCGCGATCATGATCATTGCCGAACCGGCGGCCGCGTCCAGGCGCAGGCTTCGCATCGGGCGGCGTGGGTTTTACGTGCTGTCCACCTGCATGCTCGCGCTCGCCGCTCTGGGGTGGTGGCAGTGGCAGCGATCATGGAACGAATTGGAAGCGCAGGCTGCCATGTCGGGTTTGCGAGTCTCTTCCCTAACCCGAGTCTCTTCTGAGACGATGGAAAAGCGAATTGTAAACAAGGTGGAGCCGGTGTATCCCGAGGCAGCGCGAACTGCGGGGACCGAAGGACTGGTCAAATTGGATGCTGTGATCGCAGCGGATGGCAGCGTGCAGAGTTTGCGGCCTGTGTCGGGACACGACCTGCTAGTACGTTCGGCGATGGAGGCCGTGCAGTTATGGAGATTTGAGCCCTACCTATCAAACGGCAAAGCGGTTGCGGTCGAAACCGCGATTGTGGTTGAGTTCCGGCTGAAGTGAGGCGGGCTATGCCCGGTGGCATCTAGGTGCCCATTGTAGGGGTACCCCCCTCCATTTTGGCTAAAGTATTCAAAAATAATTACTTAAATGTAAAGTATTCAGGAATAAGGAGTTAGATGTATCTAGTCATCGAGGCCGGACCACTGGCCTCGATTTTTTAGTTCATCGATCTAATGGAATCATTGGTTTAGGGAAAAAATTCCCGCAAAATCTTTGATTTTAAAGGACTTATACTTAAAATATTCCGTAATAAGGACTTAGGAGAACCAAGGTTCAGAGTTTCGAGATTTCAGGGTTACGATTCTGGCGACTCGGGCGCTCGCCGCTTCAATAAGAAAGGGTGCGGGAACTCGTCCGCACCCTTTTACTCTTCTACATTAATTATAACAATTCCGACCTGCTGTTTGGACAACATTTCGAACTTTATTCTTCCAGCGAATTCATCGACTTAGCGTGAAAATCGCCGCGACAGAGGCTTGACAACTGGTGGGAAAACTCAGTTTTCGGCGAACAGCCCCTAAAAAGTGCGCGTGAGAGCTTGGCCGTCCCTTCGGGGCTTGAGTCACTTCCTCCACTCTCCCCAGCGTGAAGCGCTGGGCTAAGCGCGGACGCCCCTCCGGGGCTGGGTTCTCAGAGCTTCTAGTCGAATTTTTCAGCGTGCTCGAAGGACACGCCAAGGCGGTCTTTTCCCGAGACAATCGCTGAGACGCTCGCGGAGACGCCGGGTTCGAATTGCCAATCGTCGAATTGCCAATCAATGTTCAATATCGGATCATTCCACGCCACTGTGCGTTCGTACTCGGGCGCGTAAAAGTCCGTCGTCTTATAGAGGACGTGAGCGGTCTCGGAAACGACCCGGAAGCCATGAGCAAATCCGCGAGGAATCCATAGCGTGTGTTTGTTCTCGCCGGACAGTCTGAAGGATTCCCATTTTCCAAAAGTTGGGGAGCTGCGGCGAAGGTCGAGCGCGACATCGAGAATCTCGCCGGTGATGACGCGAACGAGTTTCCCCTGGGGCTGGCGAATCTGGTAGTGCAATCCGCGGATGACGTTCTTCTCGGAGTAGGAATGATTGTCCTGTACGAATGGTTCTGGAATGCCGAGTTCGGCAAACGCGCGCTGGTTGTAGCTTTCCAGAAAGAAGCCGCGGTCGTCGCCGAACACACGCGGTTCGAGGAGCAGGAGTCCGGGCAAAGTGGTGGCGATTTTTTTCATTCAGCAGTCATTGTTCGGCAGTCATTAATCAGCAATCATTAATCGGCAATCATAAAAAGGACGGGCGTTAGAACTATCCCAGCAAATCAGAAGACGCGTTCGCGCAGCAATTGCATGAGGTAAGCGCCGTATCCATTGTTGCGCATCGGCAGCGCCAACGCTTCGAGTTGCGCGGCGGTGATGTAGCCGGAGCGGTAGGCGATTTCCTCGGGGCAGGCGACCATTAATCCCTGGCGCTTCTGCAGGGTCTGAATGAATAATGAGGCCTCCATCAAGGCTTCGTGCGTGCCCGTGTCGAGCCAGGCCGTGCCTCGTCCCATCACGCAGACGTTGAGTTGATTGCGTTCGAGATACACGCGGTTGACGTCGGTGATTTCAAGTTCACCCCGCTTCGAAGGCTTGAGACTGGCGGCAATGTCGACGACCTGCCGATCGTAAAAATAAAGTCCGGTGACGGCGTAACGCGATTTCGGCTGCTTTGGTTTCTCTTCAATGCTGAGCGCCTTGGGCGACTTTCCCTGCGGATCGAACTCGACTACACCGTAGCGCTCGGGGTCGTTGACTGGGTATGCGAAAACGCGCGCGCCTTTGGACTGGAGCGTTGCGGCGCGCAATTCCTTAACCAAGTCGTGTCCGTAGAAAATGTTGTCGCCGAGCACCAGCGCGCAACCGCTGGAGCCGATAAAGTCTTTGCCGATCAGAAATGCCTGGGCGATGCCTTCGGGCTTCGGTTGCGGCGCGTATTGGAAATGCACGCCGTAGCGCGAGCCATCGCCGAGCAAATGCTGAAAGCGCGGTAAATCTTCGGGCGTGGAAATGAGCAGAATGTCGCGGATGCCGGCCAGCATCAGCGTGGAAAGCGGGTAATACACCATCGGTTTGTCGTACACCGGCAGCAGGCTCTTGGGAAGTACGTGGGTAACGGGATAGAGGCGAGTGCCCGATCCTCCCGCGAGGATGATTGCTTTGTAATTCGGTTGCGCGGCTTTGGTCATTTCAAATTTCAGTCTCGGTTTTCCGTCTCAACTTCTCGTCCCGTCTTCTGCCTCAGCGCTCGGTGGCGTAATGTTTCGCCATCCATTGCCGATAGCTGCCGCTGGTAACATCGCGGACCCAGTCTTCGTGTTCAAGATACCAGCGGACGGTTTTGCGCATGCCGGTCGAAAACGTTTCCAGCGGATGCCATTTTAGCTCGCGCTCGATCTTGCCCGTGTCCATAGCATAGCGGCGGTCGTGGCCGGGACGGTCTTTGACGAAGGTGACGAGCTTGCTATGTGGAACGACGGCATCTTTCGGGCATAGCTCATCCAGCAAATCGCAAATGGCTCCGACAATCTCCAGATTCTTTTTTTCGCTGCGCCCGCCGATGTTGTAGGTTTCTCCGACGCGGCCGTGGGAGAGCACGGTGCGAATGGCGCGGCAGTGATCCTCGACGTAGAGCCAGTCGCGAACGTTTTCGCCGTCACCATACACCGGCAGCGGCTTGCCGGCGCACGCATTCAGAATCATGAGGGGGATCAGTTTTTCCGGAAACTGGTAGGGCCCGTAATTATTGGAGCAGTTCGTGGTGAGGACGGGCAGGCCGTAGGTGTGGCGATAGGCGCGGACCAGATGATCGGAAGCCGCCTTGGACGCGGAGTATGGGCTGTTAGGCGCGTAGGGAGTGATCTCGCTGAAAGCCGGGTCGTCGGGGCCGAGCGATCCGTAGACTTCGTCGGTGGAGACATGCAGGAAACGGAACGACGCGCGGTCGGATTCAGGAAGCGCCGCCCAGTAGGCGCGTGCTTCTTCGAGCAGGCTGAATGTGCCGTTGACGTTGGTGCGGACGAAATCATCCGGGCCGTGGATGGAGCGGTCGACATGGCTCTCGGCGGCGAAGTGAACGATGGCGCGGGGTTGCTCGCGCCGCAACGAGTCGCGTAAGAGGTTGCGATCGACGATGTCGCCCTGCGCGAAGCGATAGCGCGGGTGGGCCTCGATGGCACGCAGGTTGTTGAGATTGCCGGCGTAGGTCAGCTTGTCGAGATTCAGGATGCGCGCGGGTTCGGAGGCCATCCATTGCAGAATAAAATTCGAGCCGATGAAGCCCGCGCCACCGGTGACCAGGATGAGATCTTCCATGCTAAGTTAGGGCATCGTGCAACACACCCACCCAAGCAGAGCTTGGGTGGGGCACCCGCGTTTCGATTCTAATCATAATCACAGCCGGACGCGAAATCGCGCTGCGCACAAAGGTGGGTGTCCAGGTTGGGCGAGCACGAATCGGGCCCGGTCACATTGAACGTATTCGGCCCAGCGGCGCGGCTGGGACGGCAGAAGGGCTCGTGTGAGTCTGCTCACTCAAAATGTCCTCACTCGGACTCCAGCCGAGCACGTCGTAATAGGATTTTTCGATAGAACGGGCGATTTCGGGCCAGAGGTACTGGTCGAGGACTCGATCGCGTTCCCGAATTGCGGACTGACGCCGAAGTTCGGGATTGTGGATGAGCAAGTCAAGCATGCGCTCAAGGTCTGCCAGGTCGCCGCTGTGGAAGGTGAAGCCGGCGCCATCGACCACTTCATTATTCTCCGGAATATCGCTGGTGAGCACGCAGACACCGGTTGCCATGGCATCGAGAAGAGCCAGCGACAAGCCTTCAATTTCCGACGGAAGCACGAATAGAGCGGCATTGGAGAGAAGCTCTTCCAGATTGTTTCCCGAGAACCACGGCAGGAATCGGATCTGATCGGATTCGTGGCGTCGCAGGCTCCTGGCGTAGGAATCGGAATGACTGGATCCTCCGTTCGATCCTCCGGCGAGAACCAGTTTCATGCTGGTGTGGAGGCGTTCGAAGGCATCGATCAGGAGATGGCAGTTCTTTTCCGGCGAAAACCTGCCTAAGAAAAGGATGTAGTTGTCGGGCAGGAGACCCCACTCGACCAGTTGGCGCGGCAGTCGCCGCGGCGCCAGCGTCGCTCCGTTCGGAACGTAGATGGTGTCGCGATTGTATTGCTGACGGTAGTGCTGCTGCAGAGTGCGCGAAACCACCATGGTGGCATTGGGCGAGGAAACCGCCGCCGCTTCTCCCCAGCGCAACACCCGCGCTGCGATCCGCCCCCACTTGCCGCGCTGCCAGTCAAGACCTTGCACGGTGACAACGGTCTTTTTGCCGACGAGCCGCGGAAGAGAAGAAAACAATGCCGGTCCCAGGCAGTGGTAATGAACGACATCGTAGTCCGACATCATGGCATGAACCGTGCTCAGCAGAGTATGGACGAAAGTTTCCAGATGCTTGGAGCGGATGGTCGGCAACCGCACCACGCACATGCCATTGTGCGTGGTGATGGGAGGAGTGAAATAGGTGCGGCAATATACGGTGACTTCGTGCCCCAGGCGGGCCAGTTCTTGGCCGGCCTGCTCGTAGTAGGATTCGATGCCGCTGTACTTTGAGACCAGGCCGCGACCCCCTATGAACGCGACGCGGACGCTGCGGTGCGGGCCGGCGGCTTGAGGGGCGTCCTCGTTTGTTCCTCCACCGTTTTTTCCTCCACCCCAGCCCGCCAAAACGGGGCGTGCCGGGGATCCCGGCACGGCGGGTGTCCCGGTTGGGAAGGACAGAAGCTTTCTGGTGGATGAGAGCCGGTAGTAAAGTTCGAGCAACTTCTCCATGTGTTGCTCGGGGTCATGGTTCGCTTTCACACGAGTGCGAGCTGCGGCGCCCATCTTCTCGATCAGATCGGGCCGGTCAAAAAGAAATCCGATGGAATGAGCTAATTGTTCCCGGTCCCCGTCGGCATAGAGGAGGCCGGTGACCCCGTGTTGGACAAACTCCCGGCGCGAGCCCAGATCGGAGGCGATGACGGGCCGTCCCCAGGCATAAGATTCCAGAATGGATTTTCCCAAAGTCTCATAGGCGTGGGAGGGAAACACGGAGAAGCTGCAACCGGCGATGAGCTTCTGGAGTTTCTCGCCTTGAACCATGCCGGCGAATAGCACATGGTTCAAGTTCAATTCTTTTGCCAGCGCCTCGAGTCGGGAGCGTTCGGGACCGTCTCCCGCAATGACGAGAGGGACATGTGGCAGACGCACCATGGCGTGCAACAGTTCATTGACGCCCTTCTCCGCGGAGAGCCGGCCGAAGTAGAGCAGATATCCTTCATCGGTGCTGAGTTGTTCATCGCTGGGCAACGCCTGGAAGTGGGGCAGGACTTCGATGCGTTGCGCCGGGAAACCGCTGGCCTTGAGCTTGTTACGCACGAATTCGCTCGGAGCCAGGAACATGTCCACGCACCGTTCATAGGTTTGCAACCACTTATGCAGGTAGGCTTCGGCGGCCAGAACCACGGCGCTCGAACGCGGGCCAGTGTAGCAGCCGCTGGTGGCGGCGTGGTGGAAAGCGCCGCGACGGCAGAGTTCGCAGGGACGGCCATCAGCGACAAAATTGTAAGTTGGACACAAAATTTTGAAATCGTTCAGGTGGTAGAGCACGGGGATCCTCTGGCGCTTCAGTTCCCAAAGAATCGAAGGCGACAAATGGTGGTAGATGCCGCGAACGTGGGCCAGATCGGGTGAAAAATCGGCAAGGCAGCTGCGCATGGCGCGACGGGCCGATGGTGAATAGAGAGCGTGCGCCGCCATCTTAGCTTTCTTCAGCAAACCGGCATTCGGATCCTTGAAATCGATATGCGGAATGCGGTAGGCGCGTCCCGTGAATGCGGGAGTACGGCCGTGGTCCATGCTGAACAGAGCGGTTTCGTGGCCGCGCCCATCCATCCGGTGCATGAGGTCGAAGAGATAAGCTTCCGTGCCGCTAAACGGATAGTCGTATTTGTTGCAATACAGGATGCGCATAATCACCGTCCGATGGTTGAAGGCGGGCCATGAACTGCTGCCCGAAGGCGCGCAGATTTCGCTCGCGATTATAGGAAGCGTTGACGCTCGCCGCGGCCGCATGCTGGATTCCAGCCAGGGAGGCCTGGTTGGCCTGAATCCAACTGACGGCGCTGACAAAATCGGGCAAAGAGCCGGGCTGGTAAAGAAATCCGGTGCGCTGGTGCTCGACCAACTCAGGAATCCCGGTGATTGCCGGAGCCAACACCAGCTTTTCGTGAGCCATGGCTTCCATCAGGACGACCGGGATGCCTTCGCTCTGGCTGGTCATGACGACGAGGTCGGCGTAGCGGTAATAGCCGGAAAGGTCGGAGCGAGGCACGTGACCGATCAGAGAAACACGCCCTTGCAGGCCCAATGCCGCCACCTGGCTTTCGAGAGCCGGGCGCTCCGGTCCCTCGCCGACGATCCAGCACAAGAAGTTGAGGCCGCGGTCGCGAAGCGAGGCGCACGCCTGGATGAGGAAGCGATAATCCTTGACGCGATGGAGGCGTCCGACGGAGAGCAGACAGAACCGCCGGTGTCCCGCCTCGACTTCCGCCCCAGCCGGCGTTGCCGGCCAGGAGAGCACGCGATCGACCCCGAGGCGTTGCACAATGACTTTTTGCGGGGGCGTGGAAGGATAGTTGCGGAGAATGTACCGGCGGTTGAAGTCGGAAACGGTTACACAGAACTGGCAGGCACGCAGCTTGGCGGAAAGCAGATCCGCGCGCCGCAGCAGATCGGAACCGTGCAGGGTGAAGCTGAAGCCGATTCCGAGCAGTTGGGCGGCGGTTAAGGCCATCCAAGAGGCGAAGTACCCGTGATGAGCGTGGATGTGCTCGACCCTGTTCTCACCATGGAGCGGCGCCAGTTGCTCCGCGAGCGCGGCCCCCATCAGCGTGTGGCCCAGGGCACGAATGCGGAGGGCCGGAGAAGCGTCACGCTCCCACGCCAAGGGCCGCAAGAGCTGCCAGAGGTGGTGGCGATTCGAGGCGAGCCGGCGTGCCGCGGCCATGAGTTCATCGTCGACGAGCGGCTGAAAATAGCGCGTCTCTTTCCAGAAAGCGCGCTCCGCCAAGCTCAGATGATTGGGCGAGACGCGTTTTCCACTGCAGCAGATCACGCGCGTCCCGCGGCGGCGCAGTTCGGTGATTTCATCGGTCACGTAAGGTTCGAGCGGCGAGGGGAACTCGTTGGCGATGTAAGCGATGGTGGTCATGCGACGGACTCCTCGGATGCGCACAGCATCCCGGCAACCGTGAACACAAGTCCAATGACGAACTGGTAGGCCATGTCGACAAAAAAGGCGTTGAAGAGATAAACGCTGAGCAAGACCGGCCAGACTTTGCGCAGGGAAGCAACGGCACTGGACTCACCCGGCGGAGAACGCCAGGACAGGCGGAAGAGGTTGAAGAAGAGAATGCCGTAAAGGGCCAACCCCGGCACTCCGAACTCAACCAGCAAGGCGAGGTAAGTATTGTGTACGTAGAAGGTGCGGAGGTGATAGCCCTCCATGCGGCGGGCAAGCTCGGCGTACATACCGCCCGCAGCCCAACCGGTGAGCGGCCGTTCCTGGAACATGGCCCAGCCGGCGTCATACACGGCCAGGCGCGCGTCGACCGGACCGCGTTCCCCGGTGCGATCCCAAACAGCAGCCTGCAGCGGATGGGTGCTGAAGGCGACGGTCAAACCGACCAGGAGGCCCGCAGCCGCCAGCAAAGTGCATGCCGCCAGCAAGCGCCGTTTGATGAGGCGAAATCCGAGAACGACGGTAGAGAGGGCGAACGCAATCCAAACCGCTCGCGTCATGGTGGCGAGCACGGCCAAAGGCAGAGCCAGCCACAGCAAATTGACGACGGTCTTGCGGTTTTGCGAGAACGCCAGGACAAGAATCCCCAGGATGTTCAACGAAACGCCGTTGGCGACCGCCTGGAGAAATGGGCCGCGAGCCCGGTCGGGATGAAAGCCCAGGCTTTCGTCAAGGATGAAGCGCGGAAAGATGAGTGAGCGAGCGTCCACGAGGAAGGCAATGGCAATGAACACGAGGTAGGCGAGCGCCAGGATGAGGAAGATTTCGAAGTGTTTTCGTTGCAACGCGCCGCGGAAGATCAGAACAGCGATGTGGAATAGCGCAAAGGGGACGATGTACTTGCTGGCGATAATGCTCCACATTTGTGCATCGAACGGCTCGCGAAGCACGCGGAACACGGCGAGTGCCATGAGACCGAGCATAGGCAAACTGAGTCCAGCGAAGAACGGAAGCTTTTCGCGGAGTGCCAGGGCACGCAAAACCACGAAAAAGACCAGAATGCCGAACGCGATTCGGTCGGCATAAAAAGAGAAAAGGTCTGGTGGCCGAAACAGGAAAACGGTCATCGCGGCCACGTAAAGGATGGAGGGAAAGGCTAATCCGAAGTGCAGAGGGCGCAGCAGCAGACCGGTAGCGCGCCAAAGCGGGTTGTCGTCACTGTCCCGGATTAAAGCCAGGGGGCGGCTGCTTGCGGTGAGGCTGTTCATGGCGCGGCTACTCATGGCAATGCTCAGGCTCCTTCCGGCGCGAACAGCACGCGAACGGTGCTGAAGAGGATGCGCAGGTCCAGGCGCAGGCTCCAGTTCTCGATATAGGTAAGATCAAGGTGCATATTGAGGTCGAACGACGGACTGCCGCGCGCCGTAATCTGCCACAGACCAGTGATGCCTGGTTTCACGTCGAGGCGACGGAACTGGTGAAGTTCGTAATGGTTGACCTCGTCGATCGGGTGAGGCCGCGGTCCGACCAGGCTCATTTCCCCGCGCAGCACGTTCCAGAGTTGCGGCAGTTCGTCGAGGCTGTAGCGGCGGATGATATGGCCGATGCGAGTGATTCTGGGGTCGTCGTCGATCTTGAAGATCGGGCCTTGTCTCTGGTTGCGGGCGCGCAGGTCCTCCTTGAGCGCTGCGGCGTCGCTCACCATGGAGCGAAATTTGTAGCAGTGGAAACGCCGCCCTTTGGCGCCGGTGCGTTCCGCGGAGTAGACCACTGGACCGGGGGAATCCAGCCGGATGAGCAGGGCCACCATCGCCATCAGGGGGCCAGCCAACACCAGGCCAAACATCGCACCGACGACATCCAGCAGGCGCTTCGCAAACAGCGCGGCACTCGGTAAGGACTCGCGGTGCAGCGTGACTACCGGCACGTCTCCGATGCGATCGATGCCCGAGTCGGGCCACGGACCCGGCGGCAAATCGGGTACGGCCCGAATGTCGAGGTGGTTACGGAATGCGGCCTCGGCAACTTCTCGCGTCTGGGCGGTCTGACCGGGTAGCGCGAGGATGACCTCATCGATGAATTCGGCGCGGGCGACCCAGTCGAGGTCTGCGATTCGCCCCAACACCGTCGGCGAAAGAGGCAGATGGTCATCCACGAAGCCACACACGGTTGCGCGGTGGAGAGGATCGTTGCGGAGCGTCTGGGCGATCGAGCGAGCAATCGCTCCCCCGCCAATGATCAAGATCTTGCGTGTTTCTGTTTCACGGCGCCGCCGCTGCCATACCAACTGCCTCAAGCGGCGCAACAGCGCGAGTGCAGCCAGGGTACTGGCAAATATTTTGGAGGCGGTGAGAGGACTCATTCCGCCCCATGCCGCGATAAAGACGAGTCCGATCGCGAATAGGGTTGACCTGGCGAGGGCTGAGACGATCCCGGCGGGCGACGGGTCCCCGGCGCGTTTGTAGAGTCCTTCACCGAAGCCGAAGAGAGCGATTAGAGCAGCAAAAATAGGCAGAGAAGCCCACGGTATGCCCCAATCGGGGAAAAAAAGCGCTGCCGCGGCGCACCCTACCACCAGCACAGTCGAATCGGCTGCCACCAATTGACAAAGCGTGAATCGATCGAGAACAGTTTGTCTTGAGATCTGTTGAGCCGGCGCTCGCGGGTGAGCGTGTCCGGGGACAGTGGCTTCTTCCTTACCTTTAAATGGACGAGTTGGGATGGCCTCATCCGCAGGCGCGGACGTTGGGGTTGAAACCCGGGGAGCCGGTATTGCAGGCGCCCCAAGAATCATGCGGGCATACTGCGAGGGGAAATCTTTGGATCCAGTGTCCCACAGTCGGTTTGTAGTTAATTCGCCCATTCGATTCACAGACTCCGGTATAGGCCTTGCGGCACAGGGAAACGACGTTCCACGAGCACGGTCCCGAGCAGGGGAACTTGCGTTTTGCTGAGCTGATCCTTGATCTGAGCGGCGACGAGGCGTCTGGTCTTGTTGGCGGTCAACACCAGGACCAGGCCGTCGCAAGTCTGGCCAATGCTGGCCGTGAGCCAGGAGACTGGAGCACACCACAGAATGGAAAAATCGAACTCGCCCGTGAGTTCACGAAGCCGCGATAGGTTCTGATCGGTGATCCGGTGCCCGCGGCTGTGCCCGGAGGTGTCCGGCAGCCAACTCTGGCGCGGAACCATCCAGAGACGTGGTCCGATCGGCCAGGTCGCAAGTGCAGGGCTGGGTGATGGAATCTGCAACGCGGTTTCCAGGAGGACCGAGTCCGAGTGGGTATCGATCAGGCCGACGTCGTACCTGTCTTCTTCAGCCAAAGCCCTGGCGACCTGGAGGCATAGTGTGGCAGTCGCAGTCGATGCTTCGACCGGAGCGAATCCGACATGGCGCACCGGCCCCGATTCATGCCGGAAGAAAAGTTGCCGAACCAGCGCGTGAATTTGCTCAGTATGGACCTGCCCATCATGAACCGAGGTCGCGGTGGGAAGGGCCGTGCGCTGGGTGTGCTCTCGAATCTGAGTCTCGCCGATCGAAGTCACGCGCGGCCGCTCAGCGGCGCGCGGGGATTCGGCAAGAAGCTCACTGAGAGTGATCATTGGACCACCGCCTTGCGCCGGCCGATCCGGGAAATAGAAAGCACCGCGGGCGCAGGAGCGGGCAGCCAGGCCAGTACCGGGACCTCCAGCAGGCTGTAGGCCTCATTAGGAGTGCGAATCGTCGGGTCAAAGTATTCCGTCGTAAAGGCGACGCCGACGCTGAATGCCATGGCCAGTCCGAAAGCCAGCAAGAAATAAAGGAGGGCGGAGTGCTCGGGCAGGGCCGGGGCTACAGGTTGTTCCACGATGGCCACATTAAGAATGCGGCGCTCGTCGAGCGCGTCGCCGATGCGGGCTTCCTCGCGCTTGTGAAGGTAGAGCAGGTAGTTGTCTTCCTCGGCCTTGGCGGTGCGCACCAGATCCTGTTGATCGACGGAATCGGACTGCAACTGCTGGGCAAACACGCGCAGGGATGCGACTTGGGTGGACGCGTCGGATTGCCGTGCCCGCAAGCCATCCCACTGCACCTGGGCCTTCTCCAGTTCCATGCGGGCCCACTCGTAGTTCGGATCCTTGTCGGTAGTTTCATCGCGCACGGGAGTGAGCGCTTCGCCGGTAATCTCCGCGCGTGTTTCCGCAATCTCCTTTTCCACCTCCTGCACCAGTCGGTAGGACGGCTCATAGCGGCTGAGAAGCTCGGTGCGCTTGAGCAGGAGTTCCAGCAGGTGCGTTTTCATCTTTTCGAGAACCTCCGGGTTATCGGCCCAGCGCTTCAGAGTGACCGACCGGGAGGGAAACGACTTGAGCTGTTCGCCGAGGGACGCAATCCGGCGTTCGGTCTCGACTCGATCCTGATCCATCTGGCGGTAGGACGCATCCGCTTCGCCTAACTTCTGCAAAGCGATATCGCGTTCCAGCGCGGCTGAAACCACTCCCCGAGCGCGAGTAAAGTGCACGAGTTCGGTTTCGGACTGGTGCAGTCTCTTTTCGGAAGCAGCAGTTTGTTGGTCGAAGAACTGGATCTCCCCGGGGGGCCGCTGTAGATTCGTGTGCCGCTGAACGTAGAGGGTAGAGAGTGCCGCGAGTACGCGGGCGGCTCGTTCCGGACTGGTGTCTTTGTAGCTGACCTGGATAAGGTTCGACTTCTTCAGAGCATCGACATCCAAGCGGCGTGACAGTTTGCGAACCGCATGTTCGATCGCGGATGGGCGCTCGGAATCGGGCGTGTCCGCGGGAACGATTCCGGCCAATTTCACCACTTGTTTCAGGAGATCCTCGTCACGCAGGAGTTCGACTTCGGAATTAAGCTCTTCCTCGGTAATGTCGGGACGGGTGAAATCCATGGGGCTTGCGGGCTGGGAAGAGACGACGGGGTCATAACGGCCCCGGCGCAGCAGAACCATGAAGTGTGATTCGTAACGCGCCGAGAAGAACACGAGGAGCATCGCCGCCAACAATAAGGACGCAAAAGAAGAGGCGACAAGTCGCGGATGCCGGAACAGCGTGGCCGCCAGTTCGCGGGGTGTGGGGGAAAGAGTGGTGTGCGAGTTCCCGATCAATTCCGCGGACATGAGGTCGTACAGCAAGCCGATCACACCGGGCGGGCTTTAGGGAACTCGCCAGATTTTAGAGACGCAATCAGTGAATGCTGCCGCTCCTTTCCGCTAAAACTACTGCAATGGGGTCATATACCAGCTCATGGAGTTGGTCGGAACGAACTTGCGGATCTTTGAAATCCGGCTCTGGGGCACAAAGATAAAGTCGCCGGGCTGAAGGTGGAGATCTTCGTGAAGATCGCGCGAGTTCAGCATCTTCTTCAAATCAATCACGTGGGATTCGGCTACGTAGGCGGAAATCCGGCGAAACACAACCACCTGCGAATGAAGGGCCTGCTGCGTGAAGCCGCCGGCAATCGCCACGCCTTCACCTACCGTCAGATCCCCTCTCAACTCATACTTTCCGGGACGGGCTACCTCACCCGAAGCGAGGAAGTAAGGCTTGTCAAAATCCTTTAAGGTCACGGTCACCTCCGGCTCGTGCAGGAAGCCGCGGTAGGCATTGGCAACCGCCTGCTGCAACTGGGGGACCGTGAGTCCTTCCACTAACAGGGTGCCCGTACCTCTAAGCGCTACGAAGCCATCGGGTTGCACGGTCAAGGTCTGATTAAACTCGGGAGAAAAGGTGAAATTTACATCCACCGAGTCCGATTTCGTGAGCCGATAAAGCGGATGGCGTTCCCCTCCGAATGCAGGATCTCCCTTGCCACCCGCTTTTCCGGGTTGTGTGATCGCTCCGTTAATGGAACCGTTTGTGCCTGAGCGGTCCTGGCTCTGCGAGCTCTCCGCCGCCGCGATTTTGCCGGCAGGTGGAGCAGAGGACACAGGCGCCAAGGCAGGCGACGGTACAGTCTCCTGAGCGGAGGCGGCCACGGGTAGCTGCAGGATGAGCATGCTCGCAGCTCCCAAAACGACGTGTTTAGTGAATACATTCATCTCCGGGCTCTCACCGGTGCTCAAAAACGGCGATCTAAAGCAGCTCGGGCGTTTTGAGCTGTTTCACGAAGGTATCGTCGCGACCCACACACAGCAAGACTAGGAAAGTACTGTCCACCGGCGTACAGGGCACGTTGCAGCCATCGAAAAGGTGATGAAAGCAGCGACTGGGCCGCCAGGGGTGAGGTTTGCGGTCAAGTGTGCGCGCGGGACGGAAGGCTGTTGCAGCGAAAGTTGTGCACCAGAGTAGCCCTCCCAAAGTAGGTATAGAGGGCCCTATTTGTCACCAACGGGGTGTGACGGGGCCTACATACGGTCCGTGCGCAATAGGGCATGATGGGGCATGAATACAATGATGCACTCCGCCAAGCGGACCCCGAGAACCCAGACGGTCGAAGCCGAAAGCGTGCAAGTTCTGGTCGCCGATTCCGGTGCCATTCAGTCTCAGCTCTTGACCCGGGCCTTGAAAGGCCGGCGAGACTTTCAGGTTTCCGCAGTCGCTCTGGAGGCTTCGGCTCTCCACGACTTCATGCAATCGAATCCCGCCGACGTGGTCTTGATTGCGGGTAACCACCTGCTGGATTTGAGCCTGCTGCGCTGGCTGCGGGTTTCGTATCCGCACGTTGCGCCCGTGCTGCTGATCGAGAGCGACGACCGCGAACTGGTGGTGAATGCCTTGCGGGCGGGCGCGAAGGGCATTTTTCTTTTTACCCACACGCCTTTTTCTATGCTGTGCAAGTGCATCCAATGCGTTTTCAGGGGAGAAGTTTGGCTCAACAGCCAGCAGATGAATTACGCGCTGGACGCGCTCTCGGAAGTGCCCACCCTGCGTGTGGTCAACTCCACTGGGAGGCTTTTGTTGACGCCGCGTGAAGAACAGGTGGTTGCACTGGTGGCCGACGGTTTGACCAACCGTGGAGTGGCCAATGAACTGGGACTCAGCGAGCACACCATCAAGAAATATCTGCTGCGGATCTTCGACAAGGTGGGGATCTCGAGCCGGGTGGAACTCGTCCTCTACGCGATGTCGCACAGCGATCATCGCCCATCAGAATGGATGCCAAGCAGCGCCTGAGCGCGAAAGGACGGGCCGGCGGATACAATGGCAATATGCAAAATGACGAGGAGATCGTTCGGTGACCGGTCCCGAGTACCAGTCTCAGTCCAGATCCAACTCCGACTCCAAATCCAAAGTTGCGCGCCGGTGGACGGTGATCGCGTCCGGTCTGCTCCTGCTGGCGCTGGCGCTGGTTGTGATCTACACCGGGCCGAACGCTTTCATGAGTCCCGTCGCTTTGGTAGTGGTAGGGGCGATCGGCCTGGCGGCGCTGCTGCTGCAGGTTCGGTTTCGCCGGGAGCTCCCGAACATACATTCTCCTCGTTGGCTCAACGTCCTCGGCCTTCTTTGTGCCCTGGTCTCGGTGTTCTCGGATAACCTCCGGATGACGCGCCGGGCGCTCGATCTCGTAGCCTTTGCCGCCGTGCTCTGCTTCGGCATCAGCGGCGTGCTCATCCTGCATGCGTTGCGGCGGGTGCGGACGCCTCAATCGACGGAGATTGAGTAAAGACGAAAAGGGTTCGATATACAAATTGTTTTGAGAAGGGCACGGCTTCACAGGATGCGTGTCACGTTGTTCGGAGCCTCGGGTTTACTCGGCCAGGATCTGGTGCAGGCACTGGCCGGTGAGCAGTTGACCGCGCTCTCTTCAAAAGACGCCGACCTGCGCGACCGCACGCGCGTTCGTGACGTGATTCGCGATTCCCGTCCCGACTGGATTCTTCTGTCCGCTGCCTACACCGATGTCGATGGCTGCGAGTCCAACCGCGACCTGGCCTTTGCGGTGAATTGCGAGGGAGCCATCAATGTGGCCGAAGCTGCCCGCGAAGCCGGATCGCGATTGCTCTTCCTGAGCACGGACTATGTTTTTGACGGCGGCAAGCGATCGCCGTACGAAACTAGCGATGCCAGAAATCCGACCAGCGTCTACGGTGAGAGCAAAGCCCGGGCTGAGGAGCAGTTGCGCGATATCCTGCCCGAAGTGTGCATCGCCCGAACGTCGTGGCTGTTCGGCCACGGAGGCGAGTGTTTTCCCGCAACCATTCTGAAGCTGGCGTCCAGCCGTCCTGAGATTTCCGTGGTGAACGATCAGCGCGGCAGTCCGACGTTCACGCGCGATCTGGCGTCCGCGCTCGTCAAACTTTGCCGGGCGTCTGCTCAAGGGATCGTGCACGTCACCAATTCCGGCAACTGCACCTGGTACGAGTTTGCTACTGAAATCGTGCGCGGAGCCGGCCTGGGGACCAAAGTCAAACCCGTGACGACGGCTGAATTTCCGCGTCCAGCGCGACGTCCTGCGTACTCCGTTCTGTCGCCCGACAGCCTGCACGCGCATAACGTCTACATGCCGGAATGGCAGGATGCTTTGCGGCGCTACGTCGAAGAGGCTCTTACTGTTTCCTAGTCTTGTCCCTCGTCAAAGGTCGACAAATCTCTACATCCATAACAGGCCCACAGGGTTATCCTGCCGATATCTGGTCTTGCGCCTAGGGCTGCAAACCGGTTTGCTGCGGCTACGCGGTTTCCAGCCGGAGGAAAACCATGAAGGCCGCTCTCGTCTTATTAGTATTTTTCGCCGCTTCCGCTTTTGCTTTAGCTCAAGACCAAGCTGCTGTCGCCGCTGCCGAAGCAGCCTGCGGTCCAAAGAACGTGAAATTCGACGCCAGGCAAGATGCGACTCAGCATCCCGTCTCCCCGCCCGACTCTGATAAGGCTTTGGTCTATGTCGTTCAGGACATAGGGGAAGTCCAGTGCGCCGGATGTGCTCTGACAAAAGTAGGATTGGATGGCACGTGGATCGGAGCCAACCAGGGTAGCTCCTATTTCTTCTTCACCGCCGAACCCGGCGAACACCACCTCTGCGTAAACTGGCAATCACGGCTCGGAATAAAATCGCGGGCGTTTGCGATGGCCAACTTCACGGCCGAAGCCGGACGAGTTTACTACTTCAGATCCCGGGTGATCTTCACTCGCGCCGATTACATATTCGACCTCGACCCGCTGACCAGCGACCAGGGCAAGTTTCTGGTGGCCTCGTCCGGCTTCAGCGTTTCGCGTCCGAAAAAATAAGTTTGATACTCCGGAGCGATGCACGACTCTGCGGATGGCCAGATCGCCGCGAGAACCCTGTCCAGGAATTCCCTCACCATCTTGCGAAAATGCGAGCGGAGCGTACAATTGGCGCGTTTTCGAAATCGGGAAGAAAAATCCACTCTATCTGTTTGACCGAGGAGGTCAACTATGAAAAGAATCGCGGGGGCGATGCTCGCCCCAGTTGTTTTGCTGGCGGTTGGGATATCCGGCAGCGCTGTTGGACAGGATAAACCCGCCGACCATATGCCACCCAAAGTGCTGGCGGTGATCCGGGAATATGTAAAGCCGGGGAAGCCGAGTACCCAGCATGAAAAGACCGAAAGCTTGTTTGTTCAGGCCATGACGCGTGCGAAGTGGCCAACCCACTATCTGGCTGTCGAATCTCTTTCCGGCAAGTCCCGCGCGCTCTTTTTTACCGGTTATGATTCGTTTGCCGCGTGGGAAAAAGATACGCTTGCGACCGAAAAGAACAAGCCACTGTCGGCTGAGCTCGACCGCGCCTATGCCGCGGACGGTGAACTCTTGAGCGAGACCGACAGCGCCGTGCTGACATTCAACGAGGGATACAGCCTTCGTCCCGAGGTGGACATAGCTCAAATGCGCTATTTCGAGATTTCGGCCTGGCAGATTAAGCAGGGACATGACAAGGATTGGGACGAAATCGTGAAACTGGTGAAGGAAGCTTACAAGAAAATTCCCGACGCACACTGGGCGGCCTATCAGGTCGTTTACGGATTGCCAGACACGACCTACATCATTTTCAACCCGATGAAGTCATTGGCGGAGGTGGACAAGAACTTCGCGGCTAACAAGGACTTTGAAGCGGCGATGGGTGAAGCGGGCATGAAGAAGCTCAGCGAGTTGTCGGCCGCGGCGATTGAGTCGAGCCAGACGAACCTGTTCGCGTTTAATCCCCGCATGAGCTACCCGGTGGATGAGTGGGTGAAGGCGGATCCGGAGTTCTGGAAACCAAAAGCCGAGGCTGCACCCGCGGCGAGCAAGAAACCAGCGGAGAAGCCGGATGCCAGTCATTGAAGGATTAAGACTTAGGATTCGGATGTGAGTTGTCAATGCACAGAACCCGCCCTTCGCTTGCCGGAGGGCGGTTGTCTTTTTGGCGACATGATTCGAACCCTGTCCATTCTCCGCCGTGGTGGTTTATCCTTGCTCTTCTTCGATCGTCAAATCCGAGGACAACCGTGAACCAGCGATTCTTGTGGATTCTGCTCGCCGTGCTTTGCATTTTAATTTTTCCTTTTGCGTTTTTTGCCCAGCCGTACGACCCGGCGATGTACCAGGAACTTCACTGGCGCCTGATCGGACCATTTCGCGGTGGCCGTACTGTGGCGATCTCCGGCGTTCCGGGGCAGCCGAATGTCTTTTATATGGCTCCGAACAACGGCGGAGCTTGGAAGACGACTGATTTCGGCCACACCTGGAATCCGATCTTCGATGGTGAACCAACAGGTTCGATCGGAGCGCTGGCCGTGGCGCCTTCGAATCCGAACACGATTTACGTTGGCAGCGGTGAAGGGCTGCGCAGGCCCGATCTTTCCGTGGGCGATGGGATCTACAAGTCGACCGACGCGGGCCGCACCTGGCAGCATCTTGGACTTCGAGACGCGCAGCAAATCGCATCCATCATCGTCGATCCCAAGGATCTCAATCGCCTTTTCGTCGCTGCGCAAGGACATCCTTATGGTCCCAATTCTGAGCGCGGCATTTTCCGCTCGCTCGATGGCGGTCAGACTTTCCAGAAAGTTCTCTACAAAGACGAGAACGTCGGAGGCATGGACCTCGTCTTCGATCCCCGCAATTCGCAGGTGATCTTTGCCAGCATGTGGGCCTCGCGCCGTCCACCGTGGACCACAGGGCTCGGCTTAAACGGTTCGGGCAGCGGTCTCTACAAATCAACCGATGGCGGCGACAACTGGCGGCAACTCACCAAGGGATTGCCTGGCGCAGCCGAAGGGATCGGCCGCATCGGTCCTGCGGTTTCGCCCAGCGATCCTGATCGCATCTATGCGTGGGTGAATGCTAAGAAGGGCAGCGGCATTTATCGCTCCGACGACGCTGGCGAAAGCTGGCAGCAGGTGAACGACGAAGAACGCATCTATGGACGCGGACGACTTCGGCTG
>Ga0209274_10000523_pt1 | contig 22836 bp, 21 predicted proteins | sample HubBroMetageREF1_FD_188343 | JGI IMG/M metagenome (GOLD analysis project Ga0209274, IMG submission 188343) | Reference soil microbial communities from the Hubbard Brook experimental Forest, New Hampshire, USA - Hubbard Brook CCASE Soil... | ecosystem: Environmental > Terrestrial > Soil >...
CGTCGCTGCTTTCATTTTCCCCAGCGGATGCTGTGGCGGCGCAATGACGATCAACTCGTCGCGATGAATGAGCACCACAGTCAGGCGCGGGTCGGTCACGGGCAGGGAAAGAACGCCGAAATCCACCGAGTTGTCGATGATCGATTCGAGAATCTTGCCGTAGTCAGCGCGCTTGATGTTCACCGAAACATCGGGATACTGCTTCTTGAAGTCGGCAAACACATAAGGCAGAATGTGCAGGCATGTGCCTTCGTTCGCGCCCACAATGATCTCGCCGCGGGGCACGCGCTCCATCTCGGCGATGGCCACCATCATGGCCTTGCGGGCGTCGAGCGTTTCCTCGACGTACTTCTGGAACGCCTTGCCGGCCGCCGTGAGCGATACTTTCCCCCCGGATCGGTCAAATAACTTGGCCCCGACCTCTTCCTCGATTCCCCGAATCTGCGACGAAATCGCCGGCTGGGTGCGGAAACGCTTCTCCGCCGCCCGCGAAAACGAGGCGTGCCGCGCCACTTCGAGGAAAGTTTCGAGCTGGTCAAAGTCCATGGGAAGCTCTCAGCCGTCAGCTCTCAGCTATCAGGCAAATCAGTTCATATCTCAGAGATTCAGTTCCTCGACGTGTGTCGGCTGAGAGCTGGGAGCAGACGGCTGACAGCTTTCAGTATAAAGTCGCGTTATCCCCGCTATAAAAACAATCGAATTGCCAGCGTCCTCGGCTGTCTTTAAACTCCGGTCCTGCACATCGCGACCGATTGTAGCAGCCTGCCCACTGCAGGATTCTCTGCAACCGTTCGCTGATTTCTGCTGTGATGTGCTTCCAGGCAAGGAGCTCTGATGGCTGAGGCCGATGCCAAAGTAAAGACGGTCCTTGAGTTCGCGAAGACGCACGACGCGAAGATTCTCGATCTGCGTTTCACCGATATCCCTGGACTGTGGCACCACGTTTCCTATCCCATCCAGCAGCTGACGGAATCCTCTTTTGAAGAAGGCTTCGGCATTGACGGATCGTCAATCCGGGGATGGGCCGGCATCCACGAAAGCGACATGTTGCTCAAGCCCGACGCGAATTTTCATTTGCTCGATCCCTTCACCGAGGTCCCGACGCTGGTGCTGGTCTGCGACGTGGTCGACCCTGTCACGAAGCAGCGCTACGACCGCGACCCGCGTTACATCGCGCGCAAGGCTGAACTGCATCTGGCCGCGACCGGCATCGCCGACACGGCCTACTTCGGCGCCGAAGCGGAGTTTTTTATTTTTGATAATGTCCGATTCGATCAACGCGAGCAGTACGGCTTCTACTACATCGACGCCGAAGAGGGCCGTTGGAATTCGGGCAGGGAAGCGAACAATCTGGGCTACCGGCCGCGCTATCGGGAGGGTTATTTTCCCGTGACGCCCACTGACCATTATCAGGACCTGCGCTCCGAGATGGTGCTGATCATGCAAAGCTGCGGCATCGATGTGGAATGCCACCATCACGAAGTAGCTTCAGGGGGTCAAACCGAGATTGACCTGAAATTCGACTCGCCGGTGCGCTCCGCCGACAAAATGTTGCTTTACAAATACATCGTGAAGAACGTGGCCAACCGCCAGGGAAAAACGGTCACGTTCATGCCCAAGCCGATTTTTGGCGACAACGGCAGCGGCATGCACACTCACCAATCGCTGTGGAAGTCCGGCGAACCGTTGTTTGCCGGCGACGGATACGCCGGCCTGTCGCAACTCGCGCTCTGGTACGTCGGCGGCCTGATCAAGCACGGCCCCGCGCTTTCGGCGATCATCGCCCCCACCACGAATTCCTACAAACGCCTCGTGCCCGGGTTTGAAGCGCCGGTGAATCTGGCCTACTCGCGGCGCAATCGCTCGGCCGCGTGCCGCATCCCCATGTATTCGGCTGCTCCCAAGGCCAAGCGCGTCGAGTTCCGCCCGCCCGACCCAAGCTGCAATCCTTACCTGGCCTTTGCAGCGATGCTGATGGCTGGCCTCGACGGCATCGAAAACAAAATGGACCCCGGCCAGCCGCTCGACAAAGACATCTACGACCTCGACCCCGAGGCGCTGTCGAATATTCCATCGATGCCCGGATCGCTAGAAGACGCGCTCGACGCCCTGGAGCGCGATCACACATTTCTGCTGAAGGGCGATGTATTCACCGAAGAGTTACTGCGCACGTACGTCGATTACAAGCGCACGAAAGAAGTAGACGCGATCCGCCAGAGGCCGCATCCATATGAGTTCGCCCTGTACTACGACATCTGAGTAGGCAATCTCGGAGAGCCGCCGGTTTTCCCCAGCTGCGAACTGGAGGATTGAATCCAGACAAGTCCGAGGGTCGTAATCAGCTCTGGTGGGAGTTCCTCAAAGTAAAGGACCGCGGATTTCGCGCGATGACGGTTGAAGGCCCAGGCCCCCAAGGCCCCGATTCCTAGTATTGCCATCAGGCAGATATATCGCACGGGGTTGTTGAGCGAAGGCAGTTCGAGCTCTGCGGTTGACATTGCCAAAATAAGTAACAGGAACAGGAAAACCCAAAGCATCACCTGAACATGCACTTTACCCGGCAAGTACGAGCAGGTGAACGGTACTTTATACAAGCCAATCAAGCTAAGCTCGACAAATATCCATCCCACAACGGCAAGAACTGCGAGGTGAGCCGCAACCGCGTGCAACGGTTTAAACGACACTGACAGCAATGCCGAGATGAACCAGACCGGAACCACAGCCAGCAGCAACAGCGACTTTCGTGTGGCTGCGACGTACTTCTCCGACGGGCGAAGCTGGGTGAGCCGCCATATCCAATTGGCGGTAAGAGAAATGGGGAGCGCGAATACGCTTCGGAGTCCCGCGACTGCCAGAGTCATCATCATGAACGTCGCGATAAGAAAGTCCGCATTCAGCGGGGGCTGCCCTGTAGTCGATAGAGCACTCCTCAGGGACGAGAGAGCGAAGCCGAACACCCCTGCCAGATAAAAGGCAAAGATAACTCTATGCTGGCGGCTGCGCGTCAGCGACCGGAGGCTGAAGAGCACGATTGCAGTTTGAAGAGCACTGCCGAAACGCGGCGTCCAATGCCAGCCTCGTGCTCCCGGCACCAAGTCCGGTTCCTCCACCGTCTTCTTCATGGTGCGCACGTAGCAAAGAAGCAAAGAAGCAGTTGCCCCGCATACCACGACAGCCAGAGCAATCCATCCCCGCCGCGCCAGCCATCCGAGCGCCACGGGCAACGAGCCATTTAGCTGGTTGAAAAGCCCAAAAAACCAGAAGGAGGGTGACCAAGCCAGCACCAATTGGTTCTCAGGCGTCGCCATCGCTGCCGGCGTCGTGATCGACGGCCGGAGGAAATAAGCTCCCAGAACGAGGCCGAACGCCACGATTTGCAGGATTGCAGACAAACGTAAGAAGATCCGGCGTGGGAGTAATAGAGCCGTGAATCCTTGCACGGTAAGCACCGAACCATAAACAAAGATGCTGGCCGCAATCATCGTGAACCAATAAGCCGCGAAGGCTTGAAAGAATCCCAAAATCGAGCCGTGATGGGATCCGATGAGTAAAGGCCACGCCAGGCCCGTCGCAAAGTTTAATGTCACAATTGCGAGACCGAGCAGTGCAGACGAGGCCGCGATCTTGGCCAGGAGGATGGTATGCGCCGCCACCGGCAATGGCGAAAGTACCATCACGTCGCGGCGGTCGGGGAATGTCGAATCCCAACTGATGACCGCAATGAGCCCAACGACCAGCATCATGCCCGAAATCAGTGCTTGCTCACCGCGCCAAACGAAACTCAAGTAGCCTTCAGCGGTAGCCGTTGCATTCTCGCTCGTCAACAATCCCACGGCGCCAATCAAACTAATGAAGATGAGTACGCTGGCAAATTGCCCGAGGAATCTCGGGATGTCGGCTTGCATGGACAAGGCTTCAAGGTCGACGACGCGCAGAAGGAATTGTCGATAGAGGATACGAACCTGAAGCGGTGCGAGGTCGACCAATTTACGCATGGATCAGGTCCGCGATCTGCCGAGCCATCGACGCAGTGTCCTGTTCAACGGCGAGCTGCGAAAAGATTGCCTCAAGCGTCGGCAGTTCCATCAAGGACCGGAGGCGCTCGATGGAATCGTCGGCCACGATCTTGCCGCGGTGAAGAATAACGACCCGCGAGCAGACGCGTTCAACCGTGTCGAGTTCATGCGAGCTGAATAGCACCACCTTGCCGCGCGCGGCCAGTTCCAGAATCAGACTGCGCAGAACCAGCGCCGAGCTAACGTCGAGCCCCGAGAAGGGCTCATCAAGCAAGACGAGTTCGGGATTGTGCATCAGGGCCGCGGCAATCAGGACTTTCTGACGCATACCCTTCGAGTAACCGGAGATGGAGGCGTGACGGTCGTCGTAGAGAGAGAGCAGGCTGAGCAGCCCATCGATGCAGTCGGAAGATTGCTTCGCCGGCAACTCGCGGAGTTGAGCAACCATCGTAAGGTACTCCACTCCCGAAAGGTGGTTGTAAAGGTACGGCTCCTCCGGGACATACCCCATACGCCGTTTGTAGGCAATCAGATCGTCCTGAATCAGCTCGCCTTCGAAAAAGATATGGCCTGAAGTCATCTCGATAAGGCCAGTAATCATTTTCATCGTGGTGGACTTGCCCGAACCGTTCGGACCAAGATAACCGGTGACTTCACCGGCTCGGGCGGTGAAACTGACGTCGTCCACGGCGGGAATGCCAGAGAAATGTTTGGACACACGACGCAATTCAAGCACGGCGCCCCCTAGAGGATTCAGGAGACAGCATATCCTACGAGGCTAGACACCGCGTCGAAAGAGTGCGGATGCGTCTCAGCCCGTGCCTCCCAAGCCTCGTCCTCATTCGTCGGGGTGGCCGGGATTTCGCTGGCAGAGAAGGGTGAGGGGAGTAGAATGCAGGAAAGACCCGCGAAGTCTCCGAATTGCTGGAAAAGGCACTCACGCTGCCGCCCGAGGCGCGCGCGGCGCTAGCCGGTTCCTTACTGGAAAGCCTGGACGACCACGTTGACGCCAATGCGGAACAGGAATGGAACCTTGAAATCGCGCGGCGGATCCAGGAACTCGACTCCGGCAAAGTAAAGACCGTTCCATGGGCGGAATCGCGCCGTCAAATAGCATCCATGTTCAATGGCCGTTAAGCCACTTGAAATTCACGCTGCAGCCTTGGAAGAACTGAAATCTGCAATAGGCTGGTATTTGGAACGAAGCGAACCTGCGGCCAGTAATTTTGTCGCCGAGGTGGATCGGGCGTTGGAGTCGGTAATCCAATCGCCGGATCGCTGGCCCAAAGGTCAGCATGCGACTCGCAAGTTCGTATTACAGCGCTTTCCCTTTGCACCGATCTATCGGGAAAAGGAGAACGTCATAGAGTTGCTCGCCGTTGCCCACGGGCACCGGCGACCATCGTACTGGAAAGAGCGACTCTAGAGTTTTTGCGTTGCCTTACGGCTTCAACTGCTTCTCGATCGCCCCCGTCACATCCTTCGAATCCGGCGTGACCGCTGGTTCGAAGCGCTGGATCACTTTCCCATCACGATCCACCAGGAACTTCGTGAAGTTCCACTTGATCTCGCCGGCGATGCCCGCGCCCGTCTCCTTCGTCAGATAGGCATACAGCGGCGCCTGGTCCGCGCCCTTCACCGAAATCTTCGAATACATCGGGAAAGTCACGCTGTATTTGCGGGTGCAGAAGGTCTTGATCTCTTCGTTCGTGCCGGGTTCCTGGGCGCCGAAATTGTTGGCGGGGAAGCCGAGAATCACGAATCCCTGGTCTTTGTATTTTTCGTAGATGGCTTCGAGCGCGCTGTATTGCGGAGTGTAGCCGCACTGGCTGGCTACGTTGACGAGCAGGACGACCTTGCCCTTATAGTCGGCCAGAGGCGCCGGCTTGCCGTCAATGGAATTGAGGGTGAAGCTGTAAACGCCCGAGCCTGCAAACAGCGATGTAGCCATAATTAGAAGCGCTCCAAAAGTAAGAAAGATTCCGAGTCTAGACGGCTTGGTGGGCGGCATAGAAGTGAAACGGGTGGAGACAAGCTCTTCTGAAGTAGATTCCGAAGTAGATTTCGTTAACAATAACGGTCTCATTCCTGACTCCTCAATCGCGGATTTGCCAATTCTTATTGGCGACGCTGGACGATCTGCAGGGATTCAGATTAAAGATATGGGTAAAACGATGCAAAACCCAACGGAAGAAATGTAAATTCTGTGTCTTGCGGGCCTTCGCTGCGGACTAAACGACGCTTCGCACCGAGCTTTCCTTGACCATTCGCTCCAGCAAACGCATGCGCTTACCGGGAAGAGTAGATTCGTTCATCTGCGGTCGCGGCACTTCACACGTGCTGACGGAAAGAAACGCATCCCCCATCGAGTTCAAGGCCGTCGCCGAGCGGCCCAGCACGAGCAACAAATATTTCTGTGCAATCGGCCGGTCCGCCGGATGGATCAAGGCCCACCAGCGACGAATCGACTCCTGCACCTCAGGTTCTGTTTTTTCGCCGACTACTAGGGAATCGATCAAGCGGTAAACCTTGCTCTTGATCGCCTGGTACGACACGGAAATCTCTTGCGGCATAGGTGTCCTGGCTTGTTGCGGAACGAGAAGGTGGTGCAATCCGCCAACCAAACCCCTAGACCCCTGTCTTGGCTGGATTTAACGCGATTCACCGATTGTGAACGTACTATGAATGGAATAAATCGGGTTACGAAATATGAATTCTGGAAGGCATTCGGGAGTCCGCGATGGTCCGCAGCCCTGCACACTTACAGAAACTTGATTCAAGCGAACATAACTTCGGTGCAGAAGAACAGATATTGCCGATCCCAACTCTCGCGCCAGCAGCCTCCACGAACCCAACACATTCCCGAGTACGTCGACCCCGAAATCCAGGCCAGAACGGGCCAAGCCATACGCGGGTTACAATGTGGCGCTCTACTCAGCCGGACTTTGGTCGAGCCTGAAATCAAGGCTTTGACGGTGAGCTGATCACAAAGCGGTATCGTTTACGAGGCTAGTGAAGTACTTTCGGAGGCGAAATGAAAAGGTGGGCGTGGCTTCTGGCAATTCCCGTACTGATCTCGTTGGCCGGGGCGCAGGTGTCAGAGTCGTTGAATTCGCAGGGGACGGGTTCGCAAAACAGTGGCTCGCCGAGCACTAAACACGATGCCGATTCCGGCGACCGCATGTTTTTCCCGCACGACATGTTCTGGGGCTGGGCGCAGCTCGACCTGGCACCTCCGCACAACGAGATTGATCCCGACCTTTGTTCCGGCAATGCGAGCCAGAACGGCGGGATCAACGACCCCTGCAGTCTGTTCGCGCGCTATATGTTGTCAGGAATTCTGGAAGTGCGTCCTTTTGGCCGGGGCCCGCTGCGTCGATTCATGGTCTACGGAGCGCCCACATTTCTGTTTGGCAAGACCATTCCGAAGACGCTATACACCTGGTCGCCCGATGCCATCGGCATCGAGCATTCCTGGGGAGTCGGAATCTATCTCGACAAAGGATTCGAGTTTCGTGTAACCCAGCACTTCCTATTCGACCGGCTCGGCGCACGCGACACCTACCTTGGACCTGCCGATCTGGGTAACAACGGTCCGTGGGGCCGGTACGTCACCGTGGGCGTGCGGAAGACGTTCGGTACACGCCGCTGGTAGCCAGGGTCAGAGCGACCTGGTTCGGCTCCGGTTGGGTTTCTGAACGGCTGGAGAGGTCTGCCTTTGGATGGCGCAGCGCTTTTAGCGCTGCGATAGAATCCTCTGTTTATGAAGGCTTCAGCCCCCTGAAGCATCGCTTCATATTGTTTCCCAAAGCGAATGAAGCCGGGGCTTTATGCAACGACCGGCGCGGTCGGCCGCAGTAATCGGCGGATGATCCATACAATCAGCATCACGAACCCGCCGAGAAAGACAAACGGAGCCAGAAGGATCACAACCATCCAGCCGGTTCCGCCCATGGTAGTAACGTCGCCACCAACCATGGCGGCCGGATCGCGCTGAATTCTGCCTCCAAACACGGTTATATCGCCCTTGACGCTCACCTCTTTGCCCAGGCGAATGCCGCCGCCAAAGGTAGTCACGTCACCATCGATTCGCCCGTCATCCTCAACGATTACGCTGCCACCGAACGCCGTCGCATCGCTCGAAACATGTCCCCGCACCCGGATGCTGCAGCCAAAGCAAGTCGCGTCCTCGACTTCCTCCCCAGGACCGATCGTGATGTTGCTGCCAACCTGCGTTCGGTCGTGACTAGCAGCCGCCAACGCGGCAACCGAGAAAGCAACGCAAAATAGCAGCCTCACGGTCAGCCATCTTAAACAGCAGAAAAGACAGGTCATGAAAGTCTCCTTGAAGCAAACGCGCGCTTAGCGGGAGAATGTTGAGCACAGGAATTATGGCACGGCAGGCCATTCAAAAGGGCCGTTTTGAGGAGCTCAGGGAAGGTAACTACAATAATCCGCTGCTAGCCCGGAGCATTCTTTTATAATCATAAGTTTTGTGAATCATGGCGGGGAAACTCTTATAGTGGAGGTTGTGATGGCTGGCTCTTATAACGGCGTAACGGTACCGGCGGACGGGAAAACAATTGGTTATGCCAACGGCAAGTATGACGTTCCCGAAAACCCGATCGTCCCTTTCATCGAGGGGGACGGCACCGGCCGCGACATCTGGAAGGCCTCGCTGCGCGTGTTCAATGCCGCAGTCGAGAAAGCCTACAAAGGAAAGCGCCGCGTGGCCTGGTATGAAGTCTTCGCCGGAGAAAAGGCCAAGGCCAAGTTCGATAACTGGCTGCCCGATGATACCGTCGAGGCTGTCCGCGAATTTCGCGTGGCCATCAAAGGCCCGCTGACAACGCCCGTGGGCGGCGGCATCCGCTCGCTCAACGTGGCGCTGCGCCAGATTCTTGACCTGTATTCCTGCGTGCGTCCGGTGAAGTACTACAAGGGCGTGCCTTCGCCGGTGAAGCATCCCGAACGCATGGACGTGGTGATCTTTCGTGAGAACACCGAAGACGTTTACGCCGGCGTCGAGTGGGAGCAGGGAACCGCCGACTGCGCCCGCCTGATCGAGTTCCTCAACAAAGACATGCTGAAAGGCGGCAAGAAACAAATTCGCCTCGACTCCGGCGTCGGCATTAAGCCGATCTCGATCACGGGAACCAAGCGCCTGGTGCGCATGGCGATCCAGCACGCAATCGAGAATGGCCTGAAGAGCGTCACGCTGGTTCACAAGGGCAACATTCAGAAGTTTACCGAGGGCGCATTCCGCAAGTGGGGATACGAGGTTGCTACCGACGAATTCCGCGACAAGGTCGTGACCGAGCGTGAAAGCTGGATTCTGGGTAACAAAGACACGAATCCGAATTTGACCGTCGCCGAGAATGCCGACCTGATCGAGCCCGGAATGGAATTCGCTCCGCCCGCCTTTCGCGTTGCAGTCGAAAAGGAAGTGAAAGAAGTCCTCGACGCAATTTACGCCACGCACGGCAAGGGCGTCTGGAAAAAGAAGATCATGGTCAACGACCGCATCGCCGACTCGATCTTCCAGCAGATTGTGACGCGTCCCGAAGAATATTCGGTGCTGGCCACGCCCAATCTCAATGGCGACTATATTTCGGACGCAGCCGCAGCGCAGGTGGGCGGCCTCGGAATCGCTCCGGGCGCGAACATCGGCGATGGCTATGCCATCTTCGAAGCCACGCATGGCACGGCGCCGAAGTATGCAGACAAGGACGTCATCAATCCCGGCTCGGTGATTTTGTCGGGTGTGATGATGTTCCGTCACCTGGGCTGGAACGAAGCCGCCGATCTGATCGAACAGAGTATGGAACGGACCATCGAGCAGAAAAAGGTTACCTACGACTTCGAGCGCCTGATGCCCGGCGCAACGAAAGTAAAAACCAGCGAGTTTGCCGACGCCATGATCGAGAACATGGGCGCAGGCGTGCTGGTATAGCGGCCTGCTACCGTGGAAGAGCGCTTTAGCGCCGCCTTCGCAGTCAAATCCCGTGGGGCTTTAGCCCCTGATGTCCTCATCGAAAGGATTCATATGCGCAAGAAAGTAACGATCGTGGGTTCCGGCAACGTGGGCGCAACGGCCGCTCACTGGATCGCCTCCAAGGAACTCGCCGACGTCGTTCTCATCGACATCATCGAAGGCGTTCCGCAGGGCAAAGGGCTCGATTTGCTCGAAGCCATGCCCATCGAAAAACGCGACTCCTACGTCAGCGGCACCAACGACTACAAAGACACCGCGAATTCCGACATCGTCGTAATCACGGCCGGCATCCCGCGCAAGCCCGGCATGAGCCGCGACGATTTGCTCAACACCAATTACGGCATCATGAAAGCGGTCGTCGGGGAAGCGGTCAAGAATTCGCCGAACTGCATCCTGATCATCGTTTCTAATCCGCTGGATGCCATGGCGCAAGCCGCCTACAAGCTTAGCGGATTCCCGCGCGAGCGGGTCATCGGCATGGCCGGCGTCCTCGACTCGGCCCGCTTCCGCGCCTTCATCGCCGACGAACTGAAAGTCAGCGTTGAGAATGTAACTGCATTCGTGCTCGGCGGGCACGGCGATACCATGGTCCCGCTACCGCGCTATTCCACGGTCGCCGGCATCCCGATCACTGAGTTGATCGAAAAGACAAAGCTCGAAGCGCTGGTCCAGCGCACCCGCGACGGTGGCGCCGAGATCGTGAAGTATCTCAAGACCGGCTCGGCCTATTACGCGCCTTCGGCAGCAGCAACGGAGATGGTCGAAGCGATCCTCAAAGACAAAAAGAAAATTCTGCCCTGCGCCGCCTATTTGCAGGGCGAATACGGAATCACCGGCCTCTACGTCGGCGTCCCCGTGAAGCTGGGCGCAAAAGGAATCGAGCAGATCATCGAAATCAAACTCACGGCGGAAGAAAAAGCCGGGCTCGACAAAAGCGCGGCGGCCGTGAAGGAGTTGTGCGGGGTAATAGGAGTCTAGCCGGCGATATAGCTAAATTGATTGACACGCCGATTCCATGCCTGTAGCTTGATGACCATAACTTAGGTCTTTTCTGAGATATAACATGAGCCATCACGCACGCAATGTTTTCTGTGGGTGCGTTATTGCTTTGGCGGACTTCGCAACTATCGGCTGTTTTCGTGTCGCGCCTAAGATGCCGCCACCTCTGGCATCCATGGCACCCATTAATTATTCGTCAAGCGCCCTGGACGCAGATGTTGCTGCGTATCACGCTTCGATCACAAACCATGCGCTGGGCACCGCCAAGACGCAACGCAACCAGATTGTGTTCCGCATCATAGCTCAAATCGATGCAGCTTATGGAGCCTTCGAACTCAATCTCAGCACGCACCGTGCAGGACTACAAACTAGCGGTGACGCAGTCCAGCTCGGCTTATCGGCCGCTGCTACTCTAGTCGGTGCCAGTGATATTAAGGACATACTTAGTGCAACTTCGACAGCGTTTCAAGGCACACGCCTTTCGGTCGACAAGAATTTCTTCGAACAGAAGACCACCGAGTCTCTAGTTTCTCAAATGCGGGCGAGCCGAAAGAACCTTCAGGCTCAGATCCTTCTGAGCCTCTCGAACCGAGACGTCGATAGCTATCCTCTGGAGTCCGCCTGGGGTGATGTTGTCAATTACTACTATGCGGGAACCATCCCGTCAGCGCTCGTGGATATCGCTGGCAAGGCCGGCAACGACGCTCTCAAGGCGGACAAGACCCTCAAAGACGCCGTCAAAGAGGTAACTCCTGCCACCCCAGATCAGGCTAAACAAGCTGTCACGATCCGTTCCGAATACGAGACACTGAAGCAAGCAATCTCGTCTGGTGACTCGGCATCTGTCGGGGCTGCTAAAGAAACCTTGGTCAAGATATTCACCAACGCCAAAATACAGTTTGACTCGAGTGCTTCAGCGTCGAGTCTTCTTGAGGTATTTAAACAAGCTATCATTGCAGCAGCCGACGATGATGCAATACTCCAGACACTGGATGCCGCGGTAAAATCCGTGGCAGGTCAGCAAGTGGAATAGAAGGAGAATCCCATGGCTGGAACCATACCAGTATCAGGTGATCTAACCATGGTCAATCTGGCTGCGACTCTTACAAGGCGTGAACAAACCGCCTTCGAGCAGGTGACTGCTCTTTCCATCGATCCTACACAGACGCGCAATCTGGTTACTACAGTGAGTCAGACTCAACAATTGGGCGCGCTCTCAATTTGTGCCGCTGGTGCTGCGAATCAAGGTACGAAGATTCTCTCAACGACAGCTTACATCTCCGGTGCCAAGACCAACATCGACCTGTATCGATCGTCTTAATCCAAAACCTGGCTTCCCTCGACGTTTACACGTGATTCACTACTGCTTCTCCCTCGTCTCCATAAAGTCGTCCTGACATTTCTTGGCGGCGGTGAGCAGTTCGGCAAACTCCGGCGTGCCGCGCAGCTTGGCCCATGCGGAATCATTCTGCAGGCGCGTGTACGCGCAAAAGTGTCCGGCGATGGAACTCTCGAGCAATTGCAGCGCCAGATCTTTCTGCCCGCAAAAGAGAAGATCGGGCGCTACCACGTAATGCACCTCGGGGTCAGGATCGGCCATAATCGAAGCCGCGGCTTCCCGAGCGAGTTTCACCGCATTCTCCGACGACGGATTATCGGTGCAGACAATCCTCAGCGCGCCCCATTGCAGGTTGCTGAATTTTTCGGCAAGTTCCCGCGCTTGGGCCAGTTTTCCCTCACGAACGAAATGCCGCACCATATTGTCTGACGCCCATTCCGATCCGGAATCGAGTTGAAGAAATTCCATAGCCCGCGGATAGTTGCCCAGTTGGTCGAAAGTAAAGGAACACGAGCGGAACATATAATTTCCCGGATCGAGCGACAGCGCGGTGTCGCATTCGTGTGCGGATTCCTCGACAGCTCCACCGTAGCGCAGGACATAAGACAAAGCGAAGTGAGCCAGGGCGTTCTCGGGATGGCGGTCCACCAGAGTTTTCGCGCCCAGGTAGGCCTTCAGCAACTCACCTCTCTCCACCTCTCGCCCCGTCATCTGGGCCGCCGGGCTAATGAAGTTGGGATCCAGCGCAAGCGCTCTTTCATACGCAGCCAGAGCCCGCTGAAACATTGGCGCACCGCCGTTTGAATAGGCGGCATCGTAATGGTAGCGAAGCCCGAGAGCATCCCAGGCTGGCGCATAGGTGGGATCCAGCCCCACCGCGCGCTCCAGCATGGCGATGGCATCTTTATTTGGCTGCGGATCATGCGGGAGCGCGATGCTGCGCAGATAAAGATCGTAAGCCTCTTCATTCTTGGGCCGCGTCGCGCCGTCCGCGGAATCTGTTCCCGCGCCGAGGGCGGGGACCAGGCCCTGCCGAACCTTGGCCGTGATCTGCCCGCGCAGGGCAATCATGTCCGGCGCGGCGACAGTCATGGTGTCGCGCCACACGGTGCGATTGTCCGCGACGTCAATCGCTTCCAGCGTAATCTGCAGCTGCGAACCTTCCTTCAGATAATGCCCGGTAACGACGTCGGTCACATGCATGGCGTGACCGGCTTCCTGCAGGTCGAGAGTGGGAGAGTCGTATTTGCTGGTCGTTGCAAATGGACGGATGGACAACGCACGAACATAGCTGAGCGAGGTGGCAATTTCGTCGGCCAGAGCCAGGCGAAGAAAATCCAGATCCTTGTCAGCTCCGAGGTTTTGCAAGGGAAGAACCGCCACGGTTCGAGGATTGGCAGAACTCGTTACGGGCGCGGCTGGCCGTCGTGTTTGCCAGAGAACAATGGCCAATCCCACCGCCGCGACCGCGGCGGCTGCCAGGACGATCTTTCCGTAAGAACGCTTCGGCGCGGCGACCGCAGCAGCAGCGCTCTCCGCAACCGCGCCGCGCTGCCCAGAACCAGCTGGCCCAGTCGTCATCTCCGTTCCAGCCGAGGCCACCGACAAGTGGCTTCGCCCTGAGTCCGTATCCCGCTTCAGCCGCTGCAGGTCGCTGCGCATCTCTGAGGCATGCTGGTAACGCAGGTTGATGTCTTTCTCCAGCGATTTGTTGATGATGTCTTCCAGCCTGGCCGGGACATCGTGATTCAGCCGCACCGCCGGAATTGGCGCGCGATTCATGATGGCTTCGCAAATCACCGCCGAGCTCTCGCCGTGAAAGGGAGCATCACCCGTTGCCATCTCGTACAGCACAGCGCCAAAAGAAAACAGATCGCTGCGGGCGTCGAGCTCGCGGCCACGCACCTGTTCCGGCGACATGTAGGCCACCGTACCCAACATGGTGCCGGGACTGGTGAGGTGGGATTCGTCCATGGTCTGCGCATTATCGTCCTGCGCGTTGTCGCCTTGGGTGTTGGGGGCGGGCGTCTTCCGCGCGCCTTTACCAGCCTCCACTTTCGCCAGGCCAAAATCCAGAATCTTGGCGTGACCGCGCTTGGTCACGAAAATATTGGCTGGCTTGATGTCGCGGTGCACAATGCCCTCCGCGTGGGCGGCGTCGAGCGCATCGGCAATTTCAATCGCCAGATTCACCAGCGTGTCATTATCCATCGGTCGCGAACCGATGGCATGCTTGAGCGTCAGGCCGTCCAGAAACTCCATGGCGATGAATGCCTGCCCCTCATATTCGTCGATTTCGTAAATGGTGCAGATGTTGGGATGGTTCAGCGCGGAGGCCGCCTGTGCCTCGCGCTGGAAGCGGGCCAGAGCCTGCGGATCCTTGGCGACTTCGTCGGGCAGAAATTTGAGCGCCACGAAGCGGCGAAGTTTAAGGTCTTCCGCCTTATAGACCACGCCCATACCGCCACCGCCCAGTTTCTCGATGGTCCGGTAGTGCGAGATGGTTTGTCCGATCACTGGACGAGAATCCTACGTGGGCGCGTTGGACGAGTCAATCAAACGAATGAGACTAACGCCTGAGTTGACCGTGGTATAGCGGGAATATGAAAGAAATCGGTATTTCCGAGTTCAGACCCGAGTGCCTGGAAATTCTCGAACAGGTGCGCAAGACGCGGAAGCGGGTTCGAGTTACCCGCCTCGGCAAACCAGTTGCCGAAGTCGTCCCGCCCACGTCTCCGAGACAGACAGGAATCCGCCTTGGGTGCATGGTGGGAACGGGCAAAATTCTAGGCGATATCGTTGGCCCGACCGGCAGCTGGGAAGATTGGGAAGCCTCCCGGTGAGGCTGCCCCTCGACATCCGCATCTGGCTGCGAAGCGTCTCGACCGATTATTGAGCCTTACACCTTCTCGATCGTCACTTTCTTCAGCACCACGTCCTTGTTCGGCTTGTTCTGCCGATTCTGCGGAACTCCAGTGATCTTCACCGCAACGTCCTGCCCCTCGACAACTTCGCCGAAGATTGTGTGTTTGCCGGTCAGCCAGGTGGTCGGCACAGTCGTAATGAAGAACTGCGATCCGTTCGTGTTCGGCCCGGCGTTGGCCATAGCGAGTTTGCCCGGCTTGTCGAACTTGTGCGGCGAACCTTTGGTTTCGTCTTCGAATTGATAGCCTGGGCCACCCGTGCCCGTACCCTGCGGATCTCCGCCCTGAACCATGAAGTCGGGAATTACGCGGTGAAAAATCGTTCCGTCGTAGAGGCGATCTTTCGATTTCTTTCCCGTCGAAGGATGCTTCCATTCCTTCTTGCCTTCGGCAAGCTCAACGAAGTTGGCGACAGTTTTGGGCGCATCTTTTTCAAAGAGGCGGCAAACGATAGTTCCTTCCGAGGTTTCAAAAATGGCGTAAGTGCCCGCGGGACGGCTCATGGACGATTATTCTCCTTATGGTGGATCGCTCCTGATTTTAGCAGGACACGGAAAAAGCGAGATTCTCCGTGTCTACCGGCTCAGATATTGCATGAAGAAGTCTCGCGTGTCGAGCGCAAGCTGTCGTTTCGCTTCCGGCGTCTGAAAAGTATGCACGTCCTCCACCGTCACAAATTTGACCGAGGCTCCGGCCTGCTTCAGTTTGTCAGCGAGTTCCTGAGCTTGCGCCATGGGCACATCGGAATCCTTCGTCCCATGCACAATGAGAAACGGCGCAACTTTCTTGGCGACATGAAATACGGGCGAAGCGTCTTCCCAGGTTTTCGCCGCGTGGGCATAGTCTCCCCCGAAGAAGCTGGAGAAAAAAGTGTTGTCATCCGTATCATGATGGGCAGTGAAGTCGGTCGGCCCGCTGACGTCAACCACGGCCTGCACCCGGCTGGAATATTTTGCGAGGGTTGCGTCGGAATTGTCGCGGGTTTCCTCCATCCCCAGCAGAGCCGCCAACTGCGCTCCTGCGGAGTGCCCGAAGGCGCCGATATTCCCGGCATCGACGTGGTATTTTGCGGCGTTGGCGCGAATCCAGCGCACCGCGCGCTGCACGTCGTCAAGCTGCGCCGGCCAGAGATTCTCACTGTCGTGGAACAACCGGTAGTCCACCGAGAACGCGACAAATCCGGATTGCGCAAGAAACGTTCCCAGTCTGCGCATGGTCGATTTGTCAAAACTCGTCCAGCCTCCGCCATGAATCAGCAGCACAGCGGGACGTAAATCGGAATGCTCTGCCGGCTGGTAGACATCCAATAGCAATGGATGCCCGCCGACGGTGCCGTAGGGAACATCCTGCTGAACATCAGGATTCTCCGAGGAATCCGCAGGCAACTGCGGAACTGCCTGCGAAGGCTGAGTCGGCGAAGTTCGCGGCATTTGCCCGTAAGCGGCCAGCGCCGTCCCCAGCACCGCGATACTCAACAGGCAACCACGCTTGCGCATGAAGAAAAGCATTTTATATCCCCGGTCTGATTTCAACGTCCGCTGCAAAGCGGACGATATCGAACGAAGGGTTTCGCCGAATTTAATTCGGATTCGCAGGCGCCGCAGCTGCGGGTTTCTTCACTGCGGTTCCAGCAGCAGGCCTGGCAGCGGTAGCGGTGCTACGCACAATGCTGATGTGAATGATCTTTACCGGACGGAACGGCTTGTCGTTCGAGGGATCTCTCGCCATGTGAGCAATCTGCTTGACCAGCGCCACGGCCGCTGCGTCGCACTGCCCGAAGATAGTGTAGCCGCCGTTCAAATGTGGCGTAGCCACCTCGGTGATAAAAAACTGCGAGCCATTCGTGCCCGGCCCAGCGTTGGCATAGGCAAGCCGCCCCGGTTGATCGAACAGTAAGTCAGGGGATGTCTCGTTCTTGAATTTGTATCCCGGGTCGCCCGTGCCGTTGCCTGCGGGATCGCCGCCCTGAATCATGAAGTCGGGAATCACGCGATGGAAAATGGTCCCATCGTAGAGCGGCACGCCGTGTTTGGTGGCGCCGCTCACCGGATTCTTCCAATCCTTGGTCCCGGTCGCCAAGCCAATAAAATTCGCCACACCAGTCGGAGCCTTGTCGGGAAACAGTGTGCAAGTCAGATCCCCGACCGTGGTCTTGATGATCGCGGTGGGTTTCGTGGCCGCATGCACGGCCGGCTTAGCGGCTGTACTTGATGCTGCAGGCGCGCTTTGGTTCGTCGAAGCTGGCGTGGTCGAGTTCGCCTGCGCCCAAACGAACGAAACCGCCAACATCATCACGAAACTCGCAAATGTCCTGTGCATTGATGCTCCTTGCTAACTGGAAATGTTGTCCTGAAATGTGCGCAACGTTGCAGTGAACGTTGCACGGTACGACAGCCGCCAGAATTTCCGTCATTGCTCTCACGACAAACAGGGAAGATCGACCGAGCCCGCCTACTTAGCGGCGGTCGCGGCCGCCTGCATCTCGTGGCTCAAGCCTTCCACTTCGCGAAACACCCTCATCAGATTTCCCCCAAGAATCTTTCGGATATCGTCTTCCTTGTAGCCGCGGTCAAGCAACGCCTGCGTGATCTTCGGCAAATCGGCAGCCGAGTCAATGCCCTGCGGCGTTGCGCCGCTCACGCCGTCGAAGTCGGAGCCCAGGCCCACGTGATCAATTCCCGCAACCTTCGCGATGTGATCGATGTGATCGATCAGCGACTTGAGCGGAGGCCGCGGAATCTTCGCTGCCCACTCGCGCTCGATGCGATCCTCGTCCACGTAGGTGACCGTCTTGCCTTCCGCTTTCATCCGGTCGACATACAGCTGCACCGCAGCAGCCTGATCTTTCGCCTGCGCGATCATGGCCCTGCGATAATCTTCGTCAACAAAGCCGTCATAGAAGTTGACCTGAACCACGCCGCCGTTCGTGGTCACGGCGCGCAGCATGTCGTCGGTCATATTGCGTGGAGCATCCACCAGCGCCCGTGCCGACGAGTGCGACGCGATCACCGGAGCCTTGCTGGTCGCAATCGCATCCCAGAACGTCTTATCCGCTACGTGAGAAATATCCACCATCATCCCTAGACGGTTCATCTCCAGTACCACCTGCTTGCCGAAGTCGGTAAGCCCGTTGTGGTGCTGCACTTTGGCGTCGTCAATGTCTCCAGAAGAATCGGCCCACTCGTTCGTGTTCGACCAGCTCAGCGTCATATAGCGAACGCCCAGCCGGTAGTAATCGCGGAGCAGATGCATATCATTCTCGATCGAGTGTCCGCCCTCAATGCCCATCAAAGCGGCAAGCTTGTGTTCTTTGCGTGCCCGGTCAATGTCGTTGGGCGAGAACGCCATCATCATCCGATCAGGATGCCGCGCCGCCTGCTCGTACACCGAGTCGATCAAATCGAAGGTGTGAAGTGCGAAATGTCCCCGGTTGGTGTCCGGGTCCACCCAGATAGAAAAAAACTCCGCGCCCAGATTTCCCCGGCGCGCCTTGTCGAGGCTAATGTGGCCAATGTCCTTGGGATCGGTTGAACCGATATCGAAGCCTTCATCCAGAAACCGTTGCGGCGTGTCGGCGTGGGTGTCGACCACCAGCAGGGAATCGTGAAGTTTCTGCGCCCGCGCGCTGACCACGACGTCGGCCGCGGTGGACGTTTTTTCCGGGGACTGGCCCGCGGCGAGGGAGGAGGTCAAGCCAAGAACAAAGACAAGAACCACGACAAGAACATAGCAGCGTCTGCTGATCATAGGTTGTGGCCCGCGGAACGGAGAAAGTGGCGGGCAGTTCACGATTGTATAGGCAGAGCATTCGCACGACAAAGTCTGAGACCCACCGGTCAGCCGAGAGCGGCCAGCGCCCGCTGTACACAAGTCTCCAGCGGCAACTCCGTGTCAATTAGGGTTTTGGGCTGTGTAATGGTTTCGAAGCGCGCCTTGACGTCGAGGTAGAGCTTGTAGTCGCGATTGCCCGCGGGATGCGCGCCGGATTCCGCATCCCCCGCAAGTCTGCGCAGCCCAGTTTCGTCCGAGCAGACGCACTCGAAGATGCGCCAAGGCTGGTGCAGAGCATCAGCAACGGCAATCACATTCTCAATCTGATAGCGCCGCGAGAACGTACGCCCATCCAGAAAAATAGTGCGCCCCGGGTTTTGCGCTAATAGATATCCCGCGGTTTCCAGCATGATCTTCAAACAAAAGTCGTCCTGCCGCGACGAGTATTCGATCTCCTCCGGACGGAAGATCGCGTGCCGGATTTCGTCCTTGCTTACCACCCGGCCTGAGGTGCGCACAGCCAGTTCGCGGGCGAGAGTGCTCTTGCCAGTGCCGGGAAGTCCCGCCATCAGAACAAGCATAGAAGTATGTAGGACGGACACTCCGTCCGTCCTTCACAAGAATCGTAACGGATTTACCGCCGGGAAGGAGTAAAGGGAGGAACCTGCTACTTGGTCCCGCTGCCGAGCGCAACTTGCATTTCCGGCTTGTCGCTGTCCGACTTGTCGTTCTCGGGATGGGCGTTCTCCGGATGCTCCACGGGAATAATGTCCTGCGTCTCGCGCCAGTCGGAGTAGAGCCCGCTCACCATAATATGGAAGACCCACTGGTGCCGTTCTTCTTCCGGTTCCACCAGGCCGAGCGCCTTCATGTAAAACAGGTAATGCTCCATCCAGCGAATCTCGTCTTTGCTCATGCCCCGCCGTTGCAGATCGACCGTCACGCCGGCCAGATGCGATGAGGCCGTGTCGCCGTCCGCCGGAGCGGCATTGCGGTTATGCCGCCGCAGCTTCTTCTGAACCTTCACCGTTCGCACCGCGGAGTTCACCTGAATCTGCTGATGAAACCGGTTGAAGTAAGCCTGGCTGACGTCATTCACAAAATCCAGCGTCCACGGTCGGCAATATCGCCGCGAAGGATCGAGGCGTGGATCGAAGCGCAGCGTTTCCCCCGAGCGGATTTCCAGCAGGGAACCATCTGCCTTCAAAGCTTCCAGTTCGGTTTCATCCTGAATGCGCGGCAATTCCAATCGATTGATCTCGGCGTTCTGAATGATCAGCGATTCGTGCGACGGCTTGAACATCGGATTCCACAGCAGCCACCGGAAGTGCCGGTGGTGCGTGCGTTGCACGGTCGCGCGCCGAACGGCGAACGCCGTGCCGGACAGTCCGCCGCAGATCAGAGCCAGCAGCAAGGCGGCCGCGAATTCGATTTTGACGAAGTGTTTCAAAAAATGGATTCCTAAATGGAGCAGGCTCTTCGGCCCCGCCCTTGCGCCCTCACCAACTGTTCCGTGTGAGTAGCGGCCATTCTAAGCCATGCTGTCAAGTGGTCCAACCCAAGACTGCTGCCGGACCGTTACCTGCGTACCCAAAACGCCACTTCCAGGTGGTTACTATCCCGCCGCGAAGCGCGCTTCACACTTGTCTTAGCCGCAAATGACGGGCCATTCCGAGGTCCCCACAGCTGCCAGCTATGTGCGCAGCGAAGCACGACTTGGCGTCATGAGATGACGATTAGGAAATGCGGGGTTGGTGGTTTCACTGCACTTTGACAAAAATCAGCGCCGCAAAAGGTCACCCAGCGCCTGTTTCATTACTTGCCCGCCCACCTCGGAGATGGACTTGGTCAGCGGAATATCCTTGGGGCAAACCTCGACGCAGTTCTGGGCATAGCCACATTCCTGAATGCCGCCATCGCCCATCAGGGCCGCCAGCCGCTCCCGCTCCAGCGCCTTGCCGGTAGGATGTGTATTGAACAGTCGCACCTGGGCGATGGTAGCCGCGCCCACGAACCCGGTGCCTTCATTAAACTGCGGGCAAGCCTCCATGCAGCAGCAGCACGAAATACATCGCGAAATCGGATACGCGATTTCCTGCTCCTCGGCCGACATGCGCGGCCCGGCGCCGAGATCGTAAGTCCCGTCGATCGGCACCCAGGCCTTCACCGCCTTGAGATTCTCAAAGATCACATTGCGATCAACCGCCAGGTCGCGGACGACAGGGAACTTGGAAAACGGCTCCAGCCGAATCGGCTGCTCGAGATGGTCAATCAGTGCGGAGCAAGCCATCCGTGCCCGCCCGTTAATCAGCATGGCGCACGACCCGCACACTTCCTCGAGACAATTCGAGTCGTAAGTTATAGGCGTGGTCGCCTTGCCGTCGCGCGTGGCAGGGTCGGCAGCAATATCCATCAGCGCCGAAATCACATTCATGTTCGGCCGGTAGGGAAGGGAAAACTCCTCCCAGTAAGCCTTAGAGGTAGGAGTGGCTTGCCGCTTGATCTTGATGATGACAGATTTATTATTAGCCATTAGCTCTTAGCCTTTAGCACTTAACCCACGAGGCCGACGATGCAGGATCGTCGGCTATCTCTCGATCTTCTAATTGATCCACGGTCGTCCAGACCAGAGAATTGGCATTCAGTTTCCGTCGCAATACGCTTTCAATTGCCGCACGGATACGCACCCAATCTGTCGTTTGATAGTACGAAGGGTTGTGCGGCTGAGTGAACGTAGCTGCATAGCAATTTAGAGCGGAAACGCGCCGCTTCGTAGCAATCATCAAGACCAAATCGAACGCCGCAACGTGGATATGTGTTCCTGCACTCCTGGGTTTAAAACGCGCCGCTGGTGTTGCATCGAGCCCTTCCGCCCGTAGTTCGTCTACGATCTTCATGCAGACGCGCAGGTCGCGATCTCGACTCTCCGCTTTCTGCTCAGTATCGCCAGGGTCGAGAGGAATTGTGAAGAATACAGAGTCCTCGGACTCGTGGCTCCTCACTTTCGGCCCCGTCGGCATGGGCGCCCCGGGATGAGAGAGATTCAGAAATTGAAACCTTTCACGCATCAGTACTTCCTCGGCCGCGGCACAATCAGACTCGTATCCACCGCCTCGAACTCAAACTTCGGCTCATCCGCATCGGGCGCGAAATACGCCTTCGTCGTCTTCAGCCAGTTCTTGTCGTCGCGCTCCGGGAAGTCTGGTTTGTAATGCGCCCCGCGCGATTCATCGCGCAACCCCGCGCCCTGTGCGATCACCCGCGCCAACTGCAGCATGTTGTAAAGCTGCCGCGCAAACACGACCGTCGTATTCGCCCACTGCGTCTTATCGCTCAGATTCACATTGCGGAAGCGTTGCAACATGTCCACTAATTTACCGTCAGTCTGCTGCAGCGTCTTGTTGTATCGGATGACCGTGCAATCTTTCGTCATCAGCTCGCCCATTTCCCGCCACAACTTCACCGGATTCTCCGTCCCCTGATTATTCATCAGTAGGGAATTACTCTCTTCCTGCCGCTTCTTCTCCGCATCAAAGCATCCATTCCCATCCCCCAGCGCCTGCAATCCGCGTGCATACTTCACCGCGTTCGGGCCGGCAATCCCGCCGCCGTAAATGCACGACACCAGAGAATTCGCCCCCAGTCGATTCGCCCCGTGATATTGATATTCGCACTCGCCCGCCGCAAACACGCCCGGAATATTCGTCTGCTGATTGAAATCCACCCACAGCCCGCCCATGGTGTAATGCATACCGGGGAAAATCTTCATCGGCGTGTCGCGCGGATCATCGC
>Ga0209274_10000524_pt1 | contig 22826 bp, 22 predicted proteins | sample HubBroMetageREF1_FD_188343 | JGI IMG/M metagenome (GOLD analysis project Ga0209274, IMG submission 188343) | Reference soil microbial communities from the Hubbard Brook experimental Forest, New Hampshire, USA - Hubbard Brook CCASE Soil... | ecosystem: Environmental > Terrestrial > Soil >...
ACAGGCAGCATCGTACCCGCCCTTGCAAAGAACGCAAGGACGGGGCACCCAGAGTTCTGGAACGGGAAAAGTAAAAGGCGAGACGGAAACCCGGGCCACCCGCCTGTCGATAGTAACTGCAGACAGTTAATTGAGGGATTGCAATGAACAAGACCGTGAGGAGGCTGGTATTTCTGGCCGCAGCCTTTGTGGCGGCACTCCAGAGCTGTCCCGTAGCACAGGCGCAACAAACCGGGACGATAAGCGACAACGACATGAAAGTTGTGGATTTCGTGGATTTGGAGTATCCGCAACTGGCGAGACAGACGCGCATTCAAGGAGTTGTAGTGGTTTGGGCAAGGCTAGACGAAAAAGGCACGGTTCTCGAAGCGACGGCGCTATCAGGGGCGGAAGTCCTGATACCGGCTAGCCTCGAGAACGTCCGGAAGTGGAGGTTCCAGCCGAACGCTAAAAAAGCCGTCGTAATTGTGTACAATTTCCGCGTCACTGATGCCGAAGCGAAGTCCGGGTGCAGCCATTTTTCCCTTGAGCCTCCGAATTTCGCCACCATCACGGCATGCGCAAATAAAATCCAGTAAGGCTAGGGGAGCGGTCCTCCCCATTGCGGCGGCACGGAGAGTTCGGCTCAATGAATCGGCCCGGCGGTTGCCCTCCACGGACAGAGAGAGGCTTCTCGCCTCACTGACTCTTGCGGCGTGTGGTTCAGGTGGTGGTAAAACCTCAGAGTCGAATCCGGTTCCGACTGGGAATGAATAGCTCCTTACACTTCGGACACTCCATCAAATCGAAGTCCACTTGGCGAATCTCGGCAGGCGGGATTGAGCAACTGCAATGAGGGCAGACCATCTTGAGTGCGGCGCGGACCTTCTGGAAGTTGATCTTTTGCTTAGGGGGCATCGTACACCGACCGTCCTTCAAATTATACCCTACTGAATAACTAGACAATGGAAAATCTGAGGACCGGATGGACGCCTATCATGTTTCGTCTTATGTTCGCCTATCAGGATAACAAATCCACTTAGGGGATCGTCAGAGCAAGCTGACCGAATCAAGCAGATAGCGAAAGGCGCTGGGTCAATGCATCCGGGAATGCCGATTCGCGGTCCGGAGCATTACAATCCCCCGGAATCGTGCACTCTCAGTCGAGACTCGAATTGCTTGCGGTAACGGCGGCTCAGCGGGAGCTTGGCTCCACTCTCGAGCAGCACCTGGTATTCGCCATCCGGGTCGAGCTTTAGACCCTGGACGCGTTCGAGATTCACGATCGCCGAACGATGAATGCGGCAGAACACGCTCGCGGAAAATTCCTGCTCCAATTCAGCCATGCTCCGCCGCAGCAAGTGGGTTTTCGCACCCACATGCAGACACACGTAATAATCGGCCGCTTCAATCCAGTCAATCTCGGAAATCTTTACGAACAAAACTCTTCCGACACTCTTGACCACGATGCGCTCCGATACGGCCGGCGCCTCTCTAGCGTGCACGACCTGTTGTTTCGCGCGCTCGAGGGCGCGCTCGAAGCGGGCGTTGTCGAAGGGTTTCAGAAGATAATCGAGCGCTCCCGCCTCGAACGCGCGCAGCGCATATTGGTCATAGGCAGTTACGAACACGACTGCCCGCGGGAGATCCTGGCCCAGCATTTCGATTGCGTCGAAGCCGTCGCATTCCGGCATCTGGACGTCGAGAAAAAGCAAGTCTGGTTTTGCTCTGCGGACCTCTGCCACCGCCTCCCGGCCGGACCCGCATTCGCCGACGATTTCAATCTCTGAATCAAGCCGCAGCAGCACGGCGAGATTGCTGCGGGCCAGAGGTTCGTCGTCCACGATCAGGGCGCGTATTTTTGAAGGAGGAGTCTTGTCCGCGCCCACGCCTTACTCCTCAGCGCAGGGAAGCGCCACTGGCGGCAGGGAAACGAAGGGCACGGAAACGGACACTTCCACGCCGCCCGGATTCTGATTTTTCATATTGAACTCGTACTCGGCTCCGTAGAGCCCCCGCAGGCGAGTGCGCAGATTGGAGACGCCGATTCCGGAGTGAGTCTTTTCCCAATCCTCGGGCAGGCTGGGACCGTCATTATATACACTCAGGGTAAGCTGGCCGTTCGAGCGAAAACCGGCAATCCGGATGGCTCCTCCCTGTACGCGTTTCGCAATTCCATGTTTGACGGCATTTTCAACCAGAGGTTGCAGAATCAAGCTGGGAACTTGAGCAGAAAATAGCTCGCTGGGGACGTCCACGCTCAGTTGCAAGCGATCGGCAAATCGCACCTTCTGAATGTCAAGATACTTTTGCAGAAACTCCAATTCCTCGCCCAGCGGCACCTGCTGCCGGTTGGAATCCGCGATCGCCCGCCGCAAACAGTCGCTCAGGCCGGCAATCATACTCACCGCCGCATCGTTTCTTTGCTCGCGCACCAGGCCCGCGATGGCATGGAGCGTGTTGAAGAGGAAGTGCGGCTCAATCTGTCTCCGCAGCTCATTGAGCTGCGCTTTTGAAAGCTGCTCGCTGAGGCGCGCGGTCTCGGTTTCTTGACGGGCCAACCGGTCGCGAGAGTCGAGCAAATAACCGACTACGAGAATGAAGGCATATAGCATTATGGAGGTGAGGATTCCGTCATAGAACCTGTCCAACCACACAGGCAAAAACGGTGCTGGATACGGCGCAACCGCATATGGATTTAGCAGCTCTTCCAGCGCCACCGTCCAGGCGGAGGAAACCAGACGGATTACTGTGAAGATGCCGAGATGAGAGCCCCACGTGGAAAGGTGCCGCCACTGTGTTGGCGGGTATCGGCGGCTTAGACGCAGCACCACTGGCGTCGCGAATCCCCACGGCAGCCACGAAAGCAGCAGCGTCACGAACAGACGCGCCCAATTGTGATGCATGCCTCCCGATCGCATGGCGAACACCGTCTGCGTCGCGTCGAACAGCCCGAACCCAGTCCAGATGGCGGCTATCGATAGCCATAGCCATTTCGACGAGTGGCCTCTGGCCTGCCAGGCCGCTGCTTCGGAGCCGTTGCGGGTCGCGCCCATAAGCAGAATCGTACGCTACCTTCCGGCGAGAGCCAAACAATGCAGTCAAACAATGCAGTCAATTGCGTGTCTGGTGCAGGGAGCGGTATAGCATCCCAACGAGTGACGCTCGATACTGCTCCGTATGATGACCAAAATCACGATCGCACTGCTTCTCGGAATTACCCTTTTGTTCACGGTCGCGTTCCAGCAATACGGGGCTCCCATGAACTCAGGCGCGGAATATACCGGCGACGCTCAACTCAAGTTCCCCGAGAATTATCGAAATTGGATTTACCTGACCACGGGGTTCGACATGAGCTACACCGCAGCTGCGACACCGGATCACCACATGTTCGACAATGTTTTTGTGAATCCCGAGGCGTACAAAGCGTTCGTGGAGACGGGCACGTGGCCCGATAAGACAATGCTGCTGATTGAAGTGCGTGGCGCTGAAAGTAAGGGATCGATCAATCAAGCCGGCCATTTTCAGGGTACAGATGTTATGGCGGTTGAGGTCCACGTGAAAGACGAAGCGCGTTTCCCTGGAAAGTGGGCCTTTTTCGGTTTCGACGCCAACAAAACCGCGAAGATGGTCCCAACCTCCGCCGAATGCTATAGCTGCCACACCCAACATGCGGCGGTGGATACCACGTTTGTCCAGTTTTATCCGACGTTGCTGCCGATTGCCAAGAGCCACGGCACGCTGTCGGCGGCGTATCAGAAGGAGACGGCATCGCCGGCGCAGAAGTAGCGAGTAGCCGATCAGGCGCGAGGCAGGGTTATCGTGAGCTTGGCTTAGATCGAAATCCCAGGAGGAACCTATGTGTTCTCAAGAGTCATCCGGGTTGACGGCAAGCATCTGTGTTCTTCATTCTGAAAATCGAAAAGGAGATTGTGATCTATGAAGAGCGCGTTGTGTTCTGTCCTGGCTGTGGTTACTTGCCTTGCGCTGCTACCAGCCTACGCCCAGGACGCGTGCGCGCGGCTGACTGCGGCACAAATTCCGGACACCACGATTACGCTTGCGCAGACGGTTGCGGCGGGCACGTTCAACGGCCCTCCCGCGCCGAAGAGCGGCGGCGAACTCTCGCTTTTGTATAAGAGTCTTCCGGCATTCTGCCGCGTCGTTGCCGAGGTGAAACCGACCTCAGACTCCGACATCAAACTCGAGGTTTGGCTCCCGGTCTTGGGATGGAATGGCAAGCTAGAAGGGATCGGCGTTGGGGGATTCGCCGGATCGATTGACATTGTGCAACTCGCAACATCGGTGAAGGCGGGGTACACCGCAACGTCGAGTGACACGGGCCATACGGGGTCTCCGATCGATGCGGGCTGGGCGATGGGGCACCCGGAAAAGATTATCGATTACGGTTATCGCGGAATTCATGAGATGACGCGCGTCGCCAAGGCAGTAGTCGCGGCTTATTACTCCAAACCTCCGCAGCGCTCATACTTCGCCGGATGTTCCAACGGCGGGCGTGAGGCGTTGATGGAAGCCCAACGCTATCCCGAGGACTATGACGGAATCTTAGCCGGCGCTCCGGCGAACTACTGGACTTCTCTGATGGCGACTTTTGCTTACGACACCCAGGTGCTGACGATGGATTCGGCCAGCTTCATTCCTCCGGCAAAGATTCCCACGATTGCAGAGGCGGTGAACGCCGCGTGCGACGAGGTGGACGGCGTGCACGATGGGATTCTGAACGATCCGCGGCAGTGTCACTTCGAGCCGACGACGATCCAGTGCCAGGGAGAGGATTCCGACAAATGCCTGACGGCTGCGCAGGTCACTGCGCTGAAGAAACTGTACGCCGGAACGCCTGATTCCAAAGGGCATCTGGTTTACCCCGGCTATCTGCCCGGCGCCGAAGAGGGCCCAAGCGGCTGGGGACTCTGGATCACCGGCCCGGCGCCCGGAAAGAGTTTCGTGGCGTCTTTCGCCAACGCATTCTTTTCCGACTTTGTATTCGGGAAGTCCGATTGGGACTACAAGACGTTCAAGCTTGATGCGGACCTGAAAGCAGCCAATGAGAAAACCGCGCATGCCCTGAACGCCACAGATCCCGACCTCAAGGCATTCAAAGCCCGCGGAGGAAAGCTGGTTCTCTATCACGGCTGGAGTGATCCGGCGATCACACCGTTGAGCACGATCGACTATTACGAGAGCGTCATCAAGAAGATGGGGCAAAAAGATGTCGACTCTTTCGTCCGCCTCTACATGGTGCCGGGCTTTCAACACTGCTTCGGAGGCCCGGGGCCGGATTCGTTCGGAGCGTTCTATGATCTGAAGTTCGACGACCCGCAGCACAGCGTGGACGCGTCTTTGGAGCAGTGGGTGGAAAAGGCCACGGCACCGTCAGAAATTATTGCGTCGAAGTTCGAGGGCCAGGACCAGACGCACGCGAAGATGACGCGGCCTCTGTGTCCGTATCCGCAGACGGCGAAGTACAAGGGAAGCGGAAGCACCGACGACGCGGCGAATTTCGTTTGTAAGTAACGGTGAAGGCGAAGCGCCGGTCTGAAGGAGTCGTTGGCCTGAAAATCGCGATGTCGCTCACTATTCTGCCCTGCGCATCGCCGGGGGCAGGACGTTCCGACTCCCAAACCTATAGGCCCACTTGCATCGTGGGCTCACGACGGTGGCGATTGCCATAAATTCGAAGGGCCAAGTGAAGAAGATCATCACTGGCCAAGAGCCGTCAGCCATCGACAAGGTATGCTGGATTCTCGAAACCGAAGGATGTGAGGCCGAGTAAAACGCTGTTATGTTTTCACCCGCGCTACAAGAGACCCTACTCTCGTGCGGGCAGTAGGCAGATGCCGTGTACTCGTTTCCATTTACGCGATAGCGGTAGCCCACACTTCCGTGTTCGCGGATATCGGTGACAGCTGCTTTGACTTGGCGACCATCGCGCAACAGCCAGTAGTTCGTCCAAACAGTGCGGAACGGAGATACCAGGCAAAAACTGCCCAGTACCAGCGCAAGAAGCAGCGCTTGCAGGCGCTCGGGCATCATTTCAATGCCAAATCGCCGGAACCATTGGGTCTGAGTGACCTCATAGATGATCAGGTAGGAGGCGAGCACGGAGAGCACCATCCACGCTGCGTTCCATCGACGGAAATAAGAGAGAGCGAAGTCAGTAAAATCCCTACCGCCCACCAGGTAAGCTGCTCCAAGAACGGCGCCTGCAGCCGCTAAAACCAACCCAAGGAGTGGCAGATACTGCATAAGACGACCGCGCAGAGTGCGACTGCTTGCTCCGCCCGACTCGGGCGCATCGTTCGCAACGACTATTTTGCGGAGGTTTACCATCACATTCCGGCGGTGTTCGAATCAGTAGATTTCACGGCATACAGAGGCAACTCAAGGCCGTAGAACTAACCTCCAGCCGAAATCGTACAGGCGAATATCATGTCTCGCATTTTGCCCAGGGCCAAGACGAAAACAGGGGGACCGCAAACCAAAGTGTCGATTGAGGAAACATCGCCATTAGGCTTCTCGAGCTGGATCGGAACTGACAATTCAGGCTCCGGCGGAATCCCTGGAACGCATGGAGGCTTCTGGTTGTGTAGTCCTGGCAGGCCGGACACCGCGCGGGGCAGATTGACGCCGACCGTGATGGATGATCGACGGTGAGTACAAAGAAGAACGGCCGACACGAATGGCGGCCGTTCGTTCTTATCGCTCTTCCTTTGATTTAGTTCTTCTCAGGTTTCGCGGTTTTGTTGTTGTGCTTCTCGTTGTAGATCTGTTTGCTGTTTTTGTTTTCTTCCTTGTTGGCTTGTTGCTTCTCTTGCTTGGTCAAGGGCCGCCGTTGGCAGTGCGCTCGTTGTGAACCTGCTGGGCAACCGCGGCCTGGTTCGCGTTGGTCTTGGCAGCTTCGCCGGAAGTCATCTGGCCGCTGCGCAGCCCTTCGGCGGTGCGCTGCTGCTGGTTGGCTTCCCGGTCATCGACTTCGTTCGGCTTCACGGTATTCCCGTTGTGCTTTTCGTCGTAGATCTGACGGCTGGCGGCGTTTTGCTCGCCGTTGATCTGTTGACGCTCCGCACCGGTGAGCTTGCCACCGTTCGCTTCACGATCGTTGTGCACCTGTTGGTCAATGTTCGATTGCGTTTGCTCGGCGCGAGCAGCCTCGCCGGAAGTCATCTGGCCGCTGCGCAAGCCGTTGGCGATGCGCTGGTCCTGATTAGCCTCGCGGGTATTGGGATTGTAGTTGCGCCCCACCGAGCGATCGGCCGCCGAGATGGGCTGTGACTGCGCGTGCTGCTGCGCCACCTGGTGATACTCGTTTACGTTTGCGCTCGCCATGGTCGCTGGACGTCCTTGATTCACCGACGCCAACTGCGCGCGGTCCTGTGAGGCAAAGTGTTCATGCTGTACCTGATCGGCAGTGGCCTCGAAGTGGTGCTCGTTGGCCGCCTGCATCTCCACTGCCGACGCGTGCACCTGAATGCCCTCGCCGCCATTGAAGCTTAGGTGATTGACGTTCACGACGGTGTTCTCCGTCACGATGGTTCGGTTCTCGTACACATTGGTGATGTGTACGCTTCCAAAGTTTGCGACAGCACTGTTATAGGCGAATACTCCACCACGCCATTCGCCGCCGACGAAGCCGACGCCGCCGAAGCCAAAGCCGTAGTTCACGCCACCGTAGAAGCCAACATGCGGGCCCCAGTAACCGCCGTGCCAGCCGTAGGCTCCGCCTTCATAGCCCCAGTAGCCAGGGGTCCACAGAAGACCGGCGACGGGAGGTTGCGCCCACACGCCCGGAACCCAGAAGTAGCCCGCATCCCCGTAGGACCAGTAGCCGGGAGTCCAGAGATAGCCCGGCGCCGGCAGCGCCGGCTGCTCATACACCGGCAAAACCGGAGGAGCAAGGTGGATGTTGATAGCGATGCCGACGCCGATTTGTGCCTGCGCGGTGGGCAGGTGAAGCATCGGCAGCATGATCAAAGCAGCTGCAAACAGATTGCGAAATGTTGAACGAAGAGACATAGTTATTTCTCCTTGTGCCGGGGCCCCAAAAACGGCAATATATCTCCCCGTCTGCCCGCACTAGACGGGCTGATTCATTAAAACCCAGAATCGCGACGGTAGTTGCAAACCAAAGTTCAAGCCTTGGGGGGGCACTATGGGTAGTGATTCAATAACAATATCGGCTATTGTGCTGCGCTGATTACTAAAGTTACCCAGGTCGCAAGCCCTCTCATCCGCTACAACATCGCCGTGAATGTTGGGCTGATGGGCAATATGGCTCTAGCTCACGGGGCGGAAGCAATACCAAAGTACAATGGACGTCCTTCACTAAATGCCCCATCATCTCGCTCATGAAGTCACTTAAGGAAAGGGGCGGGAGTGGGTGTCCGCTTCTTTCCATAGTTGATGATGATGAGTCCATTCGCGAATCGTTGCCTGACCTGATTAAGGAGTTCGGCTTTGCGGCCCGAGCTTTTTCGTCAGCGGAAGAGTTTCTGTCATCCGGCTCTGTGGACGAGACGAGCTGCTTGATCCTCGACATTGCCATGCCGGGAATGAGTGGACCGGAACTTCACCAGGAACTAAAGCGTCGCGGGGAAGAGATCCCGACCATATTCATCACCGGTCAAAAAGATGAGACGATTCGTACGCGAGTGCTCGAGCAAGGGGCAAAGGGGTTTCTGCTCAAACCGTTCAGTGACGCAGCTCTGCTTGCGGCCATTAAGGCCGCACTTCAAGCCATTTAAGGATCCACCGGTCAGTCTTTTAGGGGGATACAATGAATGCAGCGCGCACGCTTAGTCGCGAAGTGAGGGCATTACCAGTGTTGAATCCTTCACCTATCGTGTTCATTGTTGACGATGATGTTTCCGTGCGCGAATCCCTGGAACTGTTGATCCGGGATGAGAACTGGAAGCCGGAGACGTTCGCCTCCGCACAAGAATTTCTCGACCATCCTAGAAAGCGCGTCCCGAGCTGTCTTGTACTCGACCTCTCGCTTCCGGGCCTGGACGGCCTTGAATTGCAGAAACAGCTTGTAGCTGAACACATCGGAATGCCAATCATCTTCATCACCGGTCATGGCGATGTGCCGAAATCGGTGCAGGCGATGAAAGCCGGCGCGCTTGAATTCTTAACCAAGCCCCTCGACAACGAGGCCTTGGTAAGCGCCATCCGGAACGCCCTCCAACGAAGCAATGCCGCGCTGGTTCAAGACGCGGAGATGGAGGAACTTCGGGGCCGTTACTCCTTACTTACTTCCCGAGAACGGCAAGTGATGGTTCTGGTGGTGTCTGGGCTGCTGAATAAACAAGTTGGCGGCGAGCTCGGTATCAGCGAAATCACGGTAAAGGCACACCGAGGGCAGGTCATGCAAAAAATGAAAGCGAATTCCCTCGCTGACCTGGTGAGGATGGCCGCGAAACTCCGGCCCTCGAGTCAGCCAATTCACCTGGCTTGACGGCGGCACAGCCCGGCTGACTCCGCGATAGACTCGTGGCTAATCAGACCTCCATCACTTGCGTTGATCCGCTGCGTTGATCTGCCCAAGAATACTCTGCTTGTTCTTCTGCTGACAGTCAGCCACGTTCGAAGAATCGAAGTTCCATTCAACGGTCAGGGTGTTTCCCTTCCGACGGAACGCAATCCTAGACCCGACTGATGCGAAGGTATTGATCGATACCATCGTGCAATGGATTGTCCTTCAAGCTTCTGGCGTAATCGCCTTGTCGACTGGATCCGGAAGAGAGGCGGCTTACGTGTCAGAGAAGAAAACAAGAATCGTGACGGAAGAATTACAAAGCGGGCGATACGCAGTAACGGAAATCCAACGGAACGACGGTTTCCCGAGGCGGCACCTGCGACACAGCGTGGGGATCACGGAAACTCGACGCATAGCATTTGCAACTCTACAGAGTGCTACCGTGGTCGGCATTCTGATGTTCCATTCCAGGAGCGTACTGGGAGCTGTAATTCGGGCATTTGTATGCGCTTAGTCGTTTCGAGTCGAGAGTCCGCCGAACGGATACGCGGACACGACGGGCAGGGACGTGCCCTTGCAATTTCTGCTACCATTCTCCCGTGCGCACGAGGAATCGATTGATGTGCGAGGAGTTCACGCTATCGCGTATTCCTAGCGTTGCAAAGGCGGCGAGAACTGATTCCCCTGTCCATCCGAATGGAGACGATGAATCGTCTAATGGGCTGCGCCGATCGGCGCCGGTTGGTATCTCATCGCTTCCGACACTTGGGGATCGCGGGAATCCTGCTGTCGATGTCTCTTTTATCCGCTTGCCGTAAGCCCGCACCACCCGTGACCATCACATTTTTCGATTCTGACGGCCGAGGTGTTCCTGGTGACCATCGGATGATTCCGGACGCCTATTTGCAGGAATTCACTCAAGAAACGGGCATTCACGTCAACGACCTTCCGACACCAGAGGACAACGGCTTGAAACTCGCTCTCGCCATGGATTTGCTCCATAGCGGCGCCCCATCCCCTGACCTTTATGGCGTGGATACGATCTGGGCCGGAACAATGGGTGAATACCTCGTCGACCTGCAGCCTTACTTTGCCACAGAGATTTCCTCGGAGAATCCCGACATCATCGAAAGCTACAAGGTTCAGGGGAAAGTCGTGGCAATGCCCAATCAGCCGCTGGGTGTGCAGGTTTTGGTTTACCGGACGGACCTTCTCGCCAGGTACGGCTACAAAACGCCACCCAGAACCTGGGATGAGCTGGAGAAAATGGCTGCCCGGATTCAGGCTGGAGAGCGCGCAAGAGGAAAAAAAGATTTTTGGGGATTCGTCTGGGCCGGAGCGATCGCGACGGACAGCGAACAACTTACTATGGAAGGATTGGAGTGGCAGGCAGCAGAAGGAGGCGGCCACATCATCGAATCCGACGGAAAGATCAGCGTCAACAACCCAAATGTCATCCGGGCCTGGGAACGCGCGGCACGTTGGGTGGGTTCGATCTCTCCTCCAAGCGTGGTTTCTTACACTGCTACGGACGCAGAAAATAAATTCTGGGTTTCCGGCGAGGCTGCGTTTCTGCTAAGCCACGCCATCGTGTATGAGGTTTTTGCACAAGATAAGCCGTTCCGCGATCAAGCGGGAGTGACCAGCGTCCCTGCTGGAAAGAGCGCACGAGTCGCCACCATAGGAGGCTACGCTCTGGGGATATCCCGCTTTTCAGCTCACCGCGCCGAAGCCGTTAAGTTCATCCAGTTCCTGTTTCGCAAGCACGCAGAACTCACGGCGACTCATCATGAAAAGCCGGGCCGAAAGGTGGAGTACTTTGAAGTTCCACCCGTGGCGAAGGAAATCTATCCCTGGTGGTACAAACCGGGGGAATCGGGAGGGAGTGCGATAGTTTCGCGCCCGTCGGCAGTCGCGGGATCGAACTATGAGGCAGTCTCCAAAGCCTATACCGACGCGCTGCATTCGGTGCTGACCCGGGAGTCCACAGCTCCAGCAGCGGCGGCGGGGCTCGAGAATGAGCTGGCTCGGATCATGGGGAATGACCGGGCTCAGCCTGACAGGAATCAACCTGACAAGGATCAAGCGGGAACAGGTTCGCACTGAGATGAATCGACTGCGACTCAATATTGGCCCACGCCTGGTTCTATGCTTCGCGCTGATCATCGTTTTGATGTTTGCCGGCGACGTAATCGTTCTATGGCAATTCCACATCGTGCAGGCGCAGGCAGAGCGACTTGATGAATATGATGCGGAGTTGGTAACTGTCTCGCGCGTCCACTCTGACGTGTTGAAGTTGCGTGACACGCTGGAGTCGCTGGCGAACGCGAGAGACTCCGAACGTCTGAAGGCGGAGACTCAATCGATGAATGAGGCCTTCGCGGAAGACATGCGACGCGCTAAAAGCGCGCTCTTGGCAGTGCATTCTGACAATGCCTCTGACCCGACGATTCTTCCCACCCTCGCGGTCGTCCAGTCGAACCTGCAATCGGAGACCGCCTCGGTCATCGAGTTAGCGGAATCGAATGATTGGAACGCCCTGCAAGTGCGGCTTGCCAATCAGCTACGCCCGCTCGAGTATTCCATCTCTGCCTTGGTGGAACGAGTCGATCGCGAGGTAAGGACGGAACATGCCCAAGCCGCAGCCAATATTCGCCAAGTACAGCACTGGATTTTTATTGTTGTGCCGGCCACGGTGGTTCTCACCTTATTGATTGCCGGAACGTTGGGACTGGTCATTACGCGGAGCATCCGACGGCCACTTGAACAACTGGTCGAAGGTTCAAAGATGCTGGCAGGAGGAGAGTTCAAACACCGGGTTCCCGTCCAGGGAGACGACGAGCTGGCGCAACTGGGACGGGTATTTAACGATACAGCGCGGCGATTGCAGGATCTTTATGAGAGCTTGCAAAGCAGTGAAGACCGGCTCCGCCGGGTGATCAACGCCATTCCTGCTCATGTGTGGAGCACACTGCCGGATGGTTCAGTGGACTTCATCAATCAGCGTTTGCTCGAATCCACGGGGCTATCGAGCGAGGCATTGCTTGGATCCGGTTGGCAATCGATCGTCCATCCTGATGATCGTGCGGGATATATCACTAAGTGGAGATCGGCATTGGCCGCGGGAGAGCCCCTCGAGCTTGAAGCGCGCATCTGGACTGCGGAGCGCGACTACCGGTGGTTGCTGGTGCGCAACGTGCCTGTGCGCGATGGTCTTGGAGGTATCGTCAAGTGGTACGGTACGGGCATTGATATCGAGGACAGGAAACGCGCCGAAGAGGGATTACGCAAGGCGCAGGCTGATCTGGCACACGCGAATCGGGTGACGACTATGGGCGAACTCTGTGCGTCGCTTGCGCACGAAATTAATCAACCCATCAGTGGCGCCATCACAAATGCTTCTACTTGTATGCGCCGGCTGGATCGCGAGCAGCCTGATGTCGAAGGCGCCCGGGCTGCGGCTGCATTGATAGTTCGCGATGCAAACCGAGCAGCGGAAATCATTAATCGAGTCAGGCTGTTTTTCAGAAAAGGCGTTGTGACGAAGGAGCGCGTCGATATCAACGAGATGATTCGAGAGATGGAGATTCTTCTGCGCAACGAGGCGACCCAGCACTCGGTGTTGGTGCAGACTAAGCTCTCCGCAGATCAACCGCTCATTGTGGCAGACCGCATCCAGCTGCAGCAGGTATTAATGAACCTGATGATCAACGGCATCGATGCGATGAAGGCTGTGGATGGCCCGCGTCAACTCACGCTCGGCACCCAGAATGATAGCGACGAACAGCTTCTGGTATCGGTGGAAGACACTGGCGTGGGACTTCCTCCTAACCAAGCTGGCCAGATATTCAACGCTTTCTTTACGACCAAGGAACACGGCACCGGGATGGGGCTTCGTATCAGCCGAACGATTATTGAGGCCCACGGTGGCCGGCTCTGGGCTACGGACAACCATCCGCGGGGAGCAAGTTTTCATTTCACGCTGGCTGTCTCCTCGGACGCCAGAGGCATGGACGCCGGAAGCATGGATGCCAGGAGCAACTGACCCGCTGCGGTTGCATGAAGAAGCCGCGATCGGCAGGGTTGACTTGCAGGTATGGCTCTCATAGTCTTCAAGGCCTCAGGCGGCTCTCCCTGACGGAGTTTTAGGAGCGATGTGTTCTGACCTGGTGACTTCTGGTGTAGTTCCGTCGGTTCCGACTTCATTTTATGCGCCGACCAAGAACTTGCGGCGGATTGGGCTAGCGCCGTTTGTTGCGGTGCTGTTCGCTTACTGCGCGGGTGGGCCGTTTGAGCTGGAATCCATGATCTCGACCTCGGGGCCTGGACTGGGGTTGACGTTTCTTCTGGTTGTGCCACTGCTGTTTTCCGTTCCGATCGCGCTGGCTACAGCTGAGATGACGACGCTGATGCCGGTGGAGGGTGGCTTCTATCGATGGACTCGTGCGGCGCTGGGAGATTTTTGGGGATTTCAGTGTGGGTGGTGGAACTGGACTGGAACCTTTCTGATGAGCGCCTCTTATGGCGTGGGCATGGCGGACTACCTTGAATACTGGTTCCCGATGCATTCCCGCGTCGAACACTGGGGCGTGGCCTTTGCGTTTCTGCTGCTGGTGGCTTATCTGAACATTCGCGGCATACATCTGGTGGGGAAACTCACTTTGATGTTGTTGCTGGTGATGGCGGTTCCGGTGGGAGTTTTCATCGTGCTCGGGTTTCATCACGCGCACTTCAATCCGTTTCATCCGTTTTTTCCGACGGACAAACCGTGGCAAGGGGCTTTCGGGGTTGGACTGGCGATTGCGCTTTGGTCGTATGCGGGTTACGAGCAGGTTTCCACAGTGATCGAGGAGGTGGAGAACCCGACGCGGAATTTTCCAATCGGACTGGCGATTGTGGTCCCGCTGGCGGTGGCAATTTATGTGGTTACGATGGCTGCGGGTCTGGCTGCGTTGGGAAACTGGCAGGAATGGCAGACCGGGTATCTGGTGACGGCGGCGCGACTGATTGGGGGTAATGCGCTCGGCACCTCGATCTTTGTGGCGGCCTTGATCTGCGGCTTTGTTCTGCTGGACAGCACGGTGCTTTCAGTGACGCGCATTCCGCTGGCGATGGCGGAAGATGGGTACTTTCATCCGGCGCTGGCGAAGGTGAGCGAACGGTTTGGCACGCCGGTGCGATCCATTCTGGTGTCGACGGCGTTTTGTGCGGCGCTGGCGGTGTTTAGCGTGCCTCAGTTGATTGGGGTGTATGCGTGGACGCGCATGGCGACGTCGATTCAGACAGTACTTTCGTTCTGGGAGCTGCGGCGGAAATATCCCGATGCGGCGCGAAGTTTTCGAGTGGCGGGCGGCGCGGCGGGAGCGATGGTGGTGGTGCTGGCTCCGACGCTGCTTTTCGCCTGGGCGATGATATGCAGTGATGCGCCTACGCGGAAATGGGGGTTGGTGAATCTGGCTTCGGGGCCGGTTGCGTATTTGTGGATACGGTACCGGAGGGAGCGCGGGGTTATTGCTGAGTAGAGTTGGGGTGGGGAATGCTTTTGCCACGGATTTGCGCGGATCGGAGCAAAGGCTTTACCACAGAGGGCACGGGGGAGCACAGAGATCACGACATAGAGGCGCGGTGCTGATGATTTTCAAGCGCTCCAGTGCCGAAATTTCCGTTCCTTGGTGCTTTCGTACGGTGGTAGGATTATCGGCCTGATTCAGGATTCCGAACGTTGATGTTTAGGGATTGGAATTTGCGATGACGAGAGCTGCGCGAGCTGTGGCATCGCCGCGGGTTGTGTGCATCGAGGACTTCCGGCCGATGGCGCGCCGGAGGTTGCCGCAATCTGTATTTGACTATCTCGACGGCGGGGCTGAGGGCGAAGTCACGCTACGGGAGAATTGCCGTGTATTTAACGACGTGACGTTTCGTCCGCGGAATGCGGTTGCGGTTGGGGAGTGCGATTTGCGCACTCGGGTGTTGGGGTTCGATCTGGCTCTGCCATTTTTGCTTGCCCCGGTGGGTTACAGCCGGCTCATGCATCCGGGGGGTGAGGTGGCTGCGGCGCGAGCCGCTGGCCGGGCGGGTACTGGCTACATTCTTTCGACGATCTCGGGACACAAGCTGGAAGATGTAAAGGCGGGTTCTGCGGGGCCGGTTTTCTACCAGCTCTATCTGATGGGTGGGCGCGGGGCGGCCGAGGCTGCGATGGAAAGAGCGCGGGTGGCGGGATTCTCCGCGCTGGTGGTTACGATTGATACTCCCGTCGCAGGAATTCGTGAGCGTGACCATCGCAACGGGATGAAGGAACTGATCAGCGGCGGAGCGCTGGATAAAATTCCGTTTCTTTCGCAAATTCTCTCGCGTCCGGGCTGGCTCAGCAGCTATTTGATGGACGGTGGTTTGCCTGGACTTCCGAATGTGATTGTGCCGGGCAAAGGGCAGATGCGGCTGGTCGACATCAATGCGGCGCTGGCGGAGTCGGCGGTGACCTGGGCGGATTTCCGCTGGATTCGGGAAGTCTGGCGAGGACCGATTGTGGTGAAAGGCGTGTTAACCGGCGACGATGCGCGGCATGCGATGGATGAAGGCGCCGCGGCGATTTCGGTTTCGAATCACGGCGGGCGACAACTGGATGGAGTTCAGGCATCTTTGCGGGCGTTGCCGGAAGTGGTGGAAGCGGTGAAAGGCCGGATCGAAGTGTTAATGGATGGAGGGATTCGGCGCGGCACCGACATCGCGAAAGCAATCTGCATGGGAGCGCGCGCGGTGCTTTGCGGGAGGGCCTATGCTTATGGCTTGGCTGCCGCCGGGGAGGCTGGAGTGGAGCGGGCAATTGAGATCCTGCGGGCGGATCTGGAACGGACTTTGCGGCTGCTCGGGTGCGGGTCGGTGCGGGAATTGGGGCCTTCTTATGTGAATGTTCCTAGGGAGTGGGGTGTGGGCAGCGCCTGAAGGCGCGACCGTGATGGAGGCTTACGGTATGCCTGAAGGCATACCCTGATACGAAACAGACTCCTGGATACGAAACAGACTCCTGTTTGTTAGGAGGTGGTTATGCAGTGGACTCAGATCTACGATCCGCTCGGGCATTGGTGGCTTTCCACGCTGGTGGCGGGGCTTCCTATCATTGTTCTGTTCGGGCTGCTGGCTGGATTCCATGTGAAACCGCACTGGTGCGCCATGGCTGGAGCCGCGACGGCCGTGGTGGTTGCGATCATCTTTTTCAAGATGCCTGCGTCGCTGGCTGCGATGAGTTTTGGATATGGCGTGGCCTTCGGGGTGTTGAAAATCGCGTGGATTGTTCTGGCTGCGGTTTACCTTTACGACATTTCCGTGGAAACCGGACAATTTGAAATCATGAAGGAATCGATTGCCGGGATTACTGCCGACCGGCGGCTGCAGGTTTTGCTGGTGGCTTTTTGTTTTGGTGCGTTCATTGAGGGCGCAGCGGGTTTTGGGGCGCCGGTGGCGATTGCAGGGGCGTTCATGATTGGGCTTGGGTTCAAGCCGTTTCATGCGGCGGCGCTGAATCTGATTGCCAACACGGCGCCCGTGGCCTGGGGCGCGATCGGCACGCCGGTACACAGCCTGGCGGCGGTCGCCGGCCTGCCGGAGTCTGACATCAACGCGATGATCGGACGGATTCTTCCTTTCACTGCAGTGATCGTTCCTTTCTGGCTGGTGCGAACCATGGTGGGCTGGAGAGAGACCTTTGAAGTGCTTCCGGCGATTCTGGTTATTGGAGTTTCGTTCGCGCTTACCCAGTTCTTCTGGTCGAATTACGTGGACAGCAATCTGGTGGACATCATGGGAGGCGTAGTCTCGATTGTGGCGGCTTTGATTTTCCTGCGATTCTGGAAGCCGACGAAGATCTGGCGATTCGATTACGACGATAAGCCGGTTGCGGTTCCCGAACCCACGGAGAATGTTGCTGACGGAATGGGCGGCGAATGGGCGGCGGAGCAGTTTGATGGATACGTGAAAGCGCGTGCCTACAGCGCTGGACAGGTGTTGAAGGCCTGGATGCCGTTCGCGATCCTGTCACTTTTTGTGCTGCTGTGGGGGCTGCCGAAGATAAAGCTGGCGATGAATCAGACCACTACGCCGGCATTCAAGGTTGTGCTGGCAAATGGGAAAGTGCGGCCGGGTCCTCCGGGATGGGATGTGCCTCTGTTGCATAACGCTATTTCACGGGCTGCGCCGATTGTGGCTAAGCCTACGCCGGAGGCGGCGCGATACGATTTCAACTGGCTGTCGGCTACGGGGACAGGTTGTTTCTTTGCTGCGATCGTTTCCGGATTTCTGTTGGGGCTGGGGCCGGTAAAGCTGATGAAGATCTTCTGGAAAACGCTGGTACGCATGCGGCTGGCGGTGATTGCGATCTCATTCATGCTGGGGCTGGGATATGTGACGCGCTACTCCGGTCTGGATGCCGTGCTGGGCCTGGCGTTCACGCGCACGGGATGGTTGTATCCATTCTTCGGGACTTTTCTGGGATGGCTGGGAGTCGCGCTTACCGGAAGTGATACATCGTCGAACGTGCTGTTTGGAAGCTTGCAGCGAATCACTTCTCAACAACTGGGCATTGATCCGGTGCTGATGTGCGCGGCCAACAGTGCGGGAGGAGTGATGGGGAAAATGGTGGATGCGCAGTCGATCACGATTGCGACTGCGGCGACGGAGCAGGTGGGGAATGAGGGAAAAATTTTCCGCTTTGTGGCCTGGCACTCGGTGGCGCTGTGTTCCATCGTTGGGATTATCGTGATGCTTTACGCTTATGTTTTCAAGTATGCGGTGCCGCATGGGCTGACGTTTGTGAAGTAACGGGGGCTGGCTCGGGGGTAGGGATCCTTCGACTGCGGTTGTGCTCCGCTTGCGCGAAGCACAGCCTTCGCTCAGGATGACAAGGCAATCCACGTGAGTCCGCGTTGTGATCCGCTGAATCGAAGATGATATGTATGTCATTAACCAATCAGAGCTTCCGTTTGTGGGAATGTCCCACGAGTTTGTTGGTGCGGACCATGATAGTGTCGGGATCTCGTTCTTTCTGGTGATCGGTGAGCCTGGCCGGGGAACGCGATTGCACAAGCATGATTACGACGAGATTGTTTACGTGATTGAGGGCCGGTCCCGGTGGAGAGTCGGCGATCAGGAGCGAGAAGCGAAGGCGGGTGACGTTCTCATTGTGCGTGCTGGAGAGCCGCACAAGTTCGTGAACAGCGGCGATGGACCTCTGCGGCAATTCGATATTCATCTGAACCCGGTTTTCGAGACTACCTGGCTTGAAGAGTAGTGGAAATCTTCTGTCACCTTGATGAGGTTTTCGCCGAGGTAGGGAAGGACTGCCGCCACCGGCTGGATGTTTGAGCGGGAACACCTGGCGGAGCCACCGGCAGTGCGCAGGGGGTGGGGGTCATTCGACTGCGGCTGTGCTTCGCCTTCGCGAAGCACAGCCTCCGCTCAGGATGACAGGCCTTTTTACTTTTCTGGTTCTTTCGGCAGGGCCTTCTCGAGGGGCTTTCTGGGTAGCATCTGGTCTCGCATGGCGGCGTTGTAGACGAAGGCGGCTACGATTACGCTGATTTGCTTCAAGTCGTCTGGTTGCAGGCGATCGTAGACGTCCATGTTGGAGTGATGAGTTCGGGTGTCGTAGTCGAGAGGATCCTGAATGAACTGGAAGCCGGGGATGCCGACGGCGTCGAAGGATTGATGGTCGGTGCCGCCGGTGTTGCGCATGGTTAGAGTGGTCATGCCCAGATCTTTGAAGGGTTTCATCCAGGCTTCGAAGATGGGGGCTACGGCTTCGTTCTCCTGCAGGTAGATACCGCGAATTTTGCCGCTGCCGTTATCCACATTGAAATAGGCGGAAACTTTGGCCTGCTCGGGCTTGACGGTCACGTCTCCGGCTTCGCGGCGCTGGAGTGTGGGCATACCTTTCAGGAGCGGTTCGTCGATGGGGGGACGCGAGCCGAAGTGATGCTCGACGTAGAATTGCGACCCGAGCAGGCCTTCTTCTTCTCCGCTCCAGAGGCCGATGCGGATGGTGCGGCGCGGATGAATATCGAGTGCCTTGAGAATGCGAACTGCTTCCATCATGACGATGGTTCCGGCGCCGTTGTCTGTGGCTCCGGTGCCGGCGTGCCAGGAATCGAGGTGAGCGCCGAGCATGACGACTTCATCTTTCTTGTCGGTGCCGGGAATTTCGGCGATGGTGTCGTACTGCATGGGGTCGTCGTCGTAGAAAGTGCTTTGCACGTTGAGTTCGAGCGAGACATCTTTTTTCTGCGCGAGCAGGCGGGCGATTCGCGTCCAATGCTCGAGAGCCATGGTGAGCTGCGGCACGGTGACGGTTTCGCCGGTTCTGTAGGGGCCGCCGGATTGCACGAACACGGTGCCGCCGCCTGAGGTCTGACGACTGTGGTCGATGACGGCGAGAACTTTTTCGTCGGCGAAGAACTGGTTTTGATCTTTGAGGAACTGCAGCCGTTTGAGCAGGTCGGCGTAGCCGAAGTTGTGTTCGACGGCAACGTTGTAGTCGGAGAGTTTGGCGAGATCCTCGTCGGTGTTGCGGCGGAATGGCGGGTCGGTGATGGGCTGGGCGTCAATGTCGGCGCCGAGGATGACGATCATTCCGGCCAGCTTGCCCCGGTACTTGTCGAAATCTTTTTTGTCATTGAGGGTGACGCGAACACACTTTGCCTGCACTACGCCGTTGGTACCGGGCGTCCAAGCTTTCGGGTAGGCGAGCAGCGTGACGATGTCGGGTGAAGTCATGCGGACGTTGGTGTATTGGTTGGCCCAGCCGCGGCCGAACGGTCCCCAGGGTTCGAGGTGGGAGTTGGAGAGGCCGATGGCGGTGAGTTGGTCGCGGGTCCACTCATTGGCGCGCTTCATGTTGGGAGAGCCGGTGAGGCGCTCGCCGATGGAATCCATTAGTCCTGTGGCGAAGTCCATTACTTTGGAGTTGTGGAAGCCTTCGTAGCGGATGCGGGTCATGGTTTCGAGGTCGACCTTTTCCTGGGACCATATTGGGGATGAAATTAGTAATAGAAGGCAGGTCAGGCGGACTGCGTTCTTCATTGCTGGCTCCTTATTGGATCGAACGGGGATTATACCGGGTTGATGCGGTAGCATCGAAAATCTTAACCACAGGGGGCACAGGGTAAGACTTAGAGGCTGGATGGCACTTTAGGGACAGTGGAGTGGCACGAGAGTGCCATTTGCAAAATTGTGCGACAAGTTTAATTTGACCGGTGAGCAGTTCTGGGGGAGGGCTGCCCGGGCGCCTCGATCTCGAAAGAGATTTGAGGCGCTCGTTATTTTTGGGAGGAATTTTCCGGCGGAATCGGCTGCCTGGAGGTCTTGGGTGTTAGGTTCCGCGGTGGTCGTGCAGTTTGACTCGCGACGGCAGTGTGGACGCGGGAGATCCCTCGTCCCGCTGGAGAAAACGCGGGACTTCGGGATGACGCCGTCGAGTCGCAGCGGGCCCGAGATCTAGAATCCTTAGTTGGTTGAGATGGTAAAGTTTACGGTGATCTTGGCTTCGGTCTCGACGGCTTCGCTGCCTTCGACGTGAGGTTTGAAGTGCCATTGGCGGACGGCGTCCTGCGCGGCGGAAGCCAGGATGCGAGGGCCGCTCACCAACTGCAGATTCTGGATGATCCCATCCCTGCCAATCAGCGCCCGCAGAATTACTGATCCTTGCACTTTCATCTGCCGCGCAAGCAGCGGATAGTTGGGCTTTACGGGGCGAGCCACGATATCGGCGGCGTCGGCGGACATTTGCACGTGGCCGGGGGCGGTGCCGGTCGTTTTTTGGGCAATTTCGGTGTCGCCACTCAGCGGAGCATCGATTACCGGTTGCGCAGGGGTGCCGGGTTCCAAGTCCACGCGCACGGAACTGCTGCCGGGGCGGATGGTGCGGTGCGAATCGCCGGCGATCACCTCGATTTCCAGTGGGGGCAATACCGTACGTTTGATGGTTGAAGCCGGCGGTTCAGTCGGGGTGGGTGGGGCGGGAGTTTTATTTACGGTTGCGGATGCGGATTCGACGTGGTGTTTCGTGGTTGCCGCTTTGGTCCGCTTGGCGAGCGCTGCGGAGGGCTGCACTGGAGCGGCCTTGGCGGTGATGGGGTAGCTCTCCACCGGTTGGTCGGAGTCAGCGTCTGGTTCGTCCGGGAACCAGAAGTCCCGATCATGCCAGAGCACGATGCCCAAGGCCAGCAGAAGCAGGCAGAGCGACCCAATCATGAATTTGCGCTGGGTGGGATCCTGGGACGCGCGGCGTCCAGAATCCGCCAGGAGAGCGCGATTCGGCTTGGTTGCGAGGGTATCCAGATCTGACATGGTGGAAACCGGGGTAGCTCCGGGGGGTGGGCTAACGCTAATGCTAGTATGCCTCGAAAACGCTCCAAAGGCCAGCAAAAGGTGGCGAAAAAGTGGATTTTGAGGGGGGTGGGTTGGCTGCGGACGTGGTCTGGCTAAAGCTATGGATTTTCAGGGGTAATCCTGGTAACTGGTGGCCTGGCACTGTGACTTTGGGGATCGCTACTACGGAAATCAAGGGCTTCACCACAGGGGGCACAGGGGAACACGGGGTAAAGCCGACGGCGGTGGGCATCCCATTCACCGCCATTGTTTTGGCATTTTTTAATGGCTATCAGCAGGTTAGCTGGTCGCGGGAAATCTTTAAGCCGCTTAGATTGCCCAGGGCGGTTACGGCTACTGATTCGGTTTTGAAGAATTCCTGGGCCAGGTTTTGGAGATCGTCGGCGGTTACGGCTTCGATCTTTTCGATTAGTTCGTCGAGGTCCTGGAAGTGGTCGAAATACATTTCCTGGCGGGCGAGGTTTGACATCCGTGCGGTGCTCGATTCGAGCGAGAGCATCAGGCTGCCTTTTAGTTGATCTTTGGAGCGGCGGAGTTCTTCTTCGGGCACAAGCTGAGTTTTCAGATTGTGAAATTCGGTGACTACCGCTTTTACGACCTTGGCCGCGGATGCGAGCGAGGTGCCGGCGTAGACGGCCATGCATCCGGTGTCGCGGTAGGGATTGAGGTCGCTATAGATGGAGTAGGCGAGGCCTTGGCGCTCGCGAATATTCTGGAAGAGGCGGGAACTCATGCCTCCGCCGAGCAATGTGTTGAGAATGTAACCGGCGTGGCGCTTCGCGTGGGCAATGGGATAGGCCGGAACACCGATGCAAAGCTGGACCTGCTCGAGCGCCTTTTTGTTTCTTAATACGATGCGCGGGACGATCTTCGGTTCAGGCGAGTGGAAGCCGTTTTTCGCGGGCTTCAGGTGCTCGAAGTGCTTGACTACCAGGTCGACGAACTGGTTGTGGTCGAGATGTCCGGCTGC
>Ga0209274_10000527_pt1 | contig 22625 bp, 21 predicted proteins | sample HubBroMetageREF1_FD_188343 | JGI IMG/M metagenome (GOLD analysis project Ga0209274, IMG submission 188343) | Reference soil microbial communities from the Hubbard Brook experimental Forest, New Hampshire, USA - Hubbard Brook CCASE Soil... | ecosystem: Environmental > Terrestrial > Soil >...
GTGCACGTCCGCCAGCACACCGAACGCGGTCACCGTGAGCAGCCCGACCGCGGTGTTCTTCGGGTGGCCGTTCACGTACTTGAAGGCATACAGCCGGCCGTCGGATGCGGGCATGAGTTCGATCACCCCCACGTCCGAATGCGTCGCGTGCCGGGGAGACTTGTCGAACAGGTCCCAGCGCAGATAGTCGTTGTGGATCTCGGCTGCGAGTTCCTCGATGAACCGCGCCGTCCCGCGCCGTGCGAGGAGTTCCTGTACGCGTTCGATGCCGATGAAGTCGACCATGGTGCTCTCCGAAGGCGCTGCTGGTGATCATGGTCTAACGGGCTCGAACCAAAATAAAGCCAGAAAGTTGATCAGATATTGCAGTAATTTGAGCATAATGACATGCTGTATTGACGTTTTAGGCAAGACACCCCTATGGATGACACCGACCGCCGGCTGATCGGGCTGCTGCGAAATGATGCCCGGGCGTCCGTTGCCTCGCTGGCCAAGGCGCTCGATGTGGCGCGCGGCACGGTCCAGAACCGCATGTCGCGCCTCGCCGCGGATGGCACGATCGTCGGCTACACCGTGAGGCTCAAGCCCGACGTGGAGGAGCAGCGCATGCGCGCCTTCATGACGGTATCGGTCGAGGGCAACCAGGTCGACGCGGTACTGAAGGCGCTGCGTGGTGACCCGGCGGTAGCCGCGCTGCACAGCACGAACGGCCGCTGGGACATCGTCGCCGAGTTGCGTGCCGACAGCCTTGAGGGATTCGATCGCGCGCTGGCGCGCATCCGCCTCATCGAGGCAATCTCGCAGACCGAGACCAGCCTGCTCCTGTCCACGTTCAAGTTCTGAAACCGCCGTCGTGCACGGCATGCGCGTGCCGCACGCACGCCGGTGAGCGCGCGCGCTCCTCTCTAGTACCAGTGGTCCTCGATACCTTCCAGGCCTTCCCAGACGTCGACCTTGCCAACACCGCGGTCCGCCCGGAACGAGCCGAAACGGCCGGCGTGGAACGCCAGCGGCGTCCCCAGCTTCTGTTCCAGGCCCAGCACCTCGCCGATCACGATCAGGTGATCTCCGGCGCCGTGCAGCGCGTGCACCCGACAATCGAAGCGACACAGGGCGCCATCCAGGTGCGGGTGACCCTCAAACTTGTCGGCCGTGCGTCGCGAGAATCGCAGCGCGAGCTCGCGCTGCTCATGGCACAACACGTGCACCGCGAACGCCGCCCCGGGGCTGAACGCCGTGACGCCGCTGCTGCTCGCCGCCAGGCACCACAGGAGCAGCGGCGGCTCCAGTGAGACTGAGGCGAAGGAGTTCGCCGTCATGCCAAAAAGCGAGCCGTCGGGCCGCGTGGCCGTGACAATGGTTACACCGGTGGCGAACAGGCCAAATGCGTCGCGCAGGTCGCGCGTCGAGAGCGGCGTAGTAGTCAAGCAAGCACCTCAGAAGTAATAGCGGTTGAGCGTATCAGCCACGCACACCGGCTTGTCACTGCCCTGCACCTCGATGGTCATCTGGATTTTCACCTGCACCGCTCCATCCCCGACCTCCCCGGCGCCCAGGATCCCGGCGCGGGCACGCACCTGCGCGCCGGCACGCACCACCGCCGGGAAACGCACCCGATCGCAGCCATAGTTGATGCAGCGCTTCGCCTGCGGCGCCGTGATGAGCTGCGGCAGGAAGTGGTAGGCCAGCGCCAGGGTCAGGAAGCCGTGTGCGATCGTGCCCCCGTATGGCCCGCTGGCGGCGCGCACCGTGTCGATGTGAATCCACTGATGATCATCCGTGGCGTCCGCGAAGGCGTTGATGCGCGCCTGCTCGATGAGCAGCCAGCCGGTCGGACCATAGCTGCGGCCGACGGCGGCCAGGAACTCCTGCGGCGAAGCGAACGTGTCCGTCAATTCACTGCCCTTGTGATGATCGTCATTATCGCTCCGAAAGCAGCGTCAGCCAGTCGCGGTCCTTAGGCCCGTAGGCTACGAAAAACGGGTTGCGCACGTCGTCCTTGGTGTTGTATTCGAGCGCCACGCCATCAAGGCGGCATACGACGCCGCCGGCCGCGGCTACCACGGCGTGCGCCGCCGCTGTGTCCCACTCGCTCGTCGGCCCGAGGCGCGGATACACGTCCGCAGCGCCCTCCGCGACCATGCACAGCTTCAACGCACTGCCTACGGAAAGCAGTTCATGAGGCCCGAGGCGACCGAGAAATGCTGCCAGTGAATCGCCCGCATGCGAACGGCTGCCCACCACGCGCACGCTCGCGGCGCACTGCGACGACACACGAATCTCACGGCACTCACCGCCGGCGTCCTGGCGCCAGGCGCCGCTGCCCGGCAGACCCTGGTAGCTCACGTCCGTCACCGGAACGTGCACTACACCGAGCGCCGGCGCGTGCGCTTCAATGAGCGCGATATTGACGGTGAACTGACCGTTACGCGCGAGAAACTCCCGCGTCCCGTCGAGCGGATCCACCAGCCAGTAGCGCGCCCATTTCGAGCGGCTGGTGAACGGGCTGTGGGCCGATTCCTCCGACAGCACCGGCAGGCCCGGGGTAAGCGCATTGAGGCTTTGCAGGATCAGCTGATGTGCCCGCAGATCCGCCGCGGTCAGCGGCGAGGCATCCGCCTTGACGCTCGCCGCGAATGCGCCGCTGGCGTAAACCTCGAGGATCTCCCGGGCCGCACTGCGGGCGATATCGGCGACGCGCGCCAGCAGTTCACGCGCTGCACCCATCATGCGCCGCCGGTCCGGTTCAATGCCTCCAGGTGCTCGATGACGCGCTGCGCCGCGGCGGCCGCGTCCATGGTGGTCGTATCGATGCGGATTTCGGGCCGTTCCGGCACTTCGTATGGGGAATCGATACCGGTGAAGTTCTGCAGTTCGCCGCGCCGCGCCTTGCCGTACAGGCCCTTGACGTCGCGACGCTCGGCTTCCTCCAGCGGTGTATCGATGAACACCTCGATGAACTCCCCGGGAGCGAACAGATCGCGCGCCATGCGCCGCTCGGAACGAAATGGCGAGATGAAGGACACGATCACGATCAGGCCCGCGTCCACCATGAGGCGCGCAACTTCCGCCACGCGGCGGATGTTCTCGACCCGGTCCTGGGCCGTGAAGCCGAGGTCCTTACTCAGTCCGTGGCGTACGTTGTCGCCGTCGAGGAGGTAGGTGTGCCGGCCCTGCGCGCTGAGGATCTTCTCGATCCGATTCGCAATGGTCGACTTACCGGCGCCGGAGAGGCCGGTCAGCCACAGCACACAGGCGCGCTGCCCCTTCTGCCGTGAGCGCAGCTGCTTGTCGATATCGAGCGCCTGCCAGTGCAGGTTCTGTGAGCGCCGCAGCGCGAAGTTGATCAGGCCCGCCCCCACGGTGTTGTTCGTGAGCCGGTCGATGAGAATGAAGCCGCCCAGTGCCCGGTTGGCCGCATAGGGCTCGAACGGCAGATCGCGGTCGAGCGCCATCTCGCACACCCCCACCTCGTTGAGCTCGAGCCGCTCCGCCGGCAGCTGCTCCAGGGTATTGACGTTGATCTTGTGCTTGAGCGGCGTGAGTGTGGCAGCCGCGGTACGCACCTGCGATTTCATGAGGTAGGTACGCCCCTGCAGCATCGGCTCCTCGTGCAACCACACGACCGTCACCTCGAACTGGCGCGCCACCGGCGGCGGTGAGTCGCTCGCGGCGATCACATCCCCGCGGCTGACGTCGATCTCGGTTTCCAGAGTCAGAGTGACCGATTCCCCGGCCTGTGCCACGGCCAGATCGCCCGCCGCCGTGACGATGCGGGCGACGCGGCTCTCGGAGCCTGCGGGCAGCACGCGCACCCGCTCGCCGGGGCGCACCACGCCGCTGACGATCTGGCCGGCGAAGCCGCGGAAATCCGCGTTGGGACGGTTCACCCATTGCACCGGAAAGCGCAACGGCTGTGCCTGCGCTTCGTCCACCACAATCCCCTCAAGATGCTCAAGCAGCGTCGGCCCCACGTACCACGGCATGTTTGGCCCATGCTGCACGACGTTATCGCCGTGCACCGCGGACAGCGGGATCGCGACGATGTCCTTGAGCCCGAGACGCGCGGCAAAGGCGCGATAGTCCGCGGCCAGGCTCGCAAACGTCTCGCGCGAGTAGCCGACCAGGTCCATCTTGTTGACCGCCAGCACCACCTGCGAGATGCCCATGAGACTTGCCAGAAAGCTGTGGCGGCGCGTCTGCGTGAGCAGGCCCTTGCGGGCATCGAGGAGAATCACCGCCAGCTGCGCGGTCGAGGCGCCGGTCACCATGTTGCGCGTGTACTGCTCATGCCCGGGCGTGTCGGCGGCAATGAACTTGCGCTTCGCGGTGGTAAAGAAGCGGTAAGCCACGTCGATCGTGATGCCCTGCTCGCGTTCGGCGGCGAGCCCATCGACCAGCAAGGCGAAATCCGGCTCCCCGCCGCGTGTGCCGACGCGCTTTGAATCGCGCTGCAGCGCTGCGAACTGATCCTCTGGGATCAGCTGTGATTCGTACAGCAGTCTGCCAAGCAGCGTCGACTTGCCATCATCCACCGACCCGCAGGTGATGAACCGCAGCAGGCCCTGCTGTGCAGGCGCGCCCACCATCAGAAGTAACCCTCCAGCTTCTTGATCTCCATCGAAGTCGCCGTGTCATGGTCGATCACCCGTCCGGCACGCTCGGAGGTGCGCGTCAGCAGGGTCTCGCGCACGATCGCCGCCACGCTGTCCGCGTCGCTCTCGATGGCGGCGGTAAGCGGGTAACAGCCGAGCGTCCGGAAGCGCACTTTTTTCAGCAGCGGTTGCTCGCCGGGCTTAAGCGGCAGGCGCGCGTCATCCACCATGATGAGCGCCCCGTCGCGTACCACCACCGGACGAGGCGCGGCAAAATACAGCGGCACCAGCCGGATCTTTTCCCTGAGAATGTATTGCCACACGTCCAGCTCAGTCCAGTTTGCCAGCGGAAACACCCGCAGGCTCTCGCCCGCATGCACGCGCGCGTTGTAGAGCGACCAGAGCTCCGGGCGCTGCCGCTTTGGATCCCAGCGGTGCTGGGCCGAGCGAAAAGAGAAAATGCGCTCCTTGGCGCGGCTCTTCTCCTCGTCGCGGCGCGCGCCACCGAAGGCCGCGTCGAAGCGATGCGCATCGAGGGCCTGTTTCAGCGCCTGGGTCTTCATGACGTCGGTGTACACGTGCGAGCTGTGCGTTAAGGGGTCCACTCCGCGCGCCAGGCCCTCGCGGTTGATGTGCACCAGGAGCTGCATGCCGGACTCGCGCGCCACCTCATCGCGAAACTCGTACATGGCGCGGAACTTCCAGGTGGTATCCACGTGCAGCAGCGGGAACGGTGGCAACGCCGGATAGAACGCCTTCCTGGCCAGATGCAGCATCACCGCGCTGTCCTTGCCGATCGAGTACAGCATGACCGGCCGCGCACACTCGGCGACCACTTCCCGCATGATGTGGATGCTCTCCCCTTCCAGACGCTGCAGGTGCGTCAGCGCTGCTGGCGCATCGCTCGCGGGGTTGGCTCGGCTCATGCAGGTGCTTTCGGCAACATCGCTGGTCTTCAGATCATCGCTGGTCTTCAGATCATAGGGTGTTGGCACGCTCTTGGTGAAATTCCCGGTCCTGTTCCGGGCCAATGCCGCCTGCGAACTCCCCGCCCGGCGGCAGGTCAGATCAGGCATGAGACCGGGGGGCTTCACGGCGCGAAACGGGCCACCCAAGCGGCCCCAAAAAAACCACGACCAGTTCGCTGGAGTGCCCCGCGCCATCGTGATCTACTGCCGTCCGTGATGCGCCAATCGACCGCACGTGCCGGACTCGGGGTCCCGCTGTGTTTGCTCTGGCTGAGCGCCTCGGCCGCTCAGGCGGCCCCGTCTGCGCCCGCGCCTGCCGCCTCCCCGCTAACCGCCTCCCCGGTAACCGCCACCCCGGGAACAGTCACCCCGGGAACCTCCACCCCCGCAACCGCCACTGCGCCACCCTCCCCGGTCACGTCGCTCGAGGAGGTGATAGTGGAGCGGGACGAACCGAAGTTCGTCGCGCCGACCCGCCGTGATCGGATCGGCCGGATCTGGGCGCCGGTGATGATTGACGGTAAGGGGCCGTTTCGGCTCGTGCTCGACACCGGCGCCAGCCATTCTGCCATCGTGCAGCGCACGGCGGATGCCCTGACGGAGTCGCCCGCGGGTGAAGTGACCCTCGTGACCGGAGTCACCGGAGCGGCTAGCGTGCCCTCGGTGCGCGTCGGCCGCATGGAGGTGGGCGAGTTGCTCCTTGGCCCGACATTTCTGCCGATCGTGGCGGACGTGTTCGGTGGCGCAACGGGAGTGCTCGGCCGCGAGGGCCTGGCGGACATGAGAATTTTTGCCGACTTTGGGCACGACCGACTCACGATCACGCGCTCGCGCAATCAGCACGCCGGCTTCGACTACACCGTGGTCCCTCTGAAGGTGATGCACGACGGCTTGCTGATGGCCGATATTCTGGTCGGGCGTGTGCGCACGCGCGCCATCATCGACACCGGTGCACAGCGAACGATCGGGAACGACGCGCTGCGGACGGCCCTGATGCGCCAAAGTTCCTATGGTTTGAAGCGCGAAGACATCATCGGCGTGACGCTCGACGTTCAGCAGGGCGACAACCTGCCGACTCCGCCGGTCTTCATGGGCAGGATAACCCTCGGCGGCGTGCACGTGACGTTCGGCGATATGTATCTGTTCCAGCACTGGCACATGACAAGCGAACCCACGCTGCTGCTCGGCATGGATGTGCTCGGGTCATTCGATGCGCTGGTCATCGACTACCACACGCATCAGCTGGAACTGCGTCAGGCCAACGCGCAGCCAGACTGGTTGAATCGCCCGGTCGCACCGGGGGACTACAAACCCTTCTGATCTTACGAGTGTGCCGCGCCCCCCTGGCCGAGGCGCAGGAAGCGCCGCCGCTCGTTCCACTGGTGACGCGCGTGCAGCCGTTCGGATTCATTGGCGGCCTCGGCGGGCAACACCCGCAGTGCGCGCAGCGCTGCGGCGTGGGCCATCGCCACCGCAGGATCGGTCTGCAGCAGTGCCCGGTAGTGCGCGAGAAAATCCTGCTCGGCTGGAACTGCTCCGCCCGTCAGCAGTTCGCGCGCGTGCGCGCCGATCGCCGCGGCCTCGGTGGCCGGCAGGTCGGGCGCATGGGCGAGCGCGTGATCGATGTCCGCGATCAGCCGGTACAGCGGCTGCAGCCACACCCATTCAGGGCTGGTCGTGATCTGCTGCAGGCGCTCCAGCGGGGATGCGGGGGGTGCGAAGTGGCGCTCCGTTTCCAGCAGCGCACCCAGCACCGTCTGCAAAGTGCCGCTCGCTTCGCGCAGCTGCCCGAGCCATGGACGTTCAGCAGCCACGTTGGATCCTCTCTGCGCACTCGGCGAGCTCACCGATGTGACTCAAGGTTACGTCCGCCGCCGGGTAAGCCGCTACTTCGCGTGCATCCAGCGCGTAATGCCCCTGCCGTGGGAAAACCGTGGTGAGCCGTTCGCCCCAGAAAGCCCGCATGGCTGTGAGGACGCGCAGCTTGTCGTCCACCATCACGTAGTGGACGGCCGGATAGCGCCGCTCGACGGCGGCCAGCATCTGTTCCTTGTGCAGGTAGATGAGAACCCGTCCCGCCACCGCATCCCACAGGCCGGAGCGCTGCACCTTACGGGGCTGGAACACCACGTCGCCGTCCGACAGGATCACGGTTTCACCCAGCTGGCCGCAGCGTGCCAGTGCGGCGAGCGCACCCGGATAAAGGCGCGACGCAAACGGGTAGTCCACCAGGAAGGATGAGACCTTGAGCAGCTGCGGATCATCGAGGTTCTCGAGGCGATAGCGCTGCAGGGCACCGAGGTAGTCAGCGTAGCCGAGCTCGCCGCGCAGCTGCTCGAAGATCGCCCAGTAGCGGTCGCGGCTCGCGGCGCCGAATTCCCGCGCCAGGTGGGCGCTCAGGTCGTCCTGCACGGCATCGTTGTCGAGCAGCGTGTTGTCCACGTCGAAGAGGAAAACCGTTTTGGCCGCCGCACGCCGCATGACTGTGACCGCGCTTTCGTGCTTACGCTCCTTAAGGGTGAGTGTACGCGAACGCCCCCGGGAGGTTCGCGCAGCCCGTGCGGGCTGGACAATAAAGCGCGGGGCGGGGTGCTGTGTGCACCCCGCCCGCTGTGATGATCGGATGATTCGCTAACGCCCGCGCGACTGCGGGCCTGCCTTCAGCGTGCGGTATACCCGCGCGCGTCCAGGCAGGCGATCATGGCGCGCCGGTAATCCGCAGGATTCCCCGACTGCTGAGCTGCACGCGTGGGATCGAATCCGGTCTGATTCACCGCCCAGCTGTGGCACTCATAGCGATCGTTCGAAGTCTGCTGCTCGTTCTGCCCGTTACGCGGGTACACGTACACGTCGGCGGCACCCGCGCCGGACTGCGCGCCATACTGGGGACCGGCAGCAGCGGGGTTGGACGGCGCGGCGTCACCAGCGGCGTCGCCAGAGGCGTCGCCGGCGTCACTGCCGGCCACGGGTGGCGGATCGGTCACGGTGTAGCCGTTGTAACCGGGGTTCCAGGTGTAATACAGGTTATCGGCGTAGTAGTACGGCATTCCGCCCCACCAGAAGGTCGCATACCCCAGGGGCAGAAAGGGCAGGAACCAGGCGTAGCCCGGGTAGAAGTAGGCGTGGGGCCAGAACCTCCCGCCCCAGTAGCCGCCTCCCCAGTAGTGGGCGCCACCGCCCCAGGCAGCACGCGCGCCGGCAAATCCCGCGCGGCCGGCATAGCCGCCGCGGGCGGCCGTGTACCCGCCGTGTGCCCCGTAAGCGCCACCGGCGTAGTGCGCCGTGGCGTAACGCGCGCCGCCGGCGTAGCCGCGGCCCCCCGCGGCGACGCGCCCGCCACCGCTGCGACCAGCGGAGTGTCCGCCGCTGAAGTGTCCGCCGCCGCCCACGTGCCCACCGCCGGAGCTGTGCTGGGCATAGCTGAGCGTCGGGGTGCACGCCATTGCGACACCGAGCAGCACGGCCCCGAAGGCCCCAATCACCGGTCGCGCGTTTGCCATGTTCACTTTGATCACCTGCGAAGTATTCGCCTGATTAGACGCCCGGCGGCAATCGCCGTTCAAGTTGACATACATTAAAACGCACTTACGTACCTCCGCGTTGACGTACTCCTATATGCGGGAACGCAGGGCGCCTTTAAAGCCTCATTTTCGGGTCCGCACCCTACATTTCGTTAAGATCCCGTTCAGATTCAGTACACAAGGTTGATCGCGACCGCCGGCGTTATGCTCGTAGTGGTATTGCGGCCGGTGGGGATGATTCTCACGCCCACCAGCACGCCGGCGCGGGCGCTCCAGCTGTACTCGAGCGCGGGTGCAAAGCCCAGCGATGCGCTGGCACCCGAGGCCTGCTCGAAATTCAGCAGCGCACCGCTCCCGGGCAGCTGCGGCTGGGTGCCTGCGATCCGGGTGCTGTCGGCGTGCTGGTAGACGAGATCCATCGCCAGCACCCAGCTGCGCGTCACGCTGTACTCCCCGGCAAGGTCCACGGTGGCCGAATCACCCGGATACACGCGGCCGCGGAACCCATCCGAGGTTCCGTACACGCTTGCATCCGCCACGCCCGCAGCCGCAGACACCTGGTATGTCAGATCCAGGCGTGCGCGCAGAATCCGGCCGTTGGGCATCCACAGGTAGTCCTGCGAGTAGAGCGCTAACGCCGTGCTGTATACGCCCGAGCCAAGCCCATCGGCGGAGCGTTCCAGCCGGTCGTAGCGGCCGGTGGGAAGGCTCTCCTGAAGCACCACGGAGATCGCCGGCATGAGATGGCCGTCCTGAAAGCTCGTGATGCCGTACTGCGCCTGCACAGTCAGATCGCCCACTCCCAGCTGCGAACTGTTGGCGGCTCCGGCCGGCTCGTCGTAGCCAAAGCGCGGAATCAGCCCGACCGCGAAGCGGTCAGTGACGCTGTAAATGAGATAGCTGAGCGAACCTAAGTCGTGCTCACCCGCAATCGGGTGATGGCCACCGCTTGAATCCAGGCGGCCGGTGCTCATGACGTCGTACAGGTAGGGCTCGAACAACACGTGACCGGCGGGCATGGTCGCGGCCGAGGCCGCCAGCATCGGTCCGGTCCACCACGCGTCATCGCGCGATTCGTCGGCCTGCGCCGCGCCGCACACCGCAAGTCCTAAGCTGAGAATCCACCAGCGCACTCACGTCCCCCCAATGTGAACTATGTCACACAGTAGCCACGATTAACTTCGCGTAACAAAGGTCAGCACTCTGCAACCTGCGACGTTGGTAACGCTCAGACAGCCGGCAATTCCGGCCTAATACCGAGCATCGAAATCCGGTCTCTAAGGAGGAAAGTCCCATGTTGAAATCCGTACGCACCGTTGCGACAGTCGTCGTGGCAACCTTCGCGCTGAGCAGCCTCGCCACCAACGTGATGGCCGACGAGACGCAGTGGCAGAAGGATCACCCGCGCCGCACCGAAGTGAACAACCGCCTGGCCAACCAGAACAACCGCATTCACAATGAAGTGAAGTCCGGCCAGATCAGCAAGGGCCGCGCGGCGCAGCTGCATCACGAGGACCACGCGATCCGCTCGGAGGAGCGCACCATGGCCAGCACCGACGGCGGTCACATCACCAAGACCGAGCAGAAGGCGCTGAACCAGCAGGAAAACCAGGTCAGCAAGCAGATCGGCAAGTAAGCTGACAGCAACATCCGGGCGGGAGCGCGGCGGCGCGCTCCCGCCCCGCGGTCCGCGCAAGGCCGGCGCCGCTCTCACGTCCGCAGCGAAAACGGCGTGAAGTTCGTGCCACGATCGTAGTAATCCTCCTGCTCCGCGCGCTTCAGAAAGGCGACCACCCGATAGGTGACGGGCGTCATGATGATCTCCCAGGCGGACTTCAGCACGTACTGAGTGGTGGTGACCGTCAGAAGATCCTTGCCCTTCCACAGGCCCGCAAACGCGATGCTGTAGAAGAGGCCCGAGTCCACCAGCTCCCCGCACAGCGTCGAGCCGATGATGCGTGTCCACAGCCACTTTCCCTGGGTCAGGAGTTTCATCTTCGCCAGCACGTAGCTGTTGACGAATGAGCCGCACCAGAAGGCGATGATGGATGCGCAGATGATGCGCGGCGTATTGCCGAATATCTCCTCCACTGCCGGCTGCTTTGCCCTCCAGAAGTCCGCCGGCGGCAAGCGCACGATCACCGCCGCCATGACGGCGGCAAACAGCAGCGCGGCAAAGCCGCTCCACACCACCCGCCGGTCACGCGCGTAGCCGTACACCTCGGTGAGAATGTCGCCGAAGATGTAGGAGATGGGGAAGAACAGCACGCCCGCCATGAAGGTAACGGAGCCTATGAGCGGCACCTGTACGGTCGACACCTTGGCGGGGCCGATGAGATTGGCGCACAGGAGTACGCATACGTAGGCGCCCAGGATCAGATCGTAGTAGCGGTAATTCTTCACGCATTCACCGCCGGCAACACCGTGCCGGTGGCCTCGCCAAAACCGATGCGCGCGCACCCCTCGCGCTCGCACCAGCCACGTAAGGTCACGCGATCCCCGTCCTCGAGGAAGGTGCGCGTCTCGCCGGCGCTGAGCGTGAGCGGCTGCTTGCCGCCGGCGCTCAGTTCCAGCAGCGATCCCGCCTGCGCGGGCAACGGCCCGGACTGCGTGCCGCTGCCAAGCAGATCGCCGGCCTGCAGGTTGCAGCCATTAACGCTGTGGTGCGCCACCATCTGCGCCACCGTCCACCACGCCTCGCGAAAGCCCGAGTGCGACAGCCGTTGCGGAGCGGCCCGCGCCGCGCGCATGCGCGCCGTGTCGAGCCAGACTTCGAGCTGGATGTCGATGGCGCCGCCGCGCTGCAGATCCGGATCGGAAAGATACGGCAGCGGCTGGGGTTCTTCTGGCGGCCGCACCCACGGCACGCGAAACGGCGCCAGCGCCTCCAGCGTAACGACCCAGGGCGACACGGTGGTGGCGAAGTTCTTACCGAGAAACGGCCCGAGCGGCTGGTACTCCCATGCCTGGATATCACGCGCCGACCAGTCGTTCAGCAGGCACAGCCCAAATACGTGCTGTTCCGCCGCAGCGATCGGCACGGCTGAGCCCAGCGCGTTGCCACGGCCGATAAACACGCCGACTTCCAGCTCGTAATCGAGGCGCCGTGTGGGCGCAAGCTGTGGCTGCGTCGCGCCGGCGGGCAGCACCTGCCCCAGCGGCCGCGGAAAATCAAATCCGGATACGCGGATGGAAGAAGCGCGGCCGTGATAGCCGATGGGCATCCATTTGAAATTCGGCAGCAGCGGATTGTCGGGACGAAACAGCCGCCCGACCGCCGTGGCGTGATGGATGGAGGCGTAGAAATCCGTGTAGTCACCCACATCGGCGGCGACGCGGTACTCGACCGCGCTTTGCGCCACGAGAGCGCCGTGCAGCCGCGCCTCGTGTGCAGATCCCACGCGCAATGCCGCGGACAGTGCCTCACGCAGCGCCGCGGACGCCTCCCGCCCCATCGCCATGAAGGCGTTCAGCGGCCCACGCGTGCAGGCAGCCACAGCCTGCGCCGCCAGCCCCCCGAGGATTCCCAGGGAATGCACCGCCGCCAGGTCCAGCACCTCATTGCCGATCGCCACCCCACCGCGAAAGGGCTCATCGCTCCCAGTGCGGCGAAACGACGCGAACGGCAGGTTCTGAATGGGGAAGTCGCAGCCGGACTCGTTGGCCGAGCTCACCCAGCTGCGCAGCTTCGGATCGTGAGTCGCGTTCACCGCTGACGCCGCCGCCGCGCCGCGGCTCACGTGCGGCGACCTGCGCCGCGGTGTGGGCGCGCGCGTTTGCCGCGCGCCGGCGCCATCCGCTCCGGCGAAAAGCTCTTCGGCAGATCGCGCCACACGCGCGCGTAGCCCTTCTGCAGCTGCGGGGCGTCGAGCGCGAGGCGCGTCGGACGGATCACCGTGCGAGTCTCGAACATGAAGGCCATGGTAGCGGCGATGTGTACCGGACGTGAGGTATCGGCGCGCAGTGCCTTCTCGTACGTCGCGGCATCCGGACCGTGGCCGCTCATGCAGTTATGCAGCGATGCACCGCCGGGTGCGAAGCCTTCGGCCTTGGCATCGTAAACGCCGGTGATCAGGCCCATGAACTCACTCGCCACGTTGCGATGGAACCATGGCGGGCGGAAAGTGTTCTGCGCAACCTGCCAGCGCGGCGGGAAAATCACGAAATCGATGCTGTCGACCCCGGGGGTGTCGCTTTGTGACTGCAGCACGAGGAAGATCGAGGGATCCGGGTGATCGAAACTCACCGAACCCATGGTGTTGAAACGCCGCAGATCGTACTTGTATGGCACGTTGTTGCCGTGCCAGGCCACGACATCCAGCGGCGAGTGCCCGATGCGCGCCGACCACAGCTGGCCCGCGAACTTCGCGATGAGCTCGAAATCCCCCTCCCGGTCCTCGTAGGCCGCTTCCGGGGTGAGGAAGTCGCGCGCATTGGCGAGGCCGTTGGAGCCGATGGGTCCTAAGTCCGGCAGGCGAAACGGCGCGCCGAAATTCTCGCAGATGTAGCCGCGTGCCTCGCGCTCGAGGAGTTCCACCCGGAAGCGCAGGCCGCGCGGAATCACCAGCACTTCCTGCGGCTGCACCTCGAGTACCCCAAGCTCGGTAGCGACCCGCAGCCTCCCCTGCTGCGGCAGCAGCAGCAACTCCCCGTCCGCGTCATAGAAGAACCGCCCGAGCATGGAGCGATTGGCGACGTACCAGTAAATGCCGCAGCCGCTGTGTGCGTCCGGCGAGCCGTTGCCGGCGATGGTGTGCAGGCCGGCGACGAAGTCGGTCGCCTGGCGCGGTACCGGCAGCGGATTCCAGCGCAGCTGGTTGGGCGACGGCGTCACCTCCCCGAAGTGATTGCTGACCCACCTGGCCGCGAGCGGGGCAAACTCCCCGTGCACGGCCGCCGGCCGGATGCGGTACAGCCAGCTGCGGCGGTTGGCGTGGCGGGGAGCGGTAAATGCCGTGCCCGAGAACTGCTCGGCGTACAGGCCATAGGCGCAGGCTTGCGGGGAATTACGTCCCACGGGCAAGGCGCCGGACAGCGCCTCGGTCGCGAAGTGGTTGCCGAAGCCGCATTGGTAGCGCAGCGCTTGCTCGACGCTCTTCATGGTACGAACCTTCCGGCAGTTGGCGCAGGCCGTCGCCTGCCTCTATAATGGCACAAACAGTTGCGATCGCAACTGTCTGGAGAATAGCGTGTCGCCGCGATCGCACCGCCAGTCCGCACTGCAGCTAGCGCGCTTCGTGCCCTTCCGCCTGAACCGCCTGGCGGGCGCGGTGAGCCAGCACCTGTCGGTGATCTACCGCGGGCGCTTCGCGCTCGAGATCCCCGAGTGGCGCGTCATGGCGACCGTCGGGGAGGACCCGAGCTGCACCGCGCAGCACATTGCCGCCAGCACCCGTATGCACAAGACCCGCGTCAGCCGCGCGATCGCGCACCTCATGAAGCGCCGGCTGCTGGAGCGCGTGCCGCGGGCGGCCGACCGGCGCGAGATGCCGCTGCGCCTCACCGCCGCGGGACGGCGCATGTACGCGCAGCTGGTGCCGCTCGCCCTGAAGCGCGAGCGCGCCCTGCTTGCCTGCATGAACGCGCGCGAGCTGCGCGGTTTCATCACCGGGCTTGATCGCCTGGAGGGTTTTCCTGGTCTTGAAATCAATGCCGCGCCACATGCGCGCGCCGCGGCGCAATCGCTGCCATGAGCCGGGTGGGGCCACGCCTGGCTGCACTGGCAATGGCCGTTACCGCACTCGCCGGTGCGGCGGCGGCGCTCACGCAAACTCCCGCGGAGGCGCAGTTCACCCCGCTCGCGCGCTCCGCGCTCGTGAGCGTGGAAGCCGCAGTGCTCGCCCCGGACACACTTACACTTCGCATCCGGCACACGCCATCTGGCACGAACGTGGTGTCCGCGCAGCTGCAGGTCGCGGCGCAGGGCCGCAGTCTGCCCGTCACGGCCAACGCAGATGGCACCTGGACCGTGGCCCTGAAGGACCTGAATGGCAAGCCGCCGGGCAAGCTCGACCTGCTGGTCACGCACGACGGTATTCGCGAGCTTGTGAGCGGCTCGGCGGCGCCGCCCGCCGCCGGCACGGCCAGCGGCGCTGCGGCGGGGCTGCTGCACAATCACAAGCAGCTGGCGTGGTGGATTCTCAATGTCGCGATCGTACTGATCGCCGCGGTCGCGATTTCCCGACGCATGTCGTAAGCGTTCCGTGCCCGGCAGCCGCCGCGCGTGTTACTGCGACGTGATCGCCTTCAGGTAACGGTAGAAGAGCGTGTTCCAGGTATAGAAGGCTGCCACGCCGAGTCGCTCGTCGCGCCCATGAGCGCGAACGTCGTCGCGGTCTACGGTGACGCCGCCGAATGTGTAGGTGGGCATTCCTGCCGCGGCGGTGTATACCCCGTCGGAGGCACCGACGGCCATGTATGGCAGCACCTTGACCCCCGGCCAGGTGGCCGCCACCAGTGCCTCCAGCGGCTTCATCACGTCGGGACGCAGCGGGGCCGGCGGCAAGGCGCGCCGCTCAGGCGCCTTGTCGAAGATCTCGCCGTTGTCGGCCACGTACCGCACCGTAATCTGCGGATCATTGAGCACCCTGATCAGCTCCTGGCGCACCTCTTCCAGCGAGTGCCCGGGCAGGATGCGGCAATTCACCACTGCCTGGGCGCGCTGCGGCAGCGCGTTGTTCGCGTGCCCACCCTCAAGCCGCGTCGCAACGCAGGTGGTGTGCATGACAGCGGCGTACTGCGGATCAGCCGACAGGCGCCGTATGGCCGCCGAATCCGGCGGCGACTTGAGCATGGCGCGCATATCGGCGGCCTGTCCGCCGGTCACGATCCCGTTCGCCAGCTGTTCGAAATAGCCGCGCGTGATGCCGTTCAGCTCGAACGGGAACTGGAACTGGCTGATCCTCCGGAGGGCGGCAGCCAGCTCGTAGATCGCGTTGTCAGGCCGCGGCTCGGAGCTGTGGCCGCCCTTGTTGGTGGCAGTCAGTTGATAGTCGCCATAAAGCTTCTCGGTAGCGACGAACTCGGCGACCTGTGGCACGCCGTGCTCGGAGCTGACCGACCAGTCATCCTGATTGAGGACGAACTCGGCATCGATCAGTTCGCGATGATTCCTGAGCAGCCAGTCGACGCCGTTGCAGCAGCCGCCCTCTTCGTCCGCTGTGAGCGCCATGACGATGTCGCGACGCGGGCGAAAGCCCTCTTGTTTCATCCGCAGCAGCGTCGTCACCATGGCGGCGTCGCCGTCCTTCATGTCGAGCGTTCCGCGACCGTAGAAAAACCCGTCCTTCTCGATGAGCGTGAAGGGATCGGTGCTCCAATCCTCGCGCCTGGCCTCCACGACATCGAGGTGGCCGATGATCAGCACCGGCTTGTGCTTGCCGCTGCCATGCAGGCGCACGACCAGGTTCTTCTTACGATCGTTGGGACCGAGCACCGCGATGTCGGCGGCCGGGAAGCCCGCAGCGCGGAAGCGCTGCGCCATGGCCTCGGCCGCGGTCGTGACGTTGCCGACCGAGTCGGTGGTGTTGATCTCGATGAGTTGTTTGTAGATGTCGTGGGCGAGCACGTTGGCAGCCTGGTCACCGGCAGTGTCGGCGCTCATGGCGCAGTTAGCGGCCAGCAGGCCCAGAAGGCCCAGAAGGCCCAGAAGGCCCGCGCACGCCGAATTGCGAACGTTCATGGATGTGCCCCCTGGGAAGACATGGTGGTCGCCGCGTGCTGCGGTTCCAGCACCAGCAGGCGGAAGGTTCCGGGCAGGGTCGCCGGCCGTGATTGTGGGTGCCCGGGAGCAGCCGCGGGCGCGGGCGCGAAGTTCGCCGTGACCAGGAATACCCGGTGCGTGGCGAGATCGAGTGCCATGGTGCGCGCGCCGCGTTGGGTCTGCACCGTCTGCATGACTTGCGGGCGGCCCGACTTGCCGGCTCTGACCGCGGTGAGTACGCCCTCCCCGCATGAAGCGTAGGCAAGACCCGTTCCCGGATCGAAGGCGGCAGCGTCCACGCCTGCGCCAATGGGCGCCGTTCCCAGCAGCTTGCCCGATGAGGTGTCCACGACCGCCATGAGCTTGTTAGCGCACGCGGGGTAAAGACGCCCGCGCACGGGGTCGATGGCGAGACCCGAGGGATTCTCGCAACCGGTAAGCGGCCATACCGACGTCACGCTCAGCAGTTTCGGGTCAATAGCCGCGACCTCGTGCCGGTCCTCGAGATTCACGTAGACGTGCCCGTGGCCATCGGACACCGCGAACTCCGGCTTGGCATCCAGGGCGATGGTGCCGAGCACTGTATTGGTCGTGGCGTCGATCGCGGTGACGTTGCGACCGCGGCCGTTGAATGAGAACACCCGATGGCTCGCAACGTCGTACAGAATGGCGTCCGGATTCTCACCCGTGGCCGTGATTTCCTGCAGCCGCGCCAGCGTCTTCAGATCAAACACGACGATGGTGTTGGAACGTCCGGCGCTGATATAGCCACGCCCCAGATCCGGCGCGAGCGCGATGCCGTGCACACCGGGCGTATCCGCCACCTCGCCGACGACTTTGAGGGTATCCGTGTCCACGACCAGTACGCGCGTGCCGTGAGAAACGAACAGGCGATGACCGCCCTGCTCGAAGGCGAGATAGTCCCAGCCCTCGTCCCCGGGCAGCGACACCTCGTGGGTGATGTGATAGCCGGGGGAAGCCGCGCTGCGCGCGCTGCCGAGGGCAAAGCCGAGCGTGGCGAGGATCGCGAGCAACTCTATGGACAGGGCTTTGGACAAGCCTGCGTCTCAATGAATCAGCCGCGCACACAGATCCAGCAGCGGCCCGGGCCGGATCCCGAGCGCCACCACGGCGGCGGCGTTCAACGCGAGCGCCAGCCGCACGCCAGCGCTGGCGGTGGTTGCCGGCAGTGACCCCTGCGGATCATCGAAGTACATGAGCTTGATGACACGCAGGTAGTAGTACGCACCCACCACCGAGGTTGCCGCGGCAATGACGACCAGCCACAGATGGTGGCTCTCCCACAGCACCTGGAAGATGCGCAGCTTCGCCCAGAAACCCACGAATATCGGCACACCCGCGGTCGAGAACATGAGCATCATCATGACCAGCGCCAGCAGCGGATCGCGCTGATACAGGCCACGGTAGTCATCGAGCCGGTCCGCCTCGAAGCCCCTGGTGCCGGCGAGCAGGATCACGCCGAAGGAGCCGAGCGCGACCAGCACATACGCCAGCGTGTAGAACAGCGCCGCCGCGTAGCCATCGGGCGTGCCGGCGACGAATCCTAAGACGATGAAGCCCACGTTCGCGATGGTCGAATAGGCGAGCAGGCGCTTGATATTCGTCTGCACCAGCGCCACCAGGTTGCCGACGACCAGGGTGAGCACGGCCAGTGGGGCCAGCATCTGCGACCACTGCGCCTCGGTGCCCGCGAGGCCCTGCGCGAGAAGTCGCAGCGTGAGCGCGAAATAGGCGATCTTGGGCACCGTGCCGATGAACAGCGTCACGCTCGTGGGCGCGCCCTCGTACACGTCGGGCAGCCACATGTGGAACGGCACGGCGCCGAGCTTGAAGGCCACCGCCACCACGATGAACACCAGTCCCAGGATCACGCCCAGGTGCAGCGGCGCATGCGCGCGGGCGGCGATCTGCGTCAGATCAAGCGTGCCCGTGAGGCCGTAGATCAGCGACATGCCGTACAGCAGCGCTCCGGAGGCGATCGCGCCGAGCACAAAATACTTCATGGCGGCCTCGGCCGAGAGGCCCGAGTCACGGTCGAACGCGACCATGGCGTACACCGACAGCGCCAGCAGCTCCACCCCGAGGTACACGGTGAGCAGGCTGTTGGCGGACACCAGCACGCAGATCCCCAGCAGCGCCGTGAGCGCCAGCACGTAGTACTCGCCGCGCAGGATGCCGCGCTCTGCAAGGTAGGCGCGCGAGTACAGCAGCGCCACCGCCACCACCAGCAGCGCCGCGAGCTTCAGCACGTAGCCAAGCTCATCGGCGACGTACAGGCCGTTGAAAAGCAGCGTACGTTCCGTGACGTGCCCGCAGCTCACCGTGAGTGCGGCACCCGCCGCCAGCACCACCAGGGTCAGCGTGGGGGTGAGCCCACGGTGCCGCTCGCCCGCAAACACGTCCACCAGCAGCAGGTAGCAGATCGCAATCACGAGCCAGATCTCCGTCACCGCGGGCGCGAGGCTCGACCAGCTCATGAGCCCATCAGACATGGCCAGCGGGTTCATAGCTTGGTGGCGATCGCCTGGGTGAGCAGGTGCTGGATGGTTGGCTGCATGACCTTCAGAAGCGGCGCCGGCCACACCCCGACCAGCAGCACGGCGATGGCCAGCGCACCCAGCACAATAAATTCGCGGCCGTTAAGATCCTGAAGCGCCGCGACCTTGGAATTCGCCACCGGACCGAACACCACGCGCTTCACCAGCCACAGCGTATAAGCGGCGCCGAGCACCAGCGTCACCGCCGCCAGCAACGCATACCAGAAGCTCGCCCTGAAGCTGGCGATGATCACGAGGAACTCGCCCACAAACCCGGAGGTTCCCGGCAGCCCCGTGTTGGCGAGCGCGAACAGCACGAAGAAGGCTGCGAATACCGGCATGGTGTTGATCACCCCGCCGTAGTCGGCGATCTGGCGGCTGTGCACGCGGTCGTAGAGCACGCCGACACACAGGAACAGCGCCCCGGAGATCAGCCCGTGGGAGATCATCTGCACCATCGCGCCATCCATGCCCATGCCCGCGCCGCTAAGGCTGCCGGTGTTGCGCACGATCTGATAGACGATGAAGACGCCGAGGGTCACGAAGCCCATGTGGGCGATGGAGGAATACGCGATCAGCTTCTTCATGTCCTGCTGCACCAGCGCCACGAAGCCGATGTAGATGACCGCGATCAGCGACAGCGCGATCACCGCCAGATCCAGTTCGCGGCTCGCATCCGGTGTGATGGGCAGGCTGAAACGCAGGAAGCCGTAACCGCCCATCTTCAGCATGATGGCCGCGAGGATCACCGAGCCCCCGGTGGGCGCCTCGACGTGTGCGTCCGGCAGCCAGGTGTGCACCGGGAACATCGGCACCTTGACGGCGAAGGCCAGGAAAAAGGCGACGAAAATCCAGCGCTGCTCGATGAGCGTCAGCGGCAGCGCCTGCAGGCCCGCAATCGAGTAATTCCCTGACTTCACGTACATGTAGATGAGCGCCGCCAGCATGAACACCGAGCCCAGGAACGTGTACAGGAAGAACTTGATGGTCGCGTAGACACGCCGCGGTCCGCCCCAGATGCCGATGATGAGGAACATCGGGATCAGCATTGCCTCCCAGAAGAAATAAAAGAGCAGCGCATCGGTCGCCGCGAACACCCCGATCATCAGGCCCTCCATGATGAGGAAGGCCGCGAAGTACTGCGCCGGGCGCGCCTGGATCACGCTCCAGCCGGCGATCACCACCGGCACGGTCATGAACGCCGTGAGTACCACCAGCGGCATCGAAATGCCGTCGACGCCGAGCCCGTAGTACGCCTGGAAGCGCGGGATCCACGGCAAAGTTTCCGGGAACTGCAAGGCGGCGGTGCTGGTGTCGAAGTGCATCCACAGCGGCCCCGCTAACAACAGAGTTGCGAGTGAACCCAGGAGTGCCACCCAGCGCCCCGCCACGATGTTGCGGTCGCCGAGCAGCATGACGAGGACACCAGCCGCGATGGGCAGCCAGATCAGGATGGAGAGCAGGTTATGCATGCGCGAGGAACCAGCCGAGCAGCACCGCCAGCCCGATCATCATCCAGAAGGCGTAGCTGTAGAGGTAGCCTGACTGCACGCGCCGCAGCAGGCCGCCGAAGCGCCCGAGCGTGTGCGCCGTGCCATCGACCAGCACTCCGTCGATGAGCGCCTGGTCGCCGCCCTTCCACAACCCTAAGCCGATCCCGCGGGTGAGTGCGGCGAGCACGTTCTCGTTGAACCAGTCGAAGTAGTACTTCTGCGTGAGCAGCGTCTGCAGCCAGCGCAAATGCCGTGCAATCGCGTCCGCCCATGCCGGCCGATACAGGAAACACGCCCACGCGGTTACGGCACCGGCGAGGGCAAACCAGAACGGCAGCAAGGCAAGTCCATGCAGCGCTGCCTGCACCGGACCGGTGAACTCCGCGGCGAGCGGCCCGATCACGTTGTTCTGTGGCAGCACGAAAATGGATTTGCCGAAATAACTGCCGAACAGCACCGGCCCCACCGTGAAGGCGCCGATAACCACCGACGGAATGGCGAGTGCCACCAGCGGCAGCCACACCACCGCCGGGCTCTCGTGCGGATCAGCGCCGTGCGCGTGCTCGTCGTGCTGCTCATCGTGTCCCGGGAGAACCGGGTGGGTGGGTTCGTCGGCCGCGTGCCCCGCAGCCCGGAAGCGCTCCGGGCCGTGGAAAGTCAGGAACAGCATGCGGAAGGTGTAGAGCGCGGTGACAAACACTGCGCACAGCACGCACCAGTACGCAAAGCCGCTTCCGAAGCGGTGCGAGACCCCCACCGCCTCGATAATCGCGTCCTTGGAGTAAAAGCCGGAGAAGAACGGCGTGCCGATGAGTGCCAGCGCGCCGATCCAGCAGGTGACCGCCGTGATGGGCATGTATTTGGCGAGCCCGCCCATCTTGCGCATGTCCTGCTCGTGATGCATACCGATGATGACCGAGCCGGCCGCGAGGAACAGCAGCGCCTTGAAGAACGCGTGCGTCATGAGGTGAAAGATGGCCGCGCCGTAAGCGGAAACCCCCAGCGCCACCGTCATATAGCCCAGCTGCGAGAGCGTCGAGTAGGCGATGACCCGCTTGATGTCGTTGTTCACCACGCCGAGCAGGCCCATGAAGAACGCGGTGACCGCGCCGATCACCAGCACGAACGACAGCGCGCCTTCGGAGTACTCGAACAGGGGCGACATGCGCGCCACCATGAAAATGCCGGCGGTCACCATGGTCGCGGCGTGGATGAGCGCTGAAATGGGCGTAGGTCCCTCCATCGAGTCCGGCAGCCATACGTGCAGCGGCACTTGTGCGGACTTGCCCATGGCGCCGATGAACAGACAGATGCAAATGAGGGTCAGCGCCCCGACGTTCGAGTTCGCGGTGAAGGGCAGCAGCATCTGCGCGATGTGCGGCGCGGCCGCGAAGGCGTCGCGATAGGCGAGCGAGTGGGTGAAGTAGGCGATGCCCGCGATCCCGAGCACGAAGCCGAAGTCGCCGATGCGATTGACGATGAAGGCCTTGAGGCCGGCGAAAATCGCGCTGGGGCGCGTGTACCAGAAGCCGATCAGGAGGTACGACACCACGCCGACCGCTTCCCAGCCGAAGAACAACTGCATGAAGTTGTTCGACATCACGAGCATCAGCATCGAGAAGGTGAACAGCGCGATGTAGCTGAAGAAACGCGTGTAACCCTCATCGTCCGCCATGTAGCCGATGGTGTAGACGTGCACGCACAGCGACACGAAGGTCACCACCACCATCATGAGTGCCGTGAGGCGATCGACCAGGAAACCGACCTGCATGGGCATGCCGTCGCTGA